>ENA-ORTF01004436-ORTF01004436.1-human-gut-metagenome-genome-assembly--contig:-NODE-4436-length-10668-cov-2.557335_pt1 | contig 10668 bp, 6 predicted proteins | sample MGYA00241908_ERZ509180 | MGnify/ENA primary metagenome ERZ509180 (study PRJEB26280, sample SAMEA2338814) | human gut metagenome | biome: human gut; feature: human-associated habitat; material: faeces...
CCCCTCGGGACTGCCCGAGGTGACGAAGATCGACAAGATCGAGGAACCCTACATCCTCGCGCAGATCATCACCAAGTCGGAGTTTCTGGGCAACGTCATCAAACTCTGCATCGACAAGCGCGGGGTGATGAAGAACCAGACATTCATCACGCAGGACCGCGTGGAGGTCAATTTCGACATGCCCCTCTCGGAGATCGTCTTCGACTTCTACGACAAGCTCAAGAGCATCTCGAAAGGATACGCCTCGTTCGACTACCACCGCACGGGATTCCAGCCCTCGAAACTCGTCAAGCTCGACATCCTGCTCAACGGGGAGCCGGTCGACGCCCTCTCGTCGCTCACCTACACGGACCACGCCTACGATTTCGGACGCAAGATGTGCGAAAAGCTCAAGGAGCTGATCCCCCGCCAGCAGTTCGACATCGCCATACAGGCCGCCGTCGGCGCCAAGATCATCGCACGCGAAACGGTCAAGGCCGTGCGCAAGGACGTGACGGCGAAGTGCTACGGCGGAGATATTTCGCGTAAGCGCAAGCTGCTCGAAAAACAGAAGAAGGGCAAGAAGCGCATGCGCCAGATCGGTAACGTCGAAGTTCCCCAGTCGGCATTCCTCGCCGTGCTGAAAATGGATTAAGAACCATGAAAAAGACCATCATCGACCTCTTCGAGGCCTCCGTGCGGAAATACGGGGCCAAGACCTTCCTGCTCGAAAAACGCCATCACAAATTCGAGCCTACGACCTATGCCGAGACCCGCGAGCAGGCGCTCGAAGCCGGAGCCGGACTCGCCGCGCTCGGCATCCGCCCCGGAGACAAGGTGGCGATACTGGCCGAAGGCAGCAACGCATGGATCATTTCCGAACTGGGGCTGTTCTACGCCGGGGCGGTCAGCGTGCCCCTGTCGGTGAAACTCGAAGAGTCGAACGACCTCCTCTTCCGCATGCGGCACGCCGAGGTCAAGGCCGTTTTCGTGTCGAAACACCAGCTGCCCAAGATCCGCCGCATCCGCGCCGGACTGCCGCAGCTGGAGCAGGTGATCGTCCTCGGACACATTCCGCTGGAATCCGGGGAGACGGCCTACGGGACGCTCAAGCGTCTGGGCCGCGAATACCTCGCCAAGAACAAGGAGGAGTTCATGGAGATCGGGCAGGCGATCCGGAATGACGATTACGCCACGATCACCTACACCTCGGGCACGACGTCGGACCCCAAAGGCGTGATCCTGACCCACCGCAACTACACGGCCAACGTCGAGCAGGCGTTGTCGCGGGTCGACATTCCGCCGCATTTCCGCACGCTGATCATCCTTGCCGCTCGACCACTGTTTCGCCCACGTCGTGGGTTTCTACATCATGATCGCCTGCGGAGCCTCGGTGGCCACGGTGCAGATCGGAGCGACGCCGATGGAGACGCTCAAGAACATCCCGCAGAACATCCGCGAGGTGCAGCCGCACTTCCTGCTGTCGGTGCCGGCGCTGGCCAAGAACTTCCGGAAAAACATCGAAAGCTCCATACGGGCCAAGGGGAGATTCACCGAGGCGCTTTTCAACCTCGCGCTCCGCACGGCATACGCATACAACAGCGACGGGTATGGCAGGGGCAGCGGATGGCGCATCGTGCTGGCCCCCGTCGTCGGGATTTTCGACGCGCTGCTGTTCCGCAAGGTGCGGCAGGCGTTCGGTGGCCACCTCGAATTCTTCGTCGGGGGCGGTGCGCTGCTCGACGCGGAGTTGCAGCGGTTTTTCTACGCCATCGGAATCCCGATGTTCCAGGGATACGGACTTTCGGAGGCGACGCCCGTGATTTCGACCAACTCGCCCAAACATCACTGGCACCGGTTCGGATCGTCGGGCAAGATACTCATTCCGCTGGACCTGAAGATCCTCGACGAGGAGGGTCGCGAGGTTCCCCGCGGGCAGAAGGGCGAAATCGTCGTCCGCGGCGAGAACGTCATGGCCGGCTACTGGAAGAATCCCGGGGCCACGGCCGAAACCGTGCGCGACGGGTGGCTCCACACGGGCGACATGGGTTACGTCTCGGAGGATGATTTCCTCTATGTGCTGGGACGTTTCAAGAGCCTGCTGATCGCTTCGGACGGCGAAAAATACAGCCCCGAAGGAATGGAGGAGGCGATCGTGGATAAATCGCCCTACATCGACCAAATCATCGTGCACAACAACCAAAGCCCGTTTACGGGGGCGATCGTGGTTCCCAACCGCGAGGCGCTGCGCCGCGAGCTGGAGGCCCGCAGGACGCCCGAAGCGGAGCGCGCAAACGTCGCAGCGGAGATTCTCGGCGCCGAGATCGACCGTTACCGCGCCGGAGGAACCTATGCCGGGGAGTTTCCGGAACGGTGGCTGCCTGCGGGACTGGCCATTGTCGACGAGGCTTTCACGGAGCAGAACGGATTGGTGAACAGCACAATGAAGGTCGTGCGCGGGAAGGTCGAGGAGCATTTCCGAAACCGGCTCGACTACCTCTATTCGGCCGAGGGCCGTAGCCTGAAAAACCCCGAAAACCTCGCGTCGCTGAAAAAAATCGTGGGGTAGGCGCATTTTTCAGCCGCCGAAAACTTGACAAATAAAAAAAACGGAGTAACTTTGTACTCCGTAATGCGGAAATAGCTCAGTCGGTAGAGCATCAGCTTCCCAAGCTGAGGGTCGCGGGTTCGAATCCCGTTTTCCGCTCGAAGAGGTCTTTGCAGACCTCTTTTTTCGTTGGTGGTGGTAGGGAGGGGGCAGGGCGAGCTTCGAACCCACATCCGGCAGATAACAGAAATGCTCCGGCGAATGGCAGGATACCTATATCTGCATGGCGGAATGCCCCGACCACCCCCGACCGCTACCGGACTGCCGTCCCGCCCTCGCCGGCGACAGGTTCCGTCCAAACGGAGAACCGCCGGATGCAGGCTCTGCGGGCCGCCTCCTGACAGGCTTCGGCCTCCTGCGGCGTCAGCTCGTGAGGGGTTCCCACCAGACGGCAGCCGTTCCCGGCGACGTTCGTCCCGAAGGCCGGAGCCACGAGCGTCTGGAACCATGCGCAGGCCGCAGTGTAACGTCCGGTCCCGGGATTCAGGTGGTATCCGTCGCGCGTCAGGTCCAGCGAGTCGCACAGCGCCGTGTTGCGCAGGTCCTGAATCGCCGTGCCCGACGGGACGACCACTTCGACGGAGGTCTCCCGCATGAGTTGTTCGACCGAAGAGACGATTCCCCGGTACATCAGTTGCTGGTTCTTCTCGTATCGTCCGAAATCCCGGTGCTGCGAATTGCGGGCATAGGCCCATGTCTGTTGCCAGGCGATGCAGGCTCCGGCATTGGGGCAACACCATCGCACGATCTCGACCAGCCGGCCGAACCAGGGCTGATAGGTCGGATAGATGCCCGATTTGCCCGACGCCTGTTGCAGTACCACGACGTCCCACCGTTCGTCGGCGATTCCGTCCAACAGGGTCGCTTTCTTCGAAACGGTCTCCCAGCGGTTGGACGTCGACTTGTAATAGATATACGCAGGGGCGTTGCCGGCATATTCCCGGCAATGGCGTTCGAGCGAACACCCTGCTATGTAGAGACGCCCCAGCACGACGTTCCGGATGCCGGCAGCCTCCAGCAGCTCGGGCAGATACATCATGCCGTCATCGGTGAAACTGTTGCCGATGCCGAGGATGCGCAGCGTGTCGGGCTGCTGCGGGATGGGGTAGTTGGGGAACTTTTGGGCGAACAGGCTGACGCAGACGAGAGACAGTCCTACGGTCAGCAAAAGGCGCAATGTGCGTTTCATAATCGTATGGTCGGTTTATCGGGTTTGTTGCAGATGGGTGATGCGCAGCAGCCGGTCGAATTCGGACCGGGACAGCGTCGTTGCGACCCGCACCGTTTTGCTGACGCCCGGTACGAGGTCGAAATAGTTGTCCTCGAAATGTTCGTTGCCGTCGAGAGCGAGCCAGACGGCGCGGACGAAACGGTCGCTCGAGAGTGTAATTTCATAACCGTCCGCCGCAGGTCCGACGCTCCAGCGGATGTCGGCTTCGGGCAACTCAAGCTCTTTTTGAGAGACGAAATATCCGATGTTGGCGTAGCGGCGTCCGTCGGTCGTGAATTCCGCGACGACGATCGCCCGATTGCGGGCGCAACCGTGCAAGAGTCCGGAAATGTCGGCCGAATAGACGTTCCGACTGGGTGCGACGGTTAGGCTGCGGGTGTTTTCCGAGAGGAGGGCGCCGTCCATGTCCATGACCGTTATCCGGAGTTTGCCCCGGACCGTTTTGCGGCGGTCCGACACAAGGCGGACGTTCAGCGTGTTTCCCTCGGCAAGGGGCGATACGAGGATGTCGTCGAAGGCCGGGCGGGCGAAATAATGTTGCGCCTTCCAGCGGCCGTACCAGTCGCGGCTGGCCCACGAAGCCACGGGCCAGCAGTCGTTATGCTGCCAGAAGAGCGATCCCCAGCAGTAGGGTTTGTCGCGCCGGTGCGCCTCGATGGCGGTCTTGATGGCGTCGCCCTGCAAAACGTGGCTCATGTAAAGGAACGTGCGGAAATCGCGTGCGGGCCAGTATTCGTCTTCGAGGTATTGGCGGATGCGCATGTTGGCGAAATCGCCGCCGCGCTGGTGGGCCATCATCACCTCCGATTCGATGTCCCAGTCGCGCTCTTCGGGGGCGAAACGCAGGACGGAGGCGTATTCGGGGAACGACTGGAAGCCGTATTCGCTGAAGAAGCGGCTGCGCGTGGCGTTGTAGTCGGCGATCGGTGCGCGGCTGTGCCACACTTTCCAGAAATGCGTATCGCCTTCGCTGTTTTCGCTCGTGCCTTCGTGACGCGACCAGGGCGACGAGGGGTGGTAAGGCGTGCCGGGCGAGCAGGCGGCGACGGCTTCGGGCAGCACTTCGTAGTATTGGCGGCGGAGCTGGTCGCCGATGATCCGGTCCCATTCGGGATGCCCCTGTTCGGCGTACCGGGTGTTCCATCCCCAGCCGAACCACGCTTCGTTGCACTCGTTGTTGCCGCACCATACAGCGATCGAGGGGTGGTTGCGCAGACGGCGGATGTTGTCTTCGGCTTCGAGCCGGACGTTTTCGAGCCATGCCCCCTCGGCGGGATAGACGCTGCATGCGAACATGAAATCCTGCCATACGAGGATGCCCCGTTCATCGCACAGTTCGTAGAAAACATCGTCTTCATAGACGCCTCCGCCCCAGACGCGCAGCATGTTCATGTTCACGGCCGCGGCGTCGTCGATCGTCTTCTCGTAGACGGCGCGCGTGACGCGCGGCAGGAAGACGTCGCAGGGGATGTAGTTGGCTCCTTTGGCGAAGAGCGGCTCGCCGTTGAGTTCGAAGTAGAAGGTCGTGCCGTCGGCGACCTTGTCGCGCACGAGGCGCAGCGAGCGCAGCCCGATGCGGGTGGTCCGGCTGTCGGAGGCGTCGCCCGCCGCGACCGAAGCCCGAAATTCGTAGAGATGAGGTTCGCCCAGTTCGCGGGTCCACCAGAGTTTCGGAGAGGCAATGTCGAGCGGGACGGTTACCTTGTTGATTCCGGAGCGCAGCGGCGCCGTGACCGAGGCTTCGATGCCTTCGCCGGGGGATGCAACGGTGACTACGGCTTCCGCCAGGTCACGGGCGGAGGCGATTTCCACCTCGACCTCGACCCGGGCGCGCCTGGCCGTAACCTCCTGCTGGCGGTAGAAGACATCGCTGATGCGGGCGCCACTCCAGCCCTCCAGATAGACCGGACGCCAGATGCCCGAGGTCACCAGGCGCGGACCCCAGTCCCAGCCGTAGTGGTAACCCGCCTTGCGGGCGAAGACGCTGACGCGTTTGTCGAAAAGCCCGCCGTTGGCCGACTGATCGTTGACGGCCTCGTAACGGTAGGGCAGCGAGTCGTATTTGGGCAGGTCGACCTTGATCGGCGAGTGGAAATAGACTTTCAGGGTGTTTTCGCCCGGACGGAGCAGCCGTTTGACCTCCGTGCGCCAGCGGCGGAACATGTTGTCGGCGGCGAGCACCTTCTCGTCGTTGAGGTAGACGTCGGCATAGGTGTCGAGCCCTTCGAAGACCAGTTCGATCCGCTCGCGGGCGAGCAGGCCGGCGTCGGCCTCGAAATGCGTTTCGTAGATCCAGTCTTCCTTGTCGACCCACTGTACGCCGCGCTCGTTGAGGCGGAAATAGGGGTCTTCGATGATCCGGTTGGCCATCAGGTCGGTGTGCACCGTGCCGGGGACCGTGGCCGGATACCAGTTGTTGAGCCGCGCCTGACGGAACTGCCAGTCGTCGTGCAGGTGTTGACGGACGGGGGCTGCGGCAGCGGCGAGGGCCATGCAGAGGGACATAGCGGTAAGGATTGGTTTGAAGTTTTTCATAAGATGAAGGGTAGATCAGTATTTGATGAGCATCTGGGAGATGTATTCGCGGTATTCGATCGGGGTCATGTTTTTCTTTTTGGTGAAGATGCGGATGAAATTCGACTTGTTGTTGAAGCCGCAGGCGTAGCAGATCTCCGAGGCGCTGAGCGTCGTGTTGGCAAGCAACTGGCAGGCCTTGGAGATGCGCATGTTGTTGACGAAGGTGATGTAGGAGATGTTCGTGCGCTTCTTGAAAAAGTGCGAAAAGGCCGATTCCGACATGTTGACCAACCCGGCCACGTCGGTGAGCCGGATGTTCTGGCAGAGGTTTTTCTCGATGTAGTCGCAGACTTTGGCGATGCGGCGCGATTTGGAGGTGTGGACAATGTTCTTCGAGTCGCAGAGATTGCTCATAAGCACCTTGCGGTTGGCCGTGGCCAGCGCGTTGAGAATGTCCAGAAAAGCGGTCGCCGACTGGAATCCCTGCATGCGCGTGAGTTCAAGAATCCGGTCCCGGACGCTCAACTGTTCGGGACCTGTGAACGAAAGTCCCTGCCGGGAGTCGAGCAGCAGTTGCCGGATGGGAAGAAACAGGCGTTTGTTGACGATCGGGAAGTCGATCAGGTCGCCCGAGAACTGGATGGTGATGACATGGTTGGTCTTCAGGGGCGATTTCCACACGTGCGGCACATAGGGACCGGTCATCACCAGGTCCAGCGGGCCGAAATCCTCGGTGGAATCGCCCACGATGCGCGATCCCCGGGTGTTCATCACCAGATTGATCTCGTATTCCGGATGGCAGTGGATCGGATAGTCGAAATGCGCGTTGGGGTGGTTGAGGATGATGAAAAGGTCCTCGTTCGTGATCGGGGTGATCTCCTGCTGTATCTCTTTCATGTCCGGTAAGGGTTTCAGGTCCGGTACAAAAATAGGAATAATTCAGAAAGCTCCATGAATAATTCAAAAAAGTATACTTGTTTAACCGACTTATACAATCCGGTAAATTTTCGGGTACATATCTTTGCATTAGTAAAAAAATCCTAAAACGACTTACATGAATTCGATTGCGATTAATTTTGTCGACTGCGCGATTATCGTCCTTTACCTTATATTTATAATATGGTGGGGATTGCGCAACGGCAAGAGTTCCGACGCCGGGTCCTATTTTCTGGCCGGCCGCACGATGCCGTGGTGGATCGTGGGTCTGTCGCTTTTCGCCGCGAGCATCTCCAGTACGACGCTCATCGGCCAGTCGGGCGACGCCTACCACACCGGAGTGGCCGTGTTCAACTACAACCTCACAGGTGTCGTGGTGATGGTGTTTTTCGCCACGTTCCTGCTGCCGCTCTACATCCGTTCGGGGATATTCACGATTCCCGAGTTTCTCGAACGACGCTTCGACAAGCGGTCGCGCTACTACTTTTCCGGAATCTGCATCGTGGGCAACATCTTTCTCGATGCGGCCGGGGCGCTGTATGCCGCCGCGCTGATCATCAAGTTGTTGTTCCCGGAGGCGGACTTGCAGCTCATCATCATCATCTTCGCCGTGCTGGCGGCTTCGTACACCATTCCGGGCGGTCTTTCGTCGGCGATCAACGCCGAGCTGATCCAGGCGGTGATTCTGATCGTCGGGTCGGTGATCCTGACGGGAGCCTGCTTCGCCAACGGCGGGTTCGACTACCTCGCGTCGCTGTTCGAAAGCGGCGACATGAGCGTCAGACTGATTCGCCCGCTGACCGATACGGCCACGCCCTGGCTGGGGCTGATCGTCGGCATGCCGGTGCTGGGCATCTATTTCTGGGCCAACAACCAGACGCTCGTACAGCGCGTGTTGAGCGCGCGGAGCGTCGACGAGGGCCGCAAAGGGGTGATGTTCGCCGGAGCGCTGACGCTGGCCACCCTGTTCATCATCGTCTTTCCGGGCGTTATCGCCCGCCATCTCTTCCCGGGCATCGAGAAACCCGACATGATCTATCCGACGATGGTGCTGCGCCTGCTGCCCACGGGGTTACTGGGGATCATGTTTTCGGCGCTGCTCGCTGCGCTGACGTCGACGCTGAGCGCCATTCTGAACTCCACGTCGACGCTCTTCACGATGGATTTCTACGCCAAGATCGACAAGCGGGCCGACGAACGCAAGCTGGTGCGCGTCGGCAAGCTGGCTTCGCTCGTCATCATCGTGATCGCCGCCCTCTGGGCTCCGCAGATCGGACGTTTCGGTTCGCTGCTCAAATATTACCAGGAGATGCTCTCCTACATTGCGCCTCCCGTCGTGGCGGCTTTCCTGATGGGCGTTTTCTCGCGCCGCGCCAACGGGCGGGGAGCCTTCGCAGGGCTGATCGCCGGACTGGTCGTCGCGGCGGCGATGCTCCTCTGGCGCACGGAGATCTTCGGCGGGATGCACTTTCTGCTGATCGTGCCGTTCCTGCTGGTCTTCAGCCTGTCGGTGATCTGGGCCGTAAGCCGTACGGCTCCCGCGCCCCAGCCCGACAAACTGATCGACACGACCTTTTCGGCGGCGGATTTCCGGGCTGAAACCCGCTCGCTCGCGGAGGTTTCCTGGTGGCGCAACTACCGCGTATGGGGCGGGGTGCTGCTGGTTCTGTGTATGCTTATTCTCATAATATTCCGTTGATATGAAACTGAAGAAATACGAAAAAAATCCGATCATCGCTCCCAATCCGGCCAATGCCTGGGAGAATCTCGTAACCTGCAACCCGGGGGTCATCTACGACGACGGCCGGTTTTACATGCTCTACCGCGCCGCCGGCGACGACAAGGAACATGTCATCCGTTTGGGGCTGGCCGTCAGCGAGAACGGCTTCGACTTCCGCCGTGTCGGCGATTCGCCGGTATTCGGTCCCAGCGCGGACGGTCCCGACGGAGGGTGCGTCGAAGATCCGCGCATCGTGAAGTTCGACAATGAGTTTTACATTACCTACGCCTACCGCGCCCATGCCCCCGGGCAGTACTGGACTTTCGCGCACGACGTGGTGCGTCTGCCCCGATGCGGAGCTTATGCGCCGGCCGCCATGGCGCAGAATCTGGGAAATACGGGGCTTGCCGTGACGACCGACTTCCGGAATTTCCACCGGCTGGGGCGGCTTACGTCGCCCGTGCTCGACGATCGGGACGTGATCCTTTTCCCGGAGAAAATCGGCGGGAAGTTCGCCATGATGCACCGTCCCAAACAGTTCGTGGGCGAACGTTACGGGGTGAAATACCCTTCGATCTGGCTGAAGTTCTCCGACGACCTGCTGGCATGGGAGGACAAGCCCAGCCATCTGCTTATCGCCGGCCGCGAAGGAACCTGGGAGGAGAAGATCGGCGGAAGCGCCGCCGATCCTGACCGAGGCGGGGTGGCTGACGCTCTACCACGGGGTAGCCGACGGAGGCACGGCCGAATACCGCGTCGGGGCGCTGCTGCTCGACCGGGAGAATCCGCTGCGGGTGCTGGCCCGGACGCCGGAACCGATCCTCGAACCCGAATTTTTCTATGAAACCGAAGGTTTTTACAGCCATTGCGTCTTCCCGACCGGCAATGTGGTCGTCGACGGCGTGCTGTACGTCTATTACGGCGGAGCGGACAAATATGTAGGCGTTGCAACCTGCCGGCTGGAGGAATTATTAAATTATTTGACGGAGAAATGCCGTTGCGAATAGCCCATTTGCGCTTTGTTTTCATAAAAGTATAATCAATCAGCGATTTTCTAAAACAGTTCTTCCGTAGCAGCATGTTACTTTGCAGTGTCCGGTGCAGTTCCCGGAACCGCCCCGGACCGTATCAATAAACTACTCTAATCTAAAACTTATGAAAATGAAATTTTACCTGATCGTTCTCTCCCTGCTGGCGGTCTGCCTGTGGGGGACGGGAGACGTCCGCGCCCAGTCCGCATCACGGAGCATGACCGTGACGGGCAAGGTCGTGGATCAGAACGGCGCCGCCGTAACGGGCGCGTCGGTTGTCGTCGTCGGCACGACGAAAGGAACCACAACCGGGGCCGACGGAGCCTTTTCATTGACCGGAGTGGCTTCGGACGCCCGCCTTGCCGTCAATTTCATCGGCTATAAAACGCAGACGGTGGAGGTCGGCGGCCGCACCTCTTTCAATATCGTGCTGGTCGAGGAGGCCACGGCCGTGGACGAAGTGGTGGTCGTGGGTTACGGACAGGTCAAGAAGAGCGACCTGACGGGTTCCGTGGCCTCGGTCAAGGCCGAGAAACTCACCGACATCCCGGCCAACTCGATCGACGGGCTGTTGCAGGGCCGCGTGGCCGGCGTGCAGGTGGTCAACTCCTCGCAGGACCCCGGCGCCTCGTCGACGGTCCGCATC
>ENA-ORTF01004438-ORTF01004438.1-human-gut-metagenome-genome-assembly--contig:-NODE-4438-length-10666-cov-5.110640_pt1 | contig 10666 bp, 9 predicted proteins | sample MGYA00241908_ERZ509180 | MGnify/ENA primary metagenome ERZ509180 (study PRJEB26280, sample SAMEA2338814) | human gut metagenome | biome: human gut; feature: human-associated habitat; material: faeces...
CATGGGGATGACCGGTTTTGACAGCGGGTAGAAGTGGTTTGTAAGCATGTAGTGCGTGGTTGGCTTGCACTTAAATCTCAGACAACGAACAATTAACTGGCGAAAATAATTACGCTCTCGCTGCTTAATCGAAGTATAGTAGATTCAAGCTTAATCCCTGCAAAAGTTGCGGGGACGTGACATCACCCGGATGCTGTGGCTCCGAAGCGTTCCGATCAGGTGGTGCAGCAATATCGGAGATAGTTTGAGATAAGCCTCGGGTCTCAGGCGAAACTTTAGAGGATAAGGGATGAGTGGGTGGCTTCGGTCTTGCTCTTCCCCGACAATGAAGGCGAAGATAAACATGTAGAAAGCAAATTAATTCCTCGTTTGGACGAGAGTTCGAATCTCTCCATCTCCACGGAATGAAAAAAGGTCTTACGGACAACCCGTAAGACCTTTTTTCATTCATTGTAAACCCATTTATAAGGAGGTGGCGGTACGTATGGACCAGCCTTTTGATGGGGTAATATATCAACCGATTTGACGATTACGTTATTACCTTTCTGGGTACAAACCAGACATTTTGAACGTAATTTCCTTTTAGCCATGTTGAAGACGATATTCGGATTGAAATGAACTCCGTTTATACGAGTCTCAAAATGTAAATGCTCGGTAGTAGCCCTGCCGGTACGTCCGGTTAAGGCGATCGGTTGTCCGGCGAGAACACGATCTCCGGGTTTAACCAAGTTCTTGGAGTTGTGGCTATAGATCGTTTCCAGTCCATTATAATGGCGGACAACGATAACATTGCCATAGGCGGCGAATGGTTTCGCCATCCTGACAATGCCATCGAAAGCAGACACGATCGTATCGTTGGCACAAGTCTTGATATCTACTCCGGAATGATGTCTTCTCCTTCCCCCGTAAGGAGAGATCACGTTTCCATTAGGAAGGGGAAATGCGTATTCCCCGGCGGGGATCAAGGATAAATCAATAATTTCCGTGTTATTCTCATCGAATAGCTTGGGGTCCTTGATCGCTATCTGGCTTTTATCACGGGGCGTAAAGGCTTCCGTGATATCTTTTCTAGGAGAATGACAAACCGCTAGCTCTGGAGCTTCCGGCAACATGAAATTGAAATCCATGACAGGAAGAGGAATATTCGCCGTAGGGAAATCCACAGTCTCGGGAGGGGCCGGGCGTGGAGCAGGCTTTTGCGTACGGCAAGACGCAAATAAAATTAGCGTAAGAATGAGTATTCCATTGTGTATTTTAGATGCCATTAGATATTGTTTTACCACAAAAGTATAAAAAAGCCTCTTTCAATGACCTATATTTCCGATATGTTTATACTTCTTTTTATTCTTTGTGTTTTTTCTGATAGTTGAATTTGCCTACCTTTGTAAAGGTAAAATGGAGATATTATACGATGATTGAGGGGACCAGTTTGTCTCTTTGGTCAGGGAGGATGACGATATTGTATTTGCTGGCATTTCTCTAAACTGAAAACGACCAATTTAAAGTACACAGAGAAATAGACAATGCGAATACACCTGTATTAGGTGTGTTCCTTTGCCTTATTTCTGTTGTGTACAAGGCATTTGGTCGTGCCGCAGTTTGACGGGTTTAAGGTAAAGTGTAACACACCTTTTCTCAGATGTGGGTTTATTTATGAGATAAGATTACCTTAAAAACGGCTTTTGTATATGAAAGAACAAAAGGAGATACATATCGGTTCGTTAATAAAAGAGAAAATGGAAGAGCGGGGACTTTCGGTTTCCGATTTTGCCCATGCGTTGCATTATGAACGTACCAATATTTATAAGATATTTAAGCGAAGCAGTATTGATGTTGATTTGTTACTGCGTATATCGGAAGTCTTAGCCTATGATTTCTTGCGGGAGGTGTATTTAGCGGACGAACCCCGGCGATATTCAATCACTATAGAAGCGGACAAGGAAGATATAGAGGAGATCCGTAAATGGCTGTTAGAGAAAAGGCGTGAATAAGTTTCACGCTTTCGTGAAATAAGATCACGGTCGATATAAGACCGGTCACTTTGATTGTTTCTACATTTGACCGTCTCGATGTTTCATCATAACATTAGAGAAATAGGTTAAATCAAGGCCGTGCTCTTCTTGTTCCGTATGTGAATATAGGCAGGAAGAAAGCGGCCACTTTTTTCTTCTGTGTACGTGCACAATTCGATTATTTCCTTTATATTTGTCGATAAACAACGAATTGTTAACATTTCTAATATGAAAGTTCTAAAGACCGCCCTGCTATTCCTGATGTGCGTATCTTTCTCCTTCTCCTGTAAGGAAGGGGTAAAGGAAGTAAGGGTGCTGAAACTGGCGCACGGATTGCCCCCCAGCCATTCCGTCCATTTGGGATTGCTCTATATGAACGAGCGTCTGAAAGAGTTGTCCGGAGGAAAGATGAGCATGGACATTTATTCTTCCGCTCAATTGGGGTCTGAAAATCAATGTATAGAGTTGCTTCAAATAGGAAGTCTCGATATCACGAAAGTTTCCTCCGCCGCGTTGGAAGGATTTGCCGATCCGTTTAAGGTATTTGGCATACCTTATCTATTCCGTTCCCGTGAGCAGTTTTTCGAGGTGTTGGATGGTTCGGTAGGTAAACAGATATTGGGATCAACGGAACCTTATTGGTTTAGGGGACTCGCTTATTTTGACTCGGGGGCCCGTAGCTTTTATACGGTAAACAAGCAGATTCGTACTCCCGAGGATCTGAAAGGACTGAAGATCCGTGTGCAAAAGAGCCCGATAGCCGTGGAGATGATGAAGACATTCGGTGGTTCGGCTACTCCCGTGGATTGGGGTGAATTGTATACGGCCTTACAAAGTAATGTCGTGGATGGAGCCGAGAATAATACGCCTTCCGTGACAACAGCGTTCCATCATGAGGTGGTAAAATACTATTCAGTCAATGAGCACACGATGTGTCCGGACGTGATCATCATTAGTTTGGCTACTTGGCAGAAGCTGACGGAACAAGAACGTAATTGGCTGCGGCAGGCCGCTGACGCCGCCGCTATTTATCAACGGAAACTTTGGGCGGAGCAAGAGAAGCAATCGCTAGAGGAGATGGAAGCGCACGGAGTGGAAATTATTTACCCGGATAAGCAGCCGTTTATGGATGCCGCCGCCCCGATGATCGAGCGGTTTAAGAATGATCCGGTTTTTCATGATTTAATCGATCAAATACAGAATACCCATGAGAAAGATAATTGATAAAGGATTGGAGCTATCGTTGATTTTCTTGATGGCTTTCTTGGTCGTGGATGTGTTATGGCAGGTATTAAGCCGGTATATTCTGGTTTCCCCGAGTTCCGTGACGGATGAATTGGCCGGATATTTATTGATCTGGGTGGGATTGCTGGGGGCCGCTTATGTATCCGGTAAAAATGAGCATCTAGCGATCGATTTATTACTTCAACATATACGTCCTTCCCGCAGGAAGCTCTTGCGATTGTTTATCTTCTTGATCGTATTTTTATTCGCTGTATTTGTATTGATCGTAGGTGGGACTTGGCTGGTATACACTCGTTTTCATTTGGGAGTTACTTCGGCTTCCTTAGAGATTAATTTAGGATATGTGTATTTGGCATTGCCGCTAGGAGGATTGCTTACCGCTTATTATGCGATAGATAACGCGATCGCCTTATTTCGTTCCTCTAATTCTTAAAAGACTGATGATATGGATATTATAGGTATACTCGTATTAGTGATAAGTTTCTTTTTCCTGCTGGTGGTCGGGGTTCCGGTAGCGTATAGCATCGGTGTGGCGGGTATATTGACGATGCTCGTGAATATAGACTCGCTTCCCGCCCTTACGACTTATGCGATGCGTATGGCTTCGGGTCTGGACAGTTTCGCTCTGCTGGCGATCCCGTTTTTTATATTGGCGGGGAATATCATGAATAGCGGAGGTATCGCCTTGCGCTTGATCGATTTCGCTAAAGTGCTGGTCGGACGGTTGCCCGGAGGACTGGCGGTAGTCAATGTCGTGGCGAATATGTTATTCGGGGCGATCAGTGGCTCTGCCGCCGCCGCTGCCTCTGCTATCGGGAGTATTATGACACCGGAGATGAAAAAGGCCGGTTACGATCCGAATTTCAGTGCCGCCGTAAATATCTCTTCCGCCACTACCGGCATGACGATACCTCCGAGTAATGTCTTGATCGTTTACTCCTTGGCGAGTGGTGGAGTCTCTGTATCCGCCTTGTTTATGGCTGGTTATCTACCGGGAATTCTTACGGGAGTGGCGATCATGATCGTAGCCGCTATGTTTGCCGCACGAAAGGGGTATCCGGTTGGCGTACGTGTTCCGTTCTCGGAGGCGACAAGGGTATTTTTCAGGGCGATCCCTAGTTTGATGCTATTGGTGATCGTGATCGGAGGAATCTTGGCGGGACTGTTTACGGCGACCGAGGCTTCGGCGATCGCTGTACTGTATGCGTTAATCCTCTCTTTTATCTATAAAGAACTTACTTGGGCTAAATTGCCGCAAGTGTTATTGCGATCGGCCAAGACTACGGCTATCGTCCTTCTTTTGGTGGCGACCTGTACGGGTTTGTCTTGGATCATGAGTTATGAGAATATTCCTCAGACGGTAAGTGCCGCTTTGCTAAGTATAAGCGACAATCCGGTGGTCATCTTGATACTTATCAACGTGATCCTATTGATTGTCGGGATCTTTATGGACATGACGCCCGCTGTCTTGATCTTTACCCCGATCTTCCTGCCGATAGCGACGGGGCAATTGGGGATGGACCCGGTACATTTCGGGATCATGATGGTGTTGAACCTTTGTGTGGGATTGTGTACGCCACCGGTGGGTTCGGTATTGTTTATCGGATGTAGCGTGGCGGGGACAAAGATCGATCAGGTGATCCGCCCGTTGCTGCCGATGTTCGCGGCGATGGTTATCGTCTTGTTCTTGGTGGCGTTCTTGCCGGATTTAAGCTTATTGATTCCCCGGTTGTTCGGTTTGTGATGTTCCCCCATAGGGTCGAGGTAGCCTTGTGCTATAAATAGGGCAGTACTCTGTACGAAGTATTCCAGTACTTACGTGCTGAGTACCGCAATACTTCGTGCAGAGTACTGTAGTACTTCAGTCACAGTACTGCGGTACTTCGTACACAGTACTGCGCTAACTGTAAGACGCTATCTTTTTAATGTCCTTTGAACAGGGATAAGGCGATACCCATCTCCAATCCCCGTAGCTCGGCCAGACCCCGTAAACGTCCGATGCAGGAGTAGCCCGGGTTGGTTTTCTTCTTTAGGTCGTCTATCATTTGATGTCCATGATCCGGTCGCATGGCGATGGAGCATTGGCGGCGTTGCTGCAATTCAAGGAAGGCTTTCATGACACCATACATGTCCACATCGCCCTCCAGATGGTTCGCCTCGAAAAAATTACCCTCCGAGTCTCGTTGCGTGCTGCGGAAATGAACGAAATCGATCCGATCCCCGTAACGTTCCATGATCCCGGCCAAGTCGTTATCACTTCTGACACCGAAAGAACCTGTGCATAGGCAAAGCCCGTTGCTAGGATTCGGCACGGCCTCTATTAACTTCCGGAAATCATCTTCCGTGCTCAAGATACGGGGAAGCCCGAGAATGGAATAGGGGGGATCATCCGGATGGATAACGAGCTTGACACCGGCCTCGTCCGCCACGGGAGCTATTTCCCGTAAGAAATAGATCAGGTTCGAGCGAAGTCTCTCTGCGTCGATATCTTTATAACGGTCTAACGCTTCCCTAAACTGCTCGATCGTAAAAGTCTCTTCCGAGCCGGGTAGTCCGGCGATCATATTGCGAACCAACAGCTGGCGGTCTTCCTCGCTCATAGCGTCATAGCGTGCCTTGGCTTTCGCCTTGTCCGCCTCCGTATATTCGGCTTCCGCCGCCGGTCGTTTCAATATAAATAAGTCGAACGCCATAAAAGCCGCGCGTTCAAAGCGCAAGGCTTTGGAGCCATCCGGCATCGTATAAGCCAAATCGGTACGAGTCCAGTCCAATACCGGCATGAAGTTGTAAGTAACTACCCGGATATCGCAAGCTCCCAGATTACGGATGCTTTGTTTGTAGTTCTCTATATAGGTTTGAAAATCCCCGGTTTGCGTCTTGATATGCTCGTGTACGGGCACACTCTCAACCACACTCCACCGTAATCCGGCGGATTCGATCAAGGCTTTCCGCTTTTGAATCTCTTCCGTAGTCCAAACTTCCCCGTTCGGGATATGGTGCAACGCATTTACGATACCGGTGGCACCCGCCTGACGGATGTCCCAAAGGCTGACAGGATCATTCGGTCCGTACCAACGCCAAGTTTGCTCACATAGATACATAATGAATAATTTTTAAATTTATCAATGTGCCAATATGCCAATGCGGTTTGATGCATGGCTGGTTGGCACATTATTTAGATGGAGAAAGCGTCGAAACCTCCGTCTATGGGGATCACGGTACCGGTTACGAATGCGGAGGCGTCGCTCGCCAGCCATTGTAAAGTACCGAGTAACTCCTCCGGTTTTCCTAAGCGGCGGAACGGCGTGTGCGCGACGATCGTGTTGCAACGATCACTAGGTGATCCATCCGGATTGCTCATCAATGCCCGGTTCTGCTCGGTAAGGAAGAATCCCGGTGCCATGGCGTTCACTCGCAGGCCCTCTCCGAATTTAATCGCCAGCTCCCCGGCCATGTATTGCGTGAAATTGTTGATAGCGGCTTTTGCGCATCCATAGCCAACCACACGAGTCAATGGGCGTAGGGATGATTCGGACGAGATGTTAATAATGCTTCCTTTCCCTTGTCCCACCATGACCTCGGCGAAGACCATTGTCGGCAGTACGGTCCCGAATAAGTTCAGGTCTACGACTGTCCGGAAAGCATCGATATCCAGATCAAAGATCGTCTTGTCGGGAGGAATCGTCGCTCCGGCTTGGTTGCCACCCGCCAAATTGACTAAAACATCAATCTTCCCATATGCTTTCAATATCTTTTGCTTGTTTTGCTCCAGCAAGGCTTTATCCAGTACGTTTGAAACCAAGAATAAGGCCTCGCCCCCTTCCGCTTTAATCTCATTGACCAAGGCAGATCCTTTTTGCTCGTTTCGTCCGAGGATTACGACGTATGCGCCTTCTCTCGCCAAGTGCTTGGCCATGCAGGCTCCTAATATACCATAGCCTCCGGTCAACAAAATCACTTTCTCTTTTACGCTAAATAAGGAGTTCATCAGATATAATTATTGTAGTATTGTATATTTTCCTTTACCAAGATATCGATCGGCATATAATTGACAGGCTCAATTTTCTCCTTAAGGATCAGATGCCTGAAGAGTGCCTTGATACAATGATATCCTTGTACCTCCGGTCGTTGGGCGATCAAATGCGTGATCAAGCCGTTTTCCAGATAACGGACGTTCGGTTCTATCACGTCGTAGCCAAGAAGCTTGAAAGGATAGTCCGGCCGTTCGCTACTTAGATAATCTCCAAGGAAATGGGCCCTCGAATTAAAGATGATACCGATTCTTACTTGAGGATATTTCTCGAAGAAAGTATTCAGTAGCCTCTTATTCTCCTCCTTATCATCCGCGTGCACATGCAGCAAATGAATCTTTCCCTTGAATGGGGTGTTGGCGAGATAATCCCGGAATCCTTCCTCTCGTTTCTGCACTTGCGTAGAACATGAATCCCCTTTACGGGTGAAACGGAAAATCACTAGATCGTCCTCTTGACGGATTTGCTCGAATAAAAGGCGTCCCGCTATATATCCCGAATCATATGAATGCGTTCCGTAGTAAGAGATACAATTCGTGTGGTCGATAAAAGAATCGATTAATATATAAGGAATACCTTTCTGGTCTAGCCGCTGGGTCAAGGTCAAGACACTTTGCTTAAATAATGTAGCGATGATAACCCCTTGGCAATCCGCGGTCTCAATCTTCGGGATTAATTCGTCGAAACTGTTGCTGTCGTATTGGTCAAAATAGATTTGCTCGACATCGATATTATAGCTAAACAATTCCCGTTTTGCTTTCTCGATCCCTTGGCTTAGTTTCGCCCAATATTCCCCTTCATGGAAAGAAGGGATCAAGGCGATGAAATGATATTTTTTCTTCAACGCTAAAGAACGGGCTATCAGATTTGGTTGATAGTCAATTTCTTTTAAGATTTTCTCCACCTTTTTCCGTGCGTCCTCCGATACCTTTCCCCGCTCATGTAAAATGCGGTCTACCGTACCGGTCGATACGCCGGATAATTCGGCGATATCTTTTATCCTGTAATTTTTATTCATGGTATAGATTGTAGTGTGTATTCGTCCTCTCTGTTTATTCGAGTATTTGAAGAGGTGTGTTCAATTTACGGAAAACGTAGCCATACATCATATAGATAAGAGGAACGGCGACGAAAATTCCGATACCGAACAAAATACATCCTAATATCAGGATCCCGATCATTACCAACGCCAGAATGAACAGAGGCAATGCTTGTCCTTTCGTTATCTCCCAGCTTTTATGCAAAGACTCGATAATTCCAGCGTTTTCCTCGATAATAAAGGCTTGGAAGAACTGAAGGCGCAATGCCAGATAAATACCGGGGATGATAAAAAATAAGAAACCCGCCAATACGACAAATCCCGTGATAAGACTCGCTAGAAAGTAGGTGATGATATTCTTTGTCTGTTGTCCATATGCGGAAAACTGAGGTTCTTCCCCATCCAACGCCTGAAATATATTTTTCATATATCCTAAGGAGAAAATAATGGAGAATAACGCGCTGATCACGTTTACGATGATTTTACCGATAATAGAACTTTGCATGGGCATCGCGAACGCTGTCAGCGTGAAAGACAAGATACAATATCCGATTAATAATCCGGCTAATATCCATAGTTGCGACTTCGTTCCCTTCCATGCGGTACTGAATACTTCTGATATTATAAATTTAGGTTCCATAATGTATAATATTTGTTTATTGTGTGTGGACACAAATGTAAAATATATTGTTGAAAAAAACAATTTTATTTTCGTTTGAAACCAAAATAGATGTATTTCAACAGGTGCTTCCTTCTAAGTGCTATTAATTTAGGTGAAAAAGATAAGTAGGAAACAGAAAATCGTGTAAAAAGTTTCTACATTTGTAGGATGAAACAGCGAGTAAAGACCCTATTGTGTGAATAGATGTAAAAGATCTCCACTTGGGTTAGAAAGAGAAGGTAACTGAAAAACAGCCTTGAATATATAATTATATACAAATATGGATAAACGAATGCTGAAAATTACGATTACTCAGTTAAGGCAGATCGCATTGTTTGCGGTTGGTATGTCTTTATTAACTGCCTGTGGAAACAGTCAGAGTGGTATGAAATTAGGGGATGCTGAGTTCGCTGTGATGGCGGTCAATTCAACGACTAGCGACCAAACAACATCCTATCCGGCTACCATCAAAGGTACGCAGGATATCGAAGTCCGTCCTCAAGTTTCTGGATTTATCGTGAAATTATGTGTGGATGAGGGAGCTACGGTTCGTAAAGGACAGGCGTTGTTCCAAATTGATCCTACGCAGTACGCTGCCGCGGTAGGTCAGGCTAAGGCCGCGGTAGAGATGGCGAAGGCAAACGTAAGCACTTTAACATTGACCGAGAGGAATAAGAAGACTTTGTTTGATCAGAAAATCATCAGTGATTTCGAGTATCAAACAGCCGTGAACCAGCTGATGTCGGCAAAAGCGAGCTTGGCGCAGGCGGAGGCTCAATTGGTTAGCGCTAACCAGAACTTGTCTTTCTGTACGGTTACAAGTCCCTCGAACGGTGTTGTCGGTACATTCCCGTATCGTGTAGGTAGCTTGGTAAGCGCTTCGATCGCTCAACCGTTGACTACCGTATCTGAGATCGGTGATATGTATGTGTATTTCTCTATGACGGAAAAGGAGCTATTGGCATTGACGAAAGCCGGTGGTACCTTGAAAGAGCAATTAGAGAAGATGCCGGCCGTAAGACTGCAATTGGCGGATGGCTCTACGTACCATCATGAGGGTAAGATTGATGCCGTGAGCGGTGTTATCGATCAATCTACCGGTTCTGTAAGCATGCGTGCTATTTTCTCTAACGAGGGAAATGTCTTACGAAGCGGTGGTACCGGTAATATTATCTTCCCGTATACGATGAACGATATCATTACGATCCCTCAATCGGCTACCGTGGAGATCCAGGATAAGAAATTCGTATTTGTATTGCAGCCTGATAATACCGTGAAGAATACCGAGATCAAGGTTTCCAATTTGGATGATGGTAAGAACTATTTAGTAACAAATGGCTTGAAGTCTGGCGATAAGATTGTCGTGGAAGGCGTACAGATCTTGAAAGACGGTCAAGAGATCCAGCCGATTACTCGTGAGCAACAAAAAGCAAAGTACGATCAGGCCTTGAAAGACCAGCATGACGGTAATTTGCAGACCGCTTTTAATTAATATGTAATCATAGAATAAGACAAATATTCGCTTTTGTCGAGTAAAAACGAAAAACATGAAATTAGATAGATTTATAAACCGCCCGGTGCTCTCCACGGTGATTTCCATCTTGATTGTCATCTTGGGTTTCCTAGGCTTGATTTCCTTGCCGGTTACCCAATATCCGGATATCGCCCCTCCAACCGT
>ENA-ORTF01004453-ORTF01004453.1-human-gut-metagenome-genome-assembly--contig:-NODE-4453-length-10635-cov-2.457089_pt1 | contig 10635 bp, 5 predicted proteins | sample MGYA00241908_ERZ509180 | MGnify/ENA primary metagenome ERZ509180 (study PRJEB26280, sample SAMEA2338814) | human gut metagenome | biome: human gut; feature: human-associated habitat; material: faeces...
TCAAGGGGCAAATATATAGTAACAGGAGAAAAATAACCCATGAAGCGCGAAGAAATCAACATCCGTGACCCCTTTGTGCTGACGCGGAACGGGCAGTATTACCTCTACGGTACGCGCGGCGCAACCTGCTGGGGTCCCGCGGACGGCTTCGATGTGTATGTCAGCCGCGATTTGGAGAATTGGGACGGCCCCTTCGAGTGCTTCCACAACGACGGCACGTTCTGGGCGGATCGCAACTACTGGGCGCCCGAAGTGCACGAATACCATGGCAAGCTGTACATGCTGGCGAGCTTCAAGCGCGAAGATCTCTGCCGCGGCACGGCAATTTTGACCGCTGACAACCCGCTGGGGCCGTTCGTGCCGCACAGCGACGGGCGCGTGACCCCCTCCAATTGGGAGTGCCTTGACGGGACGCTTTACGTCAGCCCGGACGACAAACCGTATCTCGTCTTTGCGCACGAGTGGGTGCAGGTCGGCGACGGCGAAATCTGCGCCATGCCCCTCTCCGATGACCTCTCCCACGCCATCGGCGAACCGAAGCTGCTCTTCCATGCGTCCGAAGCGGAATGGGCGCGGCTGGTGCATCACCGCTCCAGCGGGCGCGACGGCTATGTGACGGCGGACGGCGGACGGCACGCTGCTGTGCCTGTGGGCGAGTTTCTCCGACGAGGGGTACACAGAGGGCGTGGCGGTCAGCGACAACGGCGACATTACGGGGCATTTCACGCAGGTGGAGCCGCTTTTCCGGCGTGACGGCGGCCACGGTATGGTGTTCCGCGCGCTGAATGGGCAGCTGTACCTGACGCTGCATTCCCCGAACGAGCATTTGAAGGAGCATCCGTGCTTCATCCCGCTGGAAGACGTCGCTGGTCGCCTGACGCCGAAATACATCCTGCCGGACTGGTTCGCACCGCTTCAAAGCCGCCTGCACAAGATGGCGGATGAACTGACCGCGTCGCTGACGAGCTGGCACGGGTCAGACGCGACGTTCCGCCCGGAGGACTTCGGGCTTGTTCCCAGCGAAAAGGCGACCCGCGCGATTCAATCCGCCATCGACAAGGCGGGCGAACACGGCGGCACCGTCCGGCTGTCCGGCGGCGATTACGTCTCCGGCACGCTGATTCTGCGCAGCAATGTCCGCCTGATGGTCGATAGCGGCAGCCGGCTTCTCGCGTCCACCGACCTCGCGGATTACCCGGAGCAAATCGCCCGCCGCCTGACCGTGCAGGACACGAACATGGGCATGAACCAGTCGCTGATTTTCGCCGAAGGATGCGAGAACATCTGCATCTGCGGCGGCGGCGAGTTGGACGGGCAGGGTACGCGCACGAATTTCCCCGGTGACGAGACTTGCCACGGCACGCCTGGACGTCCGTTCCTGATGCGCATCGTCGATTGCCGCAATGTGCATGTGCATGACATTACGCTGCGCTCCGCCGCCTGCTGGATGGAAAACTACCTGAACTGCGACCGCGTCCTCTTGGAGCGTGTGACCGTCCGCAATCAGACGAACTACAACAACGACGGCATCGACATCGACGGCTGCCGCGACGTCATCATCCGCAACTGCGACGTGGAATCCGGCGACGATGCGTGCTGCTTCAAGGGCGCAAGCGAGCGCAACACCGAGCGCGTCCTCATCGAGAACTGCCGCCTGTACAGCTGCTGCAACGCCTTGAAGGTCGGCACGGACACGCAGGGCGACTTCCGCGATGTGCTGGTACGCAACTGCCAAATCGGCGGCGTGGAATACGACCCCAGCGGACTGAAACACCGCTGTTCCGATTCCGGCGTATCGCTCGAAATGGTCCATTTCTTCTCCCCGCCCTACACCTCCGACGCCGCCAAGGAAAAGGTGCTCGAGCTCGCGCAGCTGCTCAAGGCTGAAGGCTACGATCTGTGGATCTATTCGGGATATCTCTTCGAAGATCTTATGGCAGGGCACCCTCATGAAAAAGCACCTGATCTGCTTGCGCTCTGTGATGTGCTCGTTGATGGCCCCTTTGTCGAAGCATTGCATAGCTACGATCTGAATTGGGCAGGTTCGTCGAATCAGCGCGTGATCGATCTTCCCGCAACGCTCAAGAGCGGGGAAGTAGTGCTCTGGAAACAGGATACGATCGATTTCGAGGCGCCGAGTTCGTGGTAGAGGGCGCTTTTCGGGTTACTGCTCGAAGGAAACTGTGCGTTCGCGTGAAGCGGAGAGCGGGAATGCAGGAGAATTAAGGGTATAAAAAAGTCACCCTCCTAGGATGAACCCACCTAAAAGAAGGTGGGTGTTCGCAGCGAGCTTCCTGGCTTTCGTATCAACGGACACGAATCCCCGTTTCACACGCAATGTAGAACTCCCTAGTATTAGTCATCGGTCCATCGCGATATAGAGGGTGACAGCCCTCATTATAATAGGTTTGAATTAAAATGAAGTGGTTGTTTCATTTCCGTATGAAATGAACATTACTTTGAAGTCCTTTATATTAGGTGCGTGTTCAACACGCCTTGAGCGCACGTTTGGGAAGAGTCGTATTGATCGCTGAAACCACCATACTGTTCTCCACACAAGCCGAGGTCGTGCGCTATCGCAAGTGCCTTGCTGCACAAGCGGCAGACAGCGCATTGGGCGTGAACGTTACTACGCCAAACGCGCTCGTTGAGGAACTCTGGGAAGTGTGGGGAACCGGCGAGCGCTTGGTTTCAGATACCCAACGCAGATTGATCATCAAGCAGCTCTTAGCGGAGCAGAACGATTGGGTCGATTCTCCAGGAACCGCTGAATTGCTCGTCCGTTTTTTGCGCGAGTACCTCTGCGAAGTGGACGAAGCGTTTCTCTGTGCTCACGAAAGCGATCTCACACCCAGCGATCGGGATATCGTATGTTTCATCAAGAAGTACCAAGAAGCTCTTGTGCAAGTGGAGCTGATCGAGTCTGTCCAAGCGCTCGAACAGCTTGCATCGTGCGCGCAACTGGGAAGCATCATCGTTCGAACTCAAGACGAGCTGCCAACCTACTATCGTTCATTTTTGGCTGCGGCAGCAAAAGAGGTTCGCATCGAACAAGCGCAGATCGAAGCTCCTTCACGTGGGGGCGATGGGGCTTCTGCGGCAACAGGTGAAGAGGTTTCTTCGAAAGAGTACGTATTGCTCAAGCCAGCAGGTTCAAGCGTACGCGCCTTCATGGTCGATCAGGCTATACGTGCTGGTGGAGCAGGAACGCGCATTGTTGTTACCTCACCCAACCCGGTGGTAGCCTGCGATCTTTTGAAGCATTCGCTCTGTGCACAGGGTTACACGGTCATGCTCGATGCTCAAAAGACCTTTCGCGAAACGCTTTTCGGACAGGCGTATTGCGCTCTTGCCGGTATTGCAAATGACCAGGCTCAACTTAGTTACAACGAATTGGTGGAAGCAGCGCTTCTCTACCTGAACTCTCCCTATGCGCAGATTCCACCTTCGCAGGCAGAGCGCCTTGCAAGCGCTTTCAGGAGCGATCGGAGCATTACGCGCGAGGACATTCATGCTGCGCTTGCATCTTCAAAGAACTTCGGAGTGTTCGAATCCTTATTCGAAGATACCGAAGGCGGCATCGTGCTTTCCTATTTCGAAGGCTTGATCCATAGCCTCGATCTCGATGAAGCGCAAAAAGTGGCCGAGCGCGCGGCTATTGCTCGCTTGAAGCAGCTCTATTTTGATGCAGCGGACTTGGGGGTCGATGCATACGAACTGGTTCCTCTGGCCGAGCGTATATCCGTTCCGTATGGCTATTCCATTGCGCAAGCAGAAGAAGGTTCTGCTCTGGTGGAGGCAGAAAAGATCCCATCGTTTCTCGAAGATGATCGTGCAGGAATGCCGTGCATCCTGTTCACAACATTCGAACAAGCTTCGGCACTCCCTAAACACTCCTGCGATCAGGTAGTGCTTACCGAACTGAACAACGAATCCTATAGCGGTAAGATCCATCGCTCTACGCTTTCCGATTTTCTTGAACGCTATAGCCTTCCCTTCGAAGACCATACGATCGAGACGCTCGAGGCGCGTTTCAAGCGTGTATGCGCCCTTGCTTGCATGCAGGTGGTGTTCGAGTATGAGCGGTATGACCGCAATGGTGAATCATGCTATCCGGCGTTCTTCCTAGAGACATTCATGAACGAACGGGCGCTTGCGGGTTGTCCTGTGGAAGTGCGCGAAGCAGGGGAGGAGGCGTTCGATAGCGCATCACGCTTATCCTTGCAGCCCGTCGAGTTGGAAGCAGAGATGCCAGCAGAGCGTGGTGTACTGAACGCGGAAGATCGTATGCATCTGCTCACGTATGAGCAAGACAAGGAAGGGATAGAACGCCTAGTTGTTTCACCTTCGGCCATCGAGACCTATCGTAGCTGTCCCTATAAGTGGTTCGTAGAGCGCAAGCTTCGTTTGGACGATGAAGGCGAAGCTTTCGGCGGGCGTGAGATGGGGACCTTCGTGCACGGGGTGTTCCAGCGCTTCTATGAAGCTTGGGCGCTTCAGGGATATGATCGCGTTACTCCAGAAACGCTGTCTCTCGCACAAGAGTTGCTGGTGAGCGTCTTCGAAGAATATGCAGACGAGCAGAAAAGCATGCAGCCTGGCGATCGTTTGATAGCGGTGAGCGAACTGGAGCGCCAAGAGCTTGAACAGCTGAAGAGCAAATTGCTTGCTAACCTATCCTTTCAACAGAACCTATTTAAAGACTTCCATGTGCGTAGCCATGAATACGCCATACGTGCGCAAGACAAAGTTACCTATGGTGGTGCGATCATCAACGGGCGCATCGATCGTGTCGATGTGGATGACAAAGGAAATTTCATCGTGATCGACTACAAAGGCTCTATTGCGAAGTATGCCGCTGGTTTCGATCCTGATGCATTGGATGAAGAGGAGTCCTTTGAAAGTCCTGAGAAGATCCAAGCGCTCATCTATGCTCAAGCGTTGCGTCGCAAAGAGGGGCTGCAACCTAAAGCAGCTCTCTACTTGAGCTATAGCGCGAAGAACGAACAAGCCTTGATGCGTGGCTCACTTGCGCAAACGCTCATCGAAAGCGAAACGCTCTCACGTGCGAGCTGTGTAAAAGGCAATTTCGCGTCATATCTCGATCTCGTCGAAGAGGATATCGCTCGCACGATCGAACGTATGGAATCTGGAGATGTTGCTCCCGATCCTCGCACCGAGGACGCTTGCACCTATTGTCCGGTGCTCTATTGCGAAAAGAGGGCAAATGGATCTTAGTAGTGCTACTTCATCACAGCAGCAGATTATCACTACGCTCGATGCGCCTCTTTCGGTTTCTGCAGGTGCAGGGAGCGGCAAGACGTTCACACTCACCAATCGCATCGGATATGCGTTAGTGGGCGAAGCGGGCGTGAGTAGTACGTTCATCGATAGCATCGACGAAGTGCTTGCGACCACCTTCAGCAAATCGGGCGCAGCTGAGATGAAATCGCGCGCGCGTTCGCTTCTTCAGCAGGAGGGTCTCGATGAACAGGCGCTCATGATCGAAGATGCTTGGATCACTACGATTCATGGGCTGTGCGCGCGCATCCTTCGAGAGCATGCGCTCGAGTTGGGCATCGATCCTGGTTTTGAGATTGTCGAAAAAGCAGAATCAGAAGAGCTGTGGTATCAAGCGCTCGATAGTGTGCTCAAAGATATTTCGGATGAAGGCAACACCCCGCTCAAGAGGCTTTTCGACTGGTATCCCAAAACGAAATCTCCTTTTGGTGGCGAATCGCTTTCGATGCTGCTCACGAAGCTCTGGGAAAAAACGCTTGCTATGCCACAAGGGTTCGAAAGCGTAGTGCTACCGCAGGCAGGATTCGACCATCAGCGTTCGCTGCGTCGCATGGTCGAGGTGGCGCAGGATTATGAGCGCTTTGCTCGATCGCTGGGTGAGGGAGCCAACAAAACCATCCTGAACAATGTCGATGGACTGCAGGCAGCCATCGCGAAAGCGCATCACTATCTTGAGCAGCTCGATTCTTCGAAGACCGACTTTTCAAACACGCAAGTTTGTCTTGACTATCTTGATGTGCTGCTTTTATTTCCTAAGCTCAAAGCTTCGAGCGGTAAGGTAAAACCTGATGCGGAAGTTTTCGAGTACTACCGTAGCGAATACGCTGAAATTGCTCATGCTGCCATCGCGGATGCTTCTGCTCGTCTCTCCGCTGATCTGCTCACGCTCACGCGTCTGGTCGATCGCGTGTATCAGCAGCTGAAGGGCAGCGATCGGCTCGATAATGCCGATCTTTTGCGTGCCTGCAACCAGGCGCTTGAGCACCATCCTTCTATTGCTCATACCTATCAACAGCGCTTCAAGCTGATCATGGTGGATGAATTCCAAGATACTGACCTGCTTCAAGTTTCTATCATCGACAAACTTTCGCGCGATCACGGGGCGAATGTGATGACGGTAGGCGATGCGCAGCAAACACTCTATCGCTTTCGTGGGGCTGATGTTGAGGTTTTCTTCGATCATCGTGTCATGCAACAGCAAGCGCATGCGAATCTTCAAGCGCTTTCGCTCCCTGATAATTTCAGAAGCCATGGCGATGTGCTTGCTTTCGTCGAAACGATCTTCTCTCGCCCTGATTTCTTCGGAGATCGCTTTCTTGCGCTTCGTCCGCAAGGTGCCGTGAGCAAAGATCCCGATCCTCTCTTTGAAGAACGACCTCGTATTGAAGTGGACGTTATCGAATCTTGGAGCAAGGGGGGAGGAATCGATGATGCTCGCAGGTTGGGGGCAAAGCGTATAGCAGCGCATTTTGCTTCTTTGCGCGCTGAAGGAGCTTCTCCTGCAGATATGGCGATCCTTCTGGGAGGAATGACCAATGTGGCGCTCTATATCGAAGCGTTAGCTGAAGAAGGATTTGAAAGCATCATCTCGGGTGGTTCGGTGTTCGCTTCGGCACCTGAAGTGCAACTGATAGAAGCGCTTATAGCGGTCGTGGCTGATAAGCGCGCTTCAAGCGATCTTTATACGGTGCTCTCTTCGCCGCTGTTCAACCTTGGGGACGATGCGCTCTTTGCGCTCGCACACTTCATTGCGCCCGATGATGGCAATGGGGTCAAACTTGCAAGAGGTGCTTCGTTCGCGCAACGATTCTGGTACCTTGCAGAAATGCTGCTGACCGAAGATGAAGAGGCTGTGCTTGGTCTGATGGGACGCTTCTGCCTTTCGTCCGTTCAGCGTGAAGAGCTACTTCGCTCGCTTCGCCTTATGCAAGCGCTGTGCGTCAAGGCTAGTGACGAAGGCCTTTACCAGGCGCTGCATTCTCTCATGAAAGATTCTGGATGGCTCTATCGCTTGCAAGCTGCCCGAAGCGATGGTCAAGCGGTGGCGGGCAATATATTCAAAGCACTCGAGATCGTTCTTGCTTGGCAACAGCAAGCGTGCAGCATCCCGCATCTTGCGCGGCGCTTCTCCGATTTCTTGGCAACCTCTAAAGAAAAGCCCGGAGTGTTGTCTACGAGCAGAAGCAATTTTGTACGGATCATGACCATCCATTCAAGCAAAGGTCTTGAATTCGATCACGTTGCGGTGGCAGAGCCGCATGAAGGATTGCCCAAGTCCACTAAGCTTCCTATGGAAACGGTGGGTGAGCGAGTCATCTTCGCCCTTGAACCGAAATTGTCTGAAGATCCGCCGAATTTGCTTGGAGTTGAGACCAAGAGCTCTGATTCGCCGAAGAAAACCTATGAACTGCTCAAAGAGTATCTGACCGACCATAGCTCAGAAGCGTTTTTTGACGCACTCGATGTTGATGGTCTATCGAGCGATCAGATAGCGTACGTACTCGATGCGCGCATTGCTCAGGGTGCACTCGACGATGCGCTGCGACTGCTCTACGTTGCTCTAACGCGTGCGAGCAAATCGCTCTTCCTTTCTTTGACCAATAGGGGCAGTACTAAGTTCGCCTATAAAGGGGTGTTCGAACTACTCCATAACGTCTTGCAGTGGGATCTGACACCTGATAAGAAGTCCTTTTCCTTCGACTATGGAGGGTCTGCCTGCGCACGCGTTCATCATGAGGCGTTGGTAGAAAAGCCGAAGGGCACGCAGAAACAGCCTGTCGAGATAAGCGAGTTCATTGTGCCTGTTGCGCATGAAGGCGCGCTTGTACCCGGAGGAGTGCAGAGCGATCGCGATCGAGTGGTCTCCTATTCTGCTCTTGCCAGTAGCCATGGCAAAGGCTTTGCGAACGCATCGGGCGATGAGGTCTTCGAAGAAGAAACTTCTGTCGCGAATGACCTTGAGGGCAGTGGTGCACCAGTAGCTGTTTTAGATGACGATGAAGAGATGTTCCCTGAAGATGTGGCAGCGCTCGTGAAACAACAGAGCGCAACGGCGCTTGGCACGGCGTTCCATCGCTTGGCTCAGCGGGTGATCGAATCGCGTACGGAGGTGGGTGTCGTGCCAGAATTGCCCGCATCTGCGTTCGCCGCACAGGTGAGGCTCGGCAGTCTATCGCAGCTGCAAGAAAAGCGCTTGGACGAAGCAGCGCAGCGCTGGTTCGCAAGCGATCTCTGCAAGCGCTTCTTCGCCTGCGAGCATATCCGGAAGTTCCCTTCATGCTCGAGATCAGCTCGAGCGATCGTCCTCTCTATCTTGAGGGCGAGATCGATGGCCTTGCCGTGAGCGAAGCCGATAAGGATCATGCGTTCTTCATCGACTATAAGACTGGCGGTTCGGACGAAGAAACGCCCGAACAATTGCATGAGAAGCATCGCCTACAGGCACAGTGCTATGCGCTTGCACTCATACGACAGGGCTTCAAAACGGTCGAGGCGCATTTCATTCGTGTGGAGCGTACGAGCAAGAGCGATCCCGCACAACCGCAGGAAGTGACGTACCGCTTTACAGCAGAAGACCGTGCAACGCTCGAAAAGGCGGTCTTGTCCGCTTATGAGGCGCGCAAGGGCTAGAGGGTCTCGCACCAAAGGTTACGAGTGGTAATTCGCGATAACTCAGCGTAAGCTAGCTGAAGAATGAACACGTAAAGGAGAGCCATGGATACGCTCTTTACTCAGATGGAAGATGAAACGCGTCTTTCCCACGCGCCGCTTGCCGTGCGCATGCGTCCGCGCACACTCGACGAGCTGGTCGGGCAGCAGGAGGCGGTCGGCGAAGGCACCTGGCTTCGGGCTGCGATCGAGAACGACACGCTTTCTTCTATCATTCTCTACGGGCCCGCAGGTACCGGCAAGACTTCACTCGCTCGCGTGATCGCGCACTCCACGCACGCTACGTTCGTGGAGGTCTCTGCCATCGGCGGCACGGTGTCGGATCTGCGCAAGGTCATCGCGGAAGCCGATGAGCGTCTGGTCCATCGCAACTTGCGTACCATCCTGTTCATCGATGAGATCCACCGTTTCAATCGCGCCCAGCAAGATGCGCTGCTCCATGCGGTAGAAGACGGCATCGTGGTGCTCATTGGTGCGACAACGGAAAACCCGTTCTTCGAGGTGAATTCTGCACTGCTCTCTCGCTCGCGCTTGATCGAGCTGCATAGCCTTTCCGATGACAACATTCGCGAGATCCTTGGTGCAGCGCTCGTGGATGATCGCGGTCTCGGCGATGCTTATACGCTTTCAGACGAAGCAGCCGATGCGATCCTCACTTTATGTGCAGGCGATGCGCGCGCGGCGCTCACTACGCTCTCGCTCGCTTCCGATGTGGCGCGTGCGCAGAACGCTCACGAGATCACACGCGAAATGGTCGAGGTTGCCATGCCGCAGCATAGCCTGCCCTACGACAAAGATCGAGATATGCACTACGACATCATCTCGGCGTTCATCAAGTCGATGCGCGGCTCCGATCCCGATGCGGCGCTTTATTGGCTTGCCCGCATGATCGACGGTGGGGAAGACCCAAAGTTCATCGCGCGTCGCATCTTCATCTTGGCCTCGGAAGATATCGGCAATGCCGACCCGCAAGCGCTCCTTGTCGCTGAGGCTGCATTCAGAGCAGCTGAGGTGATAGGCTACCCCGAATGCGGCATCAATCTTGCCCAGGCGGCAGTCTATATGGCGCTCGCTCCCAAATCGAATGCCTCCTCGCAGGCGTACTTCAATGCGCTTGCCGAAGTGAAGAAGGGGCCTGCGCGGGCGGTGCCGAACCATCTGCGCGATCGTCATCGTCCAGGCAGCGAAGAGTACGGTGCGTATCTCTATCCGCACAACTATCCTGGAGCCTATGTTGAGCAGCAATATCTTCCTGATGGCCTCGAGCGCGGGTGTTTCTTCACGCCGAGCGATCGAGGGTGGGAACGTTACCGTATTGATTACTCGACGAAAGACTTTTCAGGCCTATAAAAGGGTATAATCGAGAAAATTTGGATTAGAAGGAAAGGTGTCGATATGGAGAATCTCATTCCGGTTGGACTATTCATCCTGTGCCTGGCTGGTGCGGTTGCGCTCCTGGCCCTTGCATATTTCTTGTATATCCTCGTCAAGATCATTCGCAACACCGTGAATGAAAAGGTCAACCCCATGCTCGATGATGCTGCTGATCTCATCAAGCAGGCTAAGCCCATCGTCGGGCGCGTCGATCCGCTCATGGATCGCATCACGCTCACGATCGATGGAGCGAATCTGCAGATCATGCGCATCGATCAGATCATGGAAGAT
>ENA-ORTF01004461-ORTF01004461.1-human-gut-metagenome-genome-assembly--contig:-NODE-4461-length-10630-cov-6.600567_pt1 | contig 10630 bp, 8 predicted proteins | sample MGYA00241908_ERZ509180 | MGnify/ENA primary metagenome ERZ509180 (study PRJEB26280, sample SAMEA2338814) | human gut metagenome | biome: human gut; feature: human-associated habitat; material: faeces...
AGAATTAGTATTTTAATCTGAGAGAGAAATAAGGGGTTTGCTCAGAATTCTATGATTTTCGTCAGAATGAAAATCTCCGGAAGATTATATCCTTCTGGCACATTCCATGTTGTTAAACTGTAGATTTGTATAGTCAGAAAAAAGAAAACATACCCTATCCCAGATGCGGCTTCGGAGCGGGTTTAAGATGCGAACAAGCATTTTAAACACAGCGACTACAGAGCAGATGGGATAGGGTATGTTTTCTGTTTTCGTCTATACGAAATCTACAACTCAGTATTTATTTAAAATATTCTACTCCGCTTTCGAATATCTTCTGATCCTGTTTTGCGTAGATATTCTTTGCGATATTTTCTCCGATACGTTCGGAATGTGCCATCTTACCAAGGACACGACCATCTGGACTGGTAATACCCTCAATAGCATAATAAGAACCATTTGGATTGAAACGGTCATCCATTGTAGGTTCGCCATTTAAGTTAACATACTGTGTTGCAACCTGACCATTCTTAAATAATTTCTCAATCCATTCCTGACTGGCAACAAAACGACCTTCACCATGAGATGCAGGGATTGCATAAACCTGATCAAGTACTGCTTTGCGAAGCCATGGGGACTTATTTGTTACTACTTTTGTATATACCATAGTAGACACATGACGGCCAATCTCATTCATTGTAAGCGTTGGTGAATCTGCTGTCTGGTTTACGATTTCTCCATAAGGAACAAGTCCCAGTTTGATCAATGCCTGGAAACCATTACAAATACCAAGTGCAAGACCATCTCTTTCATTAAGAAGTTTCATAACGGCTTCTTTAATCTTTTCATTTCTGAATACAGTAGCAAAGAACTTCGCTGAACCTTCTGGTTCATCACCTGCACTAAATCCACCTGGGAACATAATGATCTGAGCCTGGCTGATTGCTTTTTCAAATGCATCTACAGAATCAAGGATATCAGATTCTGACTGATTCTTAAATACGAGGGTCTCTACTTCTGCTCCTGCACGACGGAAGGCTTTTGCAGAGTCATATTCGCAGTTTGTTCCAGGAAATACTGGAATAAATACTTTTGGTACAGCAACTTTATTCTTGCATACATAAATATCATTTGTGCGATATAATGGCTGTGATACATTATGTTTACCTTCATTTGTTTTTGTAGGGAATACAGATTCTAATGGAGCCTGCCATGTATCACACATTTCTTTTAATGAAATCTCTTCTTCACCAACCTGGAAGAATGGATCATCTGTAACTCGTCCTACAAATGTATTTGGAAGAGCGGACATCTCATCCATCCAGTCTGTAGGAATCTCTACAAGAATAGAACCATAATATTTCTTTGTAAGGTCTTCAAGTTTAAAGTCTTTCATAAACTTCACACCATACATATTTCCAAAGCTCATCTTGCTTATTGCTTCAATTAATCCGCCTGAACCAAGTGCATATGCTGATGCGATAACATCTCTACGCATTAATTTATGAATTGTATCATAAATCTCTCCTGCTTTTTTATAATCAGGAATACCATATTCATCAAAAGGAATATCGATACGTAACAGATTATTGCCTGCTTTCTTCAATTCAGGAGTTACAACATGAGAAGCCTTTGTGTAATCAACCGCAAAGGATACTAATGTTGGTGGTACATCAATATCTTCAAAGGAACCTGACATACTGTCTTTTCCTCCGATCGAAGGAATTCCAAATCCTTTCTGTGCATTATAAGAACCAAGTAATGCAGCAAATGGTTTACCCCATCTCTTTGGATCTGTGCCAAGTTTCTCAAAATATTCCTGGAATGTAAGACGAATCTTACGGAAGTTTCCTCCGGCTGCTACAATCTTCGCAACAGATTCAAGAACAGCATATACTGCTCCATGATATGGACTCCAGCTTGACAGATATGGGTCAAATCCATAAGACATCATTGTTGTAAACTCTGTTTTGCCTTCTAAAACAGGCAGTTTTGCTGTCATTGTCTGAATTGGAGTAAGCTGTGTCTTTCCACCAAATGGCATCGTAACTGTTCCAGCTCCGATAGAACTGTCAAACATTTCTACAAGACCTTTCTTGGAACATATATTAAGATCAGAAAGAGTTTCTTCCCACATTTCTTTTACATTTTTAAGTTCAGTCTGCTTTTTATAGTAGCATTCTTTCTCGTCAGGCATCTCTACTTCAACCGTAGTCTCCTGATGTGCACCATTCGTATCTAAGAAAGCACGTGAAAGATTTACGATTTCTTTGCCTCTCCAGGACATTACAAGACGTTTCTCTTCTGTTACTTCTGCAACAACTGTTGCTTCAAGGTTCTCTTCTGCTGCATAGGAAAGGAACTGCTCTACATCTTTTTTATCAAGTACAACTGCCATACGTTCCTGAGATTCCGAAATTGCAAGCTCTGTTCCATCAAGACCTGCATACTTTTTCGGCACTTTATCAAGATCAATGCGAAGTCCGTCTGCAAGCTCACCGATTGCTACAGATACACCACCAGCACCAAAGTCATTACACTTCTTAATAAGAGAACTTACCTCTCCACGACGGAATAATCTCTGAATCTTACGTTCTGTAGGGGCATTACCTTTCTGTACTTCTGCACCGCAGGTATCAATAGACTTTGTTGTATGTGCCTTAGAAGAACCTGTTGCTCCACCACAACCATCACGACCGGTACGTCCACCTAAAAGTACAATGATATCTCCCGGATCAGAAGTTTCTCTGATAACATTCTTTCTTGGAGCTGCACCGATAACTGCGCCAATCTCCATACGCTTTGCAACATAACCTGGATGATATACTTCGTCTACTAATCCTGTGGCAAGTCCGATCTGGTTACCATAGGAACTATATCCTTTCGCTGCACCTGTAGTCAGCTTTCTCTGTGGCAGCTTGCCCTTCATGGTATCTGCCATCGGAACAGTAGGGTCTGCACAACCTGTGACACGCATTGCCTGATATACATAGGAACGTCCTGATAATGGATCGCGGATTGCTCCTCCAAGACAGGTAGCAGCACCACCAAATGGTTCAATTTCTGTTGGATGGTTATGGGTCTCATTCTTAAAACTGATAAGCCATTCTTCTGTCTTATCTTCAAATTCTACAGGAACAACAATGCTACAGGCATTGATCTCTTCACTTTCTTCCATGTTATCAAGAAGTCCGTCCTGTTTTAACTTCTTCATTCCCATAAGTGCGAGATCCATCAGACAGATAAACTTATCTTTTCTGTCTCCATATACTTCCGTACGGTCAGCAAGATATTCATTATATGTTTTTTCAAAGAGAGGCTTGTAATATCCATCACCAAAAGCAACATCTTTTAATTCTGTTGAAAATGTTGTATGACGACAGTGATCAGACCAGTAAGTGTCTAATACACGAATCTCTGTCATAGAAGGATTTCTGCTTTCTTCTCCCTGATAATAATTCTGGATATAACGGAAATCTTCAAATGTCATTGCAAGACCTAAAGAATCATAAAGCTTCTTCAATTCTTCTTCCGGCATATCTTTAAATCCATCAAAAATCGCAACATCAGCCGGGTCTTCATAATCCATAACTAATGTTTCCGGTTTCTTCTCGTCTGCTTCTCTGGAATCTACTGGATTGATACAGTATTCTTTAATCTTCTCCAATTCTTCGTCACTGATATTACCAGAGAAAACGTAGGTTGTTGCAGAACGAATGATTGGTTCTTCCTTCTCATCAAGAAGCTGAAGACACTGTACTGCTGAATCTGCTCTCTGATCAAACTGTCCAGGAAGAAATTCTACGCTAAATACTTTATCTCCATCTTTCTTAGGGAAATCTTCCTCATATAAATCATCTACAGGCGGTTCTGAGAATACGGTAACTGCCGCTTTTTTCATAGTTTCTGCTGAGACATTCTGCACATCATAGCGAATTAACTCTCTAACATCACTGACATCCTCTATGGAAAGATATGCCTTTAATTCTTCTGCAAGTTCTTTTGCTTTTACCGCATATGACGATTTCTTTTCCACATATAATCTCTTTACCTGACTCATTACATCCTCCAAGTATGTTTAATTAAATTGTGGGGACAATTTATTAATCAGCCCCATATTTTCTGTTTAAATTATCATATCACTTTTTTATTCTATTTCCTATGGTTTTATATCAGTTTCTATAAAACCATGAATTCTGACAAAAATCGACGACAAAATTTCAAAAAATTTTTAGATTTTTTACAGATGAATTCTCTTGATTATCTGAAATACCAAAAGATTTGAATAGACAACAGGCCTTGTCTCTGCGTAAAAAATGATACCGTCTGTTGGTGCTGTAACTTCCGAAATAATTTCTCCGCTATCTGCCTTCATAATCTGCGCCAAAACATCCCCCCGGCTTACTTCCTGACCACACTCTGCTTTTCTTATAAAGATACCTGCCGCCTCTGTCATAATTGGCTCCAAATCACTTTCCTTTAAAACACTTGCGATATATCCACTATGAGAATAATAACGGATAATACCCATTCTTGTAAGAAAACGCAGAATAGAAGAAACTGCCTGTGTTGCAAGCTCATCATCAATTTTCCCTGTCATTCCTGTGTATAAAGAAAATGCTTCTGTTCCATTTCTTTGCCAGTTGTTATGTAATGTTGTTCTGTCAAACGGTCTGCTTTTTGCTTCAATAACATAGGGAAGTCCGAACAGATTGGCAAGACTGGTGCTTCCATGTTCCGGGTCAAGGAGACGGATATGTGGCATAAAAGTTCCTCCAAGATAAAAAGAAGGTAAATGAATTTCATACCGGTACCCTCTTGTTGTTTCCATAATCGCATATGCCACACGACTTCCTGATTCACCTGACGGATTCCCCGGAAACAACCTGTTTAAGTCCGTATCATCAGAAATCCAGAAACGTTTACCAAAATCCATCGACATATTGTTTACGGAAGGAATCACTAAAATACCATTCTCTCCCACCATATCTCCATGTTTTTCTATCTTTTTTAATACGTCAATCAGTTTTGAACAAATATATAATTGCTGATATTCATTTCCCCTCAAAGCTCCCACAATGCAAGCAGAACGTTCTTTCCCTTCATTTTTCCCGAAATAATATCCTTTTACGTTAATTTCCTGCTGAAAAGGAGATTCCATCGAATACAATATTTTTTCTTCCATTATGCCCAGTCCTCCTTTTGCTATTCATATTTTCCGGCAGGTCTTTCTGCCTTGCAGATTCTTGCCAGAAGTTCTCCCTCACAAACCGCCGGATATTCTCTCAAACTAAAAATCATTCCGTCACAGGAAGACTTTACCTCCTCAAGCTCTGCCCCAAGAATCGGCCGCACGATACAGCCAAGTACCTGATTTTCTCTTACAAAACTTCCAATTTGTATTTTAGGAATAAAAATTCCACTCGTATTACAGTGAATAACTTCCACATCATTTTTCTTTACTGTCACTGTTTTTTTCGTAGGAGAAACTTCTCCTTCAAAAACTTCCAGTTCCTTCATCATCTGAAAAATACCATCTATTACCTTTTTACAGTACTCATAATCAATTTTAAGTGCAATCCCCGACTCAATCACCAGGTTCGGGATACCTTTTCTCCGAAGGCTGTACGCAAGACTTCCTTCCCAAACAGAAGAAGAATTACTGTTCATCCATAAAACTGGAATTCCTGACTTTTGCGCGAGCTCTGTCACTTTTTTCCCTGCATTCTCCGGCACTCGTATCTGTGGAAGTTCCCGAATAAAAATATCACTTGAATGGATATCAATACAAAAATCCGAACCTTTTAAATCCTCAATTACTTCTGCTGCCATATATTCTATCGTATGTCCATGATGACTTCCCGGAAACATCGCATTCATATCAAGAGCGCCTGGAGCATTACGCTTTCTTATTTCCAGTGCCATAGGAGCCACACATGGATATACATCTACAATTCCTTTCAGATTCTCTCTTTCCTCTTTAATCCGCCGAATCAGTTCATAACAAATATACTGTCCTTGCAGTTCATCACCATGAACACCTGCAACAATACTTAATCTCGGCATATTTTCCTGTATCGTATCCGGCTCTAACCTGTTCTTCTTTATTTTTATCGGAAGTCCTACCGGCATCTGCGCCGTCATTACTGTCTCTATCATATATAGTCTCCCCTCTGTCAATCAAAAAAATTTCTGTTGTTTCTTATATTGACCTTTTTAATTTTGTAAGCTATCATTAGCTTCGTATAGAATATACTATAAAATTATGTTTTGCAAATTTTATATAAGGAGGAACCATATCATGGATAAAATAGCAAGTTTTACCGTAAATCATTTAGATTTAATCCCGGGAGTATACGTTTCAAGAAAGGATTATGTAGGAAAAGAAGTTCTCACCACCTTTGACCTTCGTATGACCGCTCCGAACAGAGAACCCGTTATGAACACAGCAGAACTTCACACAATTGAACATCTTGCCGCAACGTATTTAAGAAATAATGACGAATGGAAAGAAAAAGTCATTTACTTTGGACCAATGGGCTGTCGTACCGGATGTTATCTTATCCTTGCAGGTGACTATGAATCTAAAGACGTTGTTGGTCTTGTACGCGATACTTTTGCTTTTATCGCTGATTACGAAGGTGAAATTCCTGGAGCCGCTGCAAAAGACTGTGGAAATTATCTTGATCAGAATCTTCCAATGGCCAATTATCTTGCAAAAAAATATTTAAAAGAAGCGTTAAACAATCCTTCTGAAAAAAATCTGATTTATCCTGAATAATATTTTAACTTTTTCACATACTACCTCCGTACCTGATAAATGTACTCTCGAAATTATTTTGGTACTGACAGAATTTAATTACAAAAGTAAGTGCAAGAAAGACTCCGAGAGTACATTCTTGAAAAAAGGAGGATTTATCATGAAAAGTTCAAAGAAAACCTATCAGGAAGTCGCAGAAGCATGCAGCAAATATGAACCGGTATCTGAGGAATCCGCATTTAAAAATTCTTCCTGCGAATGTAGTACTCCAAGCTGCTTAAACTGCACACATTTCACGAAGCAGGAACACTGCGATTTAGATTTATATGATCAGATTGTAGAAAAAATTAAATAATTCTGGGTTGCCGCAGGCAAAGGGAGAGACGCGCCCAAGGAGAGCAGCACCGCTATATTGGTGACTCTATCACTGCGGGTTGAATGTTCGCTTATCCGCTCGCATTCAATCCTCGCTCTAAGGCCACAAATATAGCGGTGCTGCTCTCTTTAGGAGCGTTTGTTTTGCTACGCAACTCAGGATTGATCTGGCTTGCCAAATCAGAATCCAATGTTGTATAATACCCTTAGTGGTAATTTTTTTCAATATACAGGGGGTTTTTATTATGCAGTTACTTAAAGTTTATTATGCGTATTTTAGTCCGGGAAATACTACAGAAAAAGTTCTTTCCCAAATTGCGTCATCTTTTGAAAACTATCCAGTGGAATCTATCAATCTTACAAGTTATGATGAACGCCAGCAAGAACATCATTTTAAAGAAAATGAACTTCTCATCCTTGGTGTTCCGTCGTATGGCGGCAGAGTTCCTATTCCAGTCATCGATGCATTAAGCCGCTTTTCCGGTTTAAATACACCTGTTGTCCTTGTTGCAACATATGGAAATCGTGACATTGATGATACGTTGATGGAATTAAAGAAAAATGTAACAGATAAAGGATTTATCCCGATTGGTGCAGCTTCTTTTGTATGCCAGCATACCTTCTTAAAGGAATGTGCCGAAGGCAGACCAGATGAAGAAGATTTAAAAATAGCCAAAGAATTTGGTGATAAATTAAAAGAACGCCTTCGTCTTCTCGTTACATACGATACCGGTAACTTAGAAGTTCCTGGTTCTTTCCCATACACAAAGCCACCTATGGGTGAATTTCCATTCAGAGTAGAAACAAACGACTACTGTATCTACTGTATGCTCTGCGCAGATGTATGCCCGGTAAAAGCAATCAGTGACAGCAATCCAAAAGACATTGATAACAGCAAATGTCTCCGCTGTGGCTCCTGCCTTAGAATCTGTCCAACACAGGCAAAGTCCTTTACAGAAGAGCCATTTAAAGCGTTACAGCAGAAATTAGCACCACTTTGTGGAATAAGAAAAGAAAACTGGTATACGATTTGTTAACTATGATGGTGCCAACTACGATCTGGCTTTATGGGCTGCTTATTATAACTTCCTGCGGTCATATAATTTAAATCTACCAACCGAAGGCTCTAACTGTTCTTAGATTCCAAACCAGAGGTAATAAACCAACCACCGTATTAGCGGCTATACCCTTGATGGCACATAAAAGAACTGCTACACTGCTGTAAACGATGGAAAAATCACTAACTATTCTTGAATTCTTCGCCGTCGGTGAATCACCTACAATAGTTCTTTTGTGTGCTGTCAAGGGCGGGGCAGTCTACCTCTGACTAAAATATCTGCAATTTTCAAGGTTCCATTGAACCTTTTTGTTTTGGCTCATTTTTTCATAGGTCACTTGACACTATTGTCAAACTTGAAGTTAGCGATTTCCTTGCAATAGAAAACAACAGTCTGATTATTCTCCCATATAACTGGGACTTCAGTGTCATTAAAATATAACTTCATGTATTCTCTCTCATCATCCATCGCCGATTTGTCGGTAATTTCTGTTTTCTCTAATTCTCCAGCAGAAATTTGAGATTCAGTACTATAGTCTATTATTTCTCCGGATATATCATTTTCAAATGAAACACTTCTTTTTTCTCTACATCCTGCAAGCTCAAATAAAACTAACACACAAAGACTAAGTAATAGTACTCTTTTCAACTTATAGTTTCTTTCCAAGTTCATATGCTTTTTTCATCGCATCCACATGATCAGCCGCTGTATTTGCAGCATCAATTCCACCGCCACCGACCATGCCTTTCAAGGAAGCCTTTTCAAAACAGTCTACCCAGCCTTGCAGACCATTGTAGGCTTTTTCAAATGCACTTTCATCATTCTCAGCAGCAGTTGCAATCATATAAATATCTCTGAATGAATAATCTGTCGAATATAAAGGATTCAATCTATCAAGAAGTGTTTTCATCTGGTCACACATCTCATAGTAATAAATTGGTGTTGCATAAACAATGACCTCCGCATCCTTTACTTTTACCATAATTAAATTTCTCCTTTTTCAGTGTCTTTTTTAATCTTCCGTATAACTTTCGCAGGCACTCCTGCCGCAATCATATTGGCTGGAACATCTTTTGTTACAACTGCTCCGGCTGCAATAATCGAACCTTCACCAATTGTAACTCCCGGAAGGACTGTCACATTTGCTCCAAGCCATACATTTTTTTCAATGTGAATCGGTTGAAATATCATACCTGCTCTTTTCTCAGAATCTTCCATATGATTGATCGTTGCTAATACTGCATTATGTCCAATCAGGACTCCATCCTCTATATAAATACCACCCTGATCCTGAAACTTACATCCTGCATTTATAAAAACATTCTTGCCCATATGGATGTTTTGTCCGCAGTCTGTATAAAACGGAAGAAACATTCCAAAACTTTCATCTATTTTTTGTCCGGTAAGTTCCGACATAAGCTGTACTATTTCTTCTTTTGTATGATATTTGTTATTCAGCTCCATCGTTATTTTTAATGCCCTTTGAGACAACTCGTGCATGACCAGATGTTCTTCACTTCCTGCATCTACGATATATCCGGGTTTCATATTACTCAAATATTCCTCATATGTCATGACTAACCAACCCCATTTTCTTTAAAAAATTTCTGGACTTTATCAAATGGGATCACATCCAGATTATCGTAAAGATCTGTATGAACAGCCCTCGGAATTGTAAGCAGCTCTTTATTGGATGTGTACTGGCTGTCCTTAATCATATTCTCATAAGCATCTTTTCCAAAATAATAGCTATGCGCTTTTTCTCCATGAATAATAAGGACTGCACTTCTGATCTCATTACTGTACTTTAATATTGGCTGATTCATAAATGACATACATCCAATACTGTTCCAGCCATCATTGGAATTCAGGCTTCTTTTATGATAACATCTGCCTTTATAATACTCACTGTAATCTTTTACGAAGAAAGGTGCATCTTCCGGAACCGGAAGGGGAACACAACCACCGCCTCTTGAATATTCGCCTTTACGGTATTCTTCTGTCCTGAGGGTATTCAGTGACTGTTTCTTTGCATAACGTGCTTCTTCACTGTCCTCAGAATCAAAGTATCCATTCGCATTTACTCTTGTCATATCATACATGGTAGAAGCAACGGTTGCTTTTATTCTTGTATCCAACGCAGCTGCGTTAAGAGCCATTCCACCCCAGCCGCAGATTCCAATGATTCCTATTTTATCCGGATCCACATCTTCCCGAACAGAAAGGAAATCAACAGCAGCCATAAAATCTTCTGTATTAATATCTGGAGAAGCCATAAATCTTGGATAGCCTCCACTTTCCCCCGTAAAAGAAGGGTCAAATGCAATTGTTAAATATCCTCTTTCAGCCATTGTCTGTGCATATAATCCGGAACACTGTTCTTTGACTGCCCCAAATGGTCCGCTTACGGCAATCGCAGGATATTTCCCAGATGCATTTTTCGGTTTATACAAATCTG
>ENA-ORTF01004480-ORTF01004480.1-human-gut-metagenome-genome-assembly--contig:-NODE-4480-length-10583-cov-2.826558_pt1 | contig 10583 bp, 9 predicted proteins | sample MGYA00241908_ERZ509180 | MGnify/ENA primary metagenome ERZ509180 (study PRJEB26280, sample SAMEA2338814) | human gut metagenome | biome: human gut; feature: human-associated habitat; material: faeces...
AAAATCTCATCACCACTTACTGTCAAATAATCTATTGCATCTTGGCTAGTTTTCCATACAGGTTTATCATTTTTCTGTATTTCTCCAGCCAAAGCTCCAAACTCGCCTTGGTGCGCTAAATAATATTGTATATTGTTTATAGTACTACCTATACTATCTCCAATTACATATTGCTCTATAGCCCTATTTAAGAAATCAGATTTTCCAGATGCCTGGAAAACATTATCCCATTTATAATTTGATGAACCATACGAAAAAATTTCATCCTCATGGAAACCCTCTTTTTGACCTATCCAATAAAACATAAAAATTGTAACTATAAGTATTGCCAAAAAAGTAATTATATTGTATCCTGCTTTTGTATTTAATTTGTTTAACATAAAAATCTCCTTCTAATTTTCTTTTGTATAACTATAACATTTTTTCCAGAGAATTACAATAAGAAAAGATATAAAACTATTGTGCAATGTTACAAGATAATGGTTATTGTACATTTGAAGTTCGCGCAGGGAAATTCCAATTAAAAATTTTCACAAGCTTGGTAAGCGTCGATTTCTGAAAGTTTTTAATGGGACTCTCGTTGCAAGACAATTATTTTATTAAAACATTATCCTATAACAACTTGATAACATCATTAAATAACTGCTCCAAGCATTCCTGCACTATTCTTTAGCTCTGCAAGTATTATTTCCGTTTTACCATCTTTATTAAAATAGTACCTTCTCCTATTCATTTCGTCTACAAGTTTATTATAAAAAATATCCTTAAAATGAACAAAACTTCCGCCCAAACAAATAACTTCTGGTTCAAATATATCTATTATATTTGAGAATCCAACTATTAAATTACCTATGTAACTATTTATTAGATTATTCACTTCTGGTCTTTTATTAACTGGTGGTTTTCCCATAATAATTGCTCCGATATTTTTAAAATTCATCTTTGTATTTCTTAATTCGTTAGTAACAGCATCACATTTATTTATAAGTAGATGTGTTTTATTAACACATTTAAAAAGTGACCTATGGAATTTTCCAAGAGCCACTTTAAAATGTGAAATTTTAATTGTTTTGATAACTACCTGTTTACCATGTTGTTTAAATTGATTCACACATTCTTTTACTGAAGATAGAACATTTAATTTTATTTCACTTAATTGTTTCTTTCCATTATCTACTGTCTTTTTTATATCTTCAGTTATACTTTTCATAGTTTCTCGAATAGTTGGATTTTGTAATTGTTCTATTGTATTCTTTAATTCTAAGACTTCACTTGTCATATAATCTATTTTCTTTTCCATATTTGAAATATAATCGAGTAATTCTTTAGTTTCATTTATTTTATCCTCTTTATGTTCCTTATAAAGCATCTTAAAATATTCACTAATATAAGGATCATTGTATATTGCTGGTAATTGTTTATCCATAATGGTTTCTCCTTTCATGAAAAGCGAAAAGATATGTATCTATATCATTTCGCTTATATTTAATATTATTTATTTTTTTCTGATGGCTTTGTTGACATCAATTTATATAACAATGTATTTTTTGGAAATCTATTTATAAAAGGTACAATGTTTCCACCATACTTAATTAATCCACATCCTGATTGCGCATTAGTTATATAACTTAACTGTTCATCAGAAATATTCAGTAATTTCGCAAGCTTTTCTCTATCTTGATATGACTGATTTAACATAACAACAAACTCACTGTTAGAAAGCATCGTACTTGCCTGAACACTATCTAACAAATATTCAACATTCTGTGTAATTCCAATAGGATAGCCATCTCTTTTTCTAAATTGTCTCCATGCTGAGTTAAAGAAAGAAGCACTCTCTTCATTTTCAAAAACCACATGAAATTCATCAAGAATGATATGGGTTCTTTTACCTTTTCGCCAATTTTCATTAATACGGTTAATCATCGCATCCGTGATTACTAATAGTCCCATTGTCTTTAACTGTTTTCCAAGTTTAAAAATATCATACGATACAATTCTGCTTGAAGTATTTACATTTGTTTGGTGTGCAAATGCATCCAATGATCCATCTGTAAACAATTCAAGTTTCAAAGCCAAACTTCTTGCTTCCATTTCAGGCTGTTCTAACAGTTTCTCTCTCAACGTAACAAGTGTAGGCATTTTTCTTGTTCGATAATAATCCTGAAATACCAAAGTTACACATCTATCAATAATTGACCTGTCTACTGGTTTAATGCCATCTCTATCCAACTGCTCAAATAAAGACATGATAAATTGTGACTTATCTCCAACTGGATTACCACTATCACCATAACCTTCCAGCATATCCATTGCATTAATATGATTTTCACTTCCTGCTGCAATCGTTATAACTTCTCCTCCCAACTCTTTAACTAAAAGAGAATATTCTGCTTCTGGATCACAAATTATAATGTCATCTTGAGTTGCAAGAGCTAAAAATACGATTTGTTCCTTTGTCAAAAAGGATTTTCCAGAGCCGGGTACTCCTAACTGAAAGGCATTAGGATTCATTAATTTTTCTTTATTGCACATAATTAAATTATTTGTAATAGCATTTTGTCCAAACCAAATACCACCATCATCAACAACTTCCTGTGCTCTAAACGGTATAAAGACAGCCATGCTTTCTGTAAGTAATGTTCTTACAATATTTAGTTTATTTGTTCCAATTGGTAAAACACTTGATAGACCATCTAGCTGTCTGCTTGCAAAAAACAATATATCCAATTCACACATATACTTTCTAGCAACTGCCATAAGTGCTTCTGTATCATTATCAAGTTCTTCTAGGCTATCAGCTAAATGAACGATTGTCATACATCCCAACATCATACGTTGATCCCTTACTGTTAAATCATCTAAAAATTCTTTGCTCTCTTTTCTTTGAAGTTCCATATCATAAGGAATTACGGCACTGAAATTGTTATTAGCGTTCTGTCTTCTTTGCCAATTTGTAATATTAGTTTCAACACCTAGCCATTTTCTTTCAACTTCTTTTACTGCCTCATCTGTTGGAACTGTAATAATATCCATTGAATACATAAGATTTTTATTTAGTGAACAAAGTTCTGAAATAAAACTGTCTTTTACATATCTTGCATACTCACTTAAATACATAACTCTTCCATACTTATCTCCTAATTGAAAATATTTATCATGAAATTTTGGCATTTGCGGACAGATGGCATCTTTAAAATGATGCCCCTTTCTCATTGAATCATCCATATCAAATGAAAACTGTTCTTCATGTCCGTTTCTATAAAAATCATGAAGGATTTTCAATCTTTCAATAGCATCAAGTTCTTCTAATTGAGAACCCAATTTAGAAAAATGAGATGATAATTCTACAGTTACCCTTGAAAAGAAATTTCTTGCTTCTTCTACATTCTTTTTAAAGGCAGTTATTGTTATATACTTTTCTTGAGTAATTCCATCTGCTCCAGATACTTTTTCTAATAACATATCATTATATTCTTTTCGATATTTATCAAGATGATCATTTCTTAATGGAATTAAAATCTTTTCTTTAAATTCTTTTATATTAATTTTTCTATTATTAATTGTAATCTTTGTTATTGTTGAACTGTCTAATGAATTAAGCAATTCACTATAATTTAAAAACAATCCAACCTTTTCATCCTTTGAAGCAATTGAATAATTAATATCCTTAAACCTATATGTTTTAGAATACTTGTTCTTAGAACAAAAAATACCATCTTTATAGATGGTATCAATATCAATTAGATCCTGTGCGCTTTTGGGAACGCTTATTTTTTCTTTGTTTTGTTTTTTTAATCTTTCGTAGCTTTTTATCATTTGGATCAATAGACTCCTTTCTTTTAATTTCTAAAAATTCTTTTAAATATTCGTAATATAAATTTTGTGGTTTAAATATCAAATTATGCTGTTTAATCAATAGTGAGCGGATTGCACATATAACAATCTGTTCAGCATTCATTCCTTGAAATCTAATGAATCCAAGTGCTGCAAATGGTGCAGCTGAAATCATACACAACCAACTTGTTATCTCCATTCCTAAACAATCAATAAATAAAAAATAAAATATAACTGCCATTACACACGCTAAAAAAGAAAAAAGGCATTGTCTTAGGGATAATCCCAAGAAAATGCCTTCCGTATATTCTCTTATCTCTTTATTAATTTTTACTTCCATATTACTCCTTCTTCTTTTTTCACAAATAAAAAGCAAGAGGAAATTTCTCTTGCCATTAACTCTTTACTTATCTAACCATTGATAATCTTTTCTATAATCAAGTATATAATCAACGTATACAACATCTTCTTGAATTTGATATAAAATCAAATACCATTTTTTTATAAACATTTTTCTATATTTGTTTGGTGATATATATTCTTCGTTAAAAAAAGGATAGCGTTTGGGCATTTGCTCTAATGATCGTATACCATCAATAACCGCTTTTTTTTGTTTTGTTGCTGCATCAGCACTTACCTTAGCAATAAAAGCAATATTTGATGCAAGCATATTTTTTGCCTTTTCTGAAATAATTACTTTATATTTCTCATATTCCATTTTCTATACTCCTGAAATAATATCATCAAGGTATTTATCTAATTCATCAATTGTATACCCTTTATTTCCTGCCATTCTATCTTCTTCTACAGAAAGAAGTTGTTCACGTAAATCTAACATTTTTTCCCTACGACTAAATGTCTCCATATCCATAACAACTAAATCACCTTCACCGTTTCTTGTGAGATATACAGGTTCTTGACTTGTCCTACAAAGGTCTGCAATTTCATTATAATTTTGTCTAATTGCTGCAGATGGACGAATATTCATAATAAGCACCTCCAATATAGTAATATTCTAGTAATATTATACCCTTATAATACTATATATTCAACATTTTAGATTAAAGTATTACAATCCCATCATTTCTTTAACTATTCGATCTGACATTTTTACCGTACCAACTAAAATCAGCATATTGAAAATAAGCTCTCCAATGTAGCTCCACAACATGGAAATCGCACTTACTTCACTGTCTACAACTGGTGGGGACCCCGCAAATTGTGAAAAAATAATACAGGCTAAAACTATAATTGCTCCTTCTAGACATACACCCACATAAGACTTAATAAATGTTATCGCTACTGACTGTGTACTTTCTCCTGCAGCAGTAGAAAGTGGCACAGGAGAAATGGCCGTATACATATACAATTTAAAGAAACGACCATAAACAGTAAGTATGAGGACAAAGGACAAAATCGTAATGAAAATGCCACCTAAAAGTGTTACCGCCCAAACAGGTATACTTTCCAAAAAACCACAATCCTCTACTGCATCTATGATTTCTTGAGGAATAGTAGTAGATGTTGCTGTTCCAACACCTACTGTTGTCATAATTTGAGAGGTTATACCTTGCACAATCTCAAATAATTTTGTCATCAATTCCATCCCATAAACAACCAGACCTCTTGCAATTGCAAACCTTAAAAACAAACGAATTGCCTGCTCAGGTCGCTTTATCTCGTTTAGATTACTGCATGTCTTTACCATTCCTATCGCAAAGAAAAGAACGAGAAGGGCAAGTCCAATGGCTTGCAAACCTCCATGTATCTTCACAATCACATTCCAAATATTTCCGCCTTTAAAGTTTTGAGGTGTCTGTGTTAGTAACAACCATATTTCTGCGAGTTTCTCATTCCATGTATTGATTGCGTTTGTTAAGTTATCAATAATACTACCCAATATCTATCACCTGCCTTACCCATTTAAAATCACTATCCTGTAATTGTATTTAAAATTTCTTTTGCAAAGGTAATGACGATACCACCTGCTACAGTTAAAAATCCATTTGCTCTTTGTGATGGATCATGACTTTTTAAACTCAATCCTAACTGTACAATTCCAAACCCTAAAATGATCATTCCAATAGCTCTAATTAAACTAAAAACAAAAGTTGAAAGATTATTAACAACTGTTAATGGATCTCCATCTGCATAAACTTGAATTACCTTGAAATTCATTAAAAAGATATTGAGTGCATAAACAAAAAATATCTTCATTGTTTTTTTGTGTTTTTTTAAATATTTTCTCATTTGTTTTTCTCCCTTCAAAATAAAAACAGCTCTATTTCTAAAGCTGCTTTCCTATTTACTATTTAATTGTTTACAGTTTACTATTTGGAGAGATCTGTCACTTATATCTCATCACTTATCACTCATCATTCTCTTTTCGTACAGATAATCTGATTGCTGAATTCAAGGTTGATGCGTGAATATTTGTTCCAGCCTACCTTATTGAGCCCTTTCTTATAGAATTCTTTCAGGCGTGCCAGTTTGTCTTCAAAGTCATCCAGTTTGCCGAGATAGACAAGGTGGTCTCCCACACGTGGCACTAATTCGATATTGCGGTCGGGCAATACATGAATCTGTTCTATCTGCGCATCCCAGAACTTATTGTTATGCAAAAATACACCAAACTTATATAAATCCTTCATTGCAAACGACTTTTCTACGTTTCCGGTGACAATTACCCGGTGAGCGACGCATTTTGCATCGGGAGGCATGACGGTTCCTTTGTTGTCAAGGTAGTAATTCTCACCGTTGGCGCTCATTACCCGTAAGATGGGAATGCGTTGTGTCACTTCCACGCAGACTTTGCCGCTAGGAGTCTTGTAGCATTCTGCTTCGTCAATCAACGGGTGTTTACTCAGTTCCCGTTCCAATGACTTGGTAGAGATGCGTCCCATCTTTTTCCCGATGGGGTAGATGCCTTTTTTCTGAAGGATGCCTTTCAGTTCGTCTTTAGTGATGAAACCGGCATAAGCGGTATCCTTGATAACTAATTCCATGTCACGGCAGGTTTGGTCGGCAGGCTTGCGGTTGAAGGCGCTGACAGCTACGACCAGGTAGGCTATGAGCACCAACATGACGATGGACAGAAGGATTCTCTTTACCATAAATTATTAATCATTCTTCCTTTCCAGTATTTTCTTTATCTCGGGGACATAGTTGTCTATATCTCCTGCTCCCAAAGTTATTAATACTTCAATGTTTTTATCTTTCAGAATGTTCAGTATATCTTCCTTTTTGCACATACTTTTTTCGATACCGGGACGGAGATTGTCGTAAATCAGCCGGCTGGTAACTCCCGGAATCGGGGCTTCGCGTGCCGGATAGATATCTACCAGAATCACTTCGTCAAGCAGCGACAGGCTGTCGGCAAAGTCTTGATAGAAATCGCGCGTACGGGTATAAAGGTGTGGCTGGAAGATAGCTGTGATTTTCTTGTCTTTGTAAAGCTCCCGCATCGACAGTACACTCTGCTTGATTTCTGAAGGGTGATGGGCATAGTCGCTCAGGAAGACTATCCGGTCGTTCTTGATCTTAAAGTCGAACCGGCGGTCTACTCCCCGAAAACTAGCCATGCCTCTTTTAATCTCTTCATCGGTTACTCCGTTCAGGTGTGCCAATGCCATAGCGGCTACGCCATTTTCTATGTTGATACTCACGGGCACTCCGAGTTGGATATCATTGATACGGGTATCCGGCGCCACAAAGTCTATAAATATCTCTCCGTTTCCGATGCGGATATTCTCTGCATGGAAGTCGCCCTCGTCACGTGAATAGGTGTAAACGCGTACACCGGGTTGCACCTTGGGCTGTAGTGAGATGCCTTTGCGGATGATCAATGCGCCGCCCGGCTGGATGAGGGTTGTGTAATGTTCGAAACTTTCCAGATAAGCTGCTTCTGTTCCGTAAATATCCAAGTGATCCGGATCGGTAGCTGTAATGACAGACATAAACGGGGACAGCCAATGGAAGGAACGGTCGAATTCGTCGGCTTCGATTACCGTGTAAGGGCTTTTCTGTGAAAGCAAGAGGTTTGTTCCGTAATTTTTCGAGATTCCTCCGAGAAAGGCGGTACATTCTACGTGTGACTGATGGAGCAGATGTGCCGTCATGGTGGATGTAGTGGTCTTTCCATGAGTACCGGCTACACACAAGCCTTTGCTCGAATGTGTAATCGTTCCCAATACTTGAGCGCGTTTTTGTATCTCGAATCCGTTGTTGCGGAAGTAAACCAGTTCTTCGTGTTCCTGTGGGACGGCGGGGGTGAATACGACGAGCGTACTTTCTTTGTCTTTACAAGCTTCCGGAATCAAATCCACATTTTCTTCGTAATGTATCTGCGCGCCTTCGGCAATCAGAGCTTCAGTCAATGGAGTGGGAGTACGGTCATATCCGGCTACTACCTTGCCTTTGAAGAGGAAGTAGCGTACAAGGGCACTCATACCGATACCGCCGGCACCTACGAAATAAACTGATTTTATAGTTTCGATATTCATTTCTTCTATCTTTAGTATTTGTATGAATCGATTAGTTCTTTGCTTCCGCCAGTTTTATCACTTCCTGCGCGATGATTTTCGCAGAATCGGGTAAAGCCAGCTTGGCTATATTCTCGCTTAATTCTTTTAATCTCCGCTCATCATTGACGGTGGTTAAAGCAACATCTACCAATGTCTTTTCCGCTTCGCTGTCTTTGACGTAGATAGCTGCCTGTTTGTCTACCAGTGCTAGGGCATTCTTAGTCTGATGGTCTTCGGCCACATTGGGGGAAGGTACCAGAATGACAGGTTTATGCAATAGGCAGAATTCAGAGATGGAGCCTGCTCCTGCACGGGAGATAACAAGGTCGGCCGCTGAATAGGCAGCAGCCATATCTTTGATAAAATCCGTTACATATAGATTGGGAAGTGCGCCTGCCGCTTTCACAGCTTCTGTCACTTGCGGATAGTAAAATTTACCGGTTTGCCAGATAAATTGTATGTTTCCGTTTTCTTTGATTGTCGCTAATCCGGCAGTCAGCGTGTTATTGATGGTGCGCGCTCCCAAGCTGCCACCTACGATAAGAATCGTTTTTTTGTCCGGTTGCAGATGGAAAGAACGTAGTGCGTCCTCTTTGGACGGCATGTCTTTTGTCAGGTTCTGACGTACCGGATTTCCCGTCATGATAATCTTATCGGCAGGGAAGAATTTCTCCATACCGTCATAAGCTACACAGATTCTCCGGGCTTTCTGTGCCAATAGTTTATTGGTGACTCCGGCATACGAGTTCTGCTCCTGTATCAAGGTAGGCACTCCCATCATTCCAGCGGTCTTCAACGTGGGACCACTGGCGTAACCGCCTACGCCTACCGCTACTTGCGGACGGAAGTTCTTGATGATACTGCGCGCCTTCCATTGGCTGCGTATCAGTTTGATGATTACCGATACATTCTTCCATAAATGCTTGCGGTCGAAACCGGCTATCGGAAGACCGATGATTTGATAGCCCGCATCGGGAACCCGTTGCATTTCCATACGACCTTCCGCTCCTACAAAGAGGATTTTGGCGTCAGGGCGTAACTCTATTATCGCGTTTGCAATAGAGACGGCGGGAAAGATGTGCCCTCCCGTACCTCCACCGCTAATAATAATTCTAAGTTCTTTTTCCATCATAGTTCTTTTCTCCTATCCGTTTCGTTCAGTTGGCCGTTTCGTGCTACTGACCGTTCATTGCTTGTCACTCTCATCCTCGAATTTTGCATCGCTGTTCAAAATCTGTGCAGTTGGCTCGGCAGCAGTCTGAGCTTCCGAATTGGCGGCCGCATCTGTCGCGATCTGCAACTGAATCTGCGCATCGTGCGCTTTCTGTTCTTCCAGATGAGCGGTATATCGGCTGACGCTTAATATCATTCCGATGTAAGCACAATTAATCAATGTACTTGTTCCTCCTTTGCTGACTAGAGGTAGCGGTTGTCCTGTGACGGGGAATAGTCCGACGGCAACCATCATGTTCAGTATTGCCTGCGATACCAACAACAAGGCAATCCCCATCACAAGGAAGGCGGGAAAAGTCCTTTCGCATTTCTGGGCGATTCGTCCGGCCCGCATCAGCAAGCATAGATAGAGGAATACCACGAATATCCCCCCTATCAATCCCATCTCTTCGATCACAATGGCGAAGATAAAGTCGGAGAAGGCTTGACTGAGGAAATCGCGTTGTATTGAGTTGCCCGGACCTTTGCCGACTACATTGCTGGTAGCAATGGCGATTCGGGCGTGTGCTATCTGTGCGTCTTTATCAATATCGAACTTGGCGGCAGGTACCTCTTTATTCTCGAAGAAGCCGGAAACACGGTTCTGCCAGGTCTCGAAACGGTGAAGTCCCGGTGTATTGTGCAGTGTCTTTCCGGGAATGGCCATTAGTATTCCCACAGCCACTATGCCTACAAGTGCCATTAGCCCCAGCATACCGAACAGTTTCTTGGAAGATACCCGCCCGATGAACATCATCATACATACAACTCCGAATAGCAGCATGGCTGTTGAAAGGTTTTCCGGTGCAATAAGCAGAAAGACCAGTCCGGTAAGAATCATAATGTATTTGAAGGCTTTCGGGTTGGCTCCGTATTCGTCCTGTTTCTTGGACAAGATAAATGAGACGGCAATGATAACCGCCATTTTTGCCAACTCCGACGGTTGGAACTGTAATCCCATGAAGGTCATCCAGCGGGCTGCTCCATTGACACGGTCGCCTGTAATGATAC
>ENA-ORTF01004490-ORTF01004490.1-human-gut-metagenome-genome-assembly--contig:-NODE-4490-length-10570-cov-3.034427_pt1 | contig 10570 bp, 5 predicted proteins | sample MGYA00241908_ERZ509180 | MGnify/ENA primary metagenome ERZ509180 (study PRJEB26280, sample SAMEA2338814) | human gut metagenome | biome: human gut; feature: human-associated habitat; material: faeces...
TTAGGACAAATTTAGAAATTGTATTGTGCAAGGTGTATTAAGAATGGTACTGTTGTCAAGTGGGTTTTATGTGCATATTGCTAAAAAGTGGCTGAAATTTGTTATCAAGGTGAAAGAAATATACAACAATTTGACTATAGTTGGCATTGACTTTTGTTCAAAATCATAGTATTATAAAATAAACTAAAGTAATTTATGAAAATATAAAAATACTTAAGCAAGAAACAATTTAAGGAGGAAGTTATGCGGCACAAAAAAATTGGAGGTAAGTTTAAAAAGACAGTTGCTGTCGGACTTATCGTGTCAATGGCACTTGGGTCTGCAACTCTCAGAAGTTTTGCGAAAGATGTAAGTGACGATAGTACATCAGGCTCAAAAACTGAAAGTTCGGATTCAGACAGTAAGTCATCAGTGACATCTGAAGAGTATTCCAGTGAGAGAATATCGACGATTTATACAAATATCAGCAAAAAATATAAATTGTCTGATTATACCGGTGAAGCGGTTTCGATACCGGTAGACAGTTCTGTTACGGGAAACAGCAAAAGTTATCTTACTACTAAAGTTAAAGGCTATGAAAAAAATAATAAAGTTCTTGATTTGACAAGTGGTAAAAAAGTAACACTTGATTTTGAGGTTCCGGAGGACGGTCTTTATTATATGAATTTTGATTATCTTTCATATGATGAATCAATACTTCCGGTTTCAATGAAGATGAAGGTAGACGGAGATTATCCGTTTTACGAATGTCGAAGTCTTGAGTTTGAGACAACCTGGAAATTAAGTGATGAACCGTCATATGACAGATATGATAATGAAGCGGTTACAATTCCAAATAAGCAGATACAGTGGGAAAACAAATATCTGATGGATTCAAGTTATCGCCATTCAGATCCGCTTAAAGTTCAGCTTACAAAAGGAAAACATTCCATTGAACTTAGTGTTGACGAAGGAAACTTCCTTTTAGGAAATATCTCCCTTGAGGCACCTGTAGCTGTTGAAGAATATAAAGGTTCTTCTGACAAAGCAGATGGAAAAGAACTTATTACGATTCAGGGTGAAGATTATACGACAACAAATGATTCAGCTATTCACGGCGTTGCCGAGTATGATACAAGTGTTGATCCATATCAGGCTAAAGATACGGTGTTAAATACGCTTGATTCTGATTCATTCAGTACGGCAGGTCAGAAAGTAACATATGAATTTGAAGTTAAGACAGCCGGAAATTATAAGATTGCAGCAAACTATCGCCAGTCAGAAAAAACAGACTTCCCTGTATTCTGTGATGTTGCAATCGATGGAAAAGTTCCAAACAGTGCATTTAAAGATTACAGCATGGCTTATACTACAAAGTATAAAACAGCTACCATGCAGGATTCAAAAGGTGAGGATTTAAGTGTACATCTCGAAGCAGGAAAACATACGATTTCTTATACCATAAGCATGAATCCTATTTCATATATTATGGAAGAGATTGATGAAGTAATGTCAGATGTAAATGACCTTGCACTTGAGATTACAAAGGTTGCCGGTACAAATGCTGATAAGTATCGTGACCTCAAGCTTTCAAAGTATATTCCAAATCTGGAAAAGACACTTTACAGTTATTCAGACAGACTTACAAAGCTTGAAAAGAGTGCTGTTAAGTGGAGCGACAGTGACAAGAATGTAGCTGTTATGTCGTCACTCATTATCGCAGCAAAGCAGTTGAAGAGTCTTGCAGACAGTCCTGATTCGATTCCATATCGTATAGACGAGTTGTCAACAAGCTCAAACTCAGTAAACCATTATCTTGCAACAACGATTGATAACCTTATTGCAAACGATCTTGCAATAGACAGGATTTACATTTATCAGGATGGAGCAAAACTTCCATCGAAGCCGGGATTTTTTAAGTCTTGTGCGATGAATGTTTCAAGATTTGTGGCATCATTTACTGATCAGGCTTACTCAACAAAGAATACAAACAGCGATCATATACAGGTCTGGGTAAACCGTTCAAGCCAGTATGTGCAGATTATGCAGAAAATGATTGATGAAAAGTTCACACCAAAGACGGGAATCAATGTTGATATAAGTATCATGCCTGACCAGTACAAACTTGTACTTTCAAATTCATCGGGAAATGCACCTGATGTTGCGACAGGTATCAACTACACGATTCCTTATGAGCTTGGTATCAGAGGTGCACTTGTCAATATGGCACAGTATGATGATTTTAAAGAATCGACAGATGGTTATGAGCCGGGATTCTTTATGACAGGTTCAATAAATGATGGTATTTATTCAATGCCGGAGACAATGAACTTCTGGGTATTGTTCTACAGGACAGATGTTCTTGAAAAACTTAATCTTGAAATTCCGAAGACTATGGATGATGTAATAGATATGCTTCCAAAACTTCAGATGAGAGGTTTAAATTTCTATTATCCGACAGCAGGTATGACGCTCATGAGAAACTTCCATGGTACTACACCTCTTATCGTGCAGAATGGTGGTTCACTCTATGCTAAGACGGCAGCCAACGGCACGGCAATCGGAAATGAGAAGTCGGTAAACGGATTTACAAAACTTACGGATTTGTTTACTGTTTATAATATGCCTGTCAATGTTGATAACTTCTATCAGCATTTCAGAAATGGTGATATGCCTATCGGAATTGCGGATTATGCAACATTTAATATGCTTACAAATGCAGCTCCTGAACTTTCAAGTTCTTGGAAAGTTGCACTTATCCCAGGTACTCAGAAATCAGACGGAACTATTGACCGTTCAGTCTGTGGATGTGCTGAGAGCAGTGTTATCTTTAAGAGCAATTCTGAGAGACAGAAAAAGGCATGGGAATTTGTTAAATGGTGGTCTTCAACAGAGACACAGGCAGAGTTTGGACAGACTATTCAGATTACATATGGTGGTGAATATATCTGGCCTACGGCAAATACAAAAGCGTTTGCACAGCTTCCTATAAATTCTGATACAAAGAAGATTGTTGAAGAGACAGCAAAGAATGTTAAGGACGTTGCGAGAGTTCCGGGTACATATCTCCTCGAACGAGAGATGAGTAATACATTTAATGATATTGCCGTAAACGGTGATAACGAGCAGACGCGTATAGACAAAGCGGTTAAGACCGTAAACCACGAGTTTGAAAGAAAACTTGAGGAATTCGGATATAGTGACAGTGATGGCAAAGTAATAAAAGATTATAAAATTCCGACTTATGAATCTGTAAAGAAACTGCTTGGCAGAACAGATGATGACGAATAATATAATCGGAGGGATGAGAAAGAATATGGCTAACGAAAATAAAGAAAAATTAGTTAGAAAGCCCGGTAAGAAGAAAACCGGCATTAGAAAAAGAGAAAATTCAAACACAAACGGTTATCTCTTTATGCTGCCATATGCTCTTATGTTTGTGGTATTCATATTACTTCCGACAGTATTAGCGGTTGTACTTTCATTCACAAACTTTAATGCGATTCAGTTCCCAAAATTTGTAGGATTTTTGAATTACATTACACTTATTACAAGTGATGAAGTATTTATGCAGTATGTATTGCCAAATACCGTATTGTATGCGGTTGTTGTAGGTATCGGAGGATATATTTTATCCTTCGTGCTTGCATGGGCACTTTGTAACCTTACAAAAGTTCCAAGAACTATATTTGCCCTTATCTTATACTCACCGAGTATGACAGCAGGTGTTGCGATGACAGTTCTCTGGAAGGTTATCTTCTCAGGTGACCAGACAGGTCTTTTGAATGCATGGCTTATGAACCTTGGTCTTATAGACGAACCTATCATATGGCTTGTAAATACAAAATACCTTTTACCTATAGTTATTATCATAGGTCTTTGGTCTTCAATGGGTGTAGGTTTCCTCTCAATGATAGCAGGTATCTTAAACTCAAATGAAGAACTTTATGAAGCAGCAGCTATTGATGGAATCAAGAATCGTTTCCAGGAAATGATATACATAACAATTCCTCAGATGAAACCTCAGATGTTGTTCGCAGCGGTTATGGCAATCGTAAATGCGTTCCAGAATGGTCTTATATCTACACAGCTTACCGGTAATCCGTCACCCGGATATGCGGCACAGCTTATTGTAAACCATATAGAAGATTACGGTTTCTTAAGATACGAGATGGGTTATGCGGCAGCAGTTTCAGTTGTATTGTTATTAATCGTTCAGATATTCTCGAAAGCGGCAAATGCACTTTTGACGGAAAAAGACGATTTTTAAAAGAGGAGGAAAAAAGAAATGGCATATAAAGGCAAGAGAATTAATCCTCAAAAGTTTGAAAGAGGACAGATTAAGATTATCGCCATATTATTACCTCTCGTAATATTCATGGCACTACCAATCGTGTTTATTGCAAACCATGCGTTTAAGCCGATGGATGAGTTGTTTGCATTCCCGCCTACATTCTTTGTAAGAAATGCAACACTTGAAAACTTCACAAAGCTGATAAAGTTCAGCCGTACGGCAGGTGTTCCACTCAGCCGTTATGTATTTAACAGTTTACTGGTTACGGGACTGACAGTAGGATTGTCACTTCTGTTTACAACATTTGCGGCATTTGCTCTTGCAAAGTTAAAATTCAAGGGCAGACAGCTTATGATGGATATAAACCAGCTTGCTCTTATGTTTGTTGCAACAGCAGTTCTTATTCCAAGATACCTTGTTATCTGTAAAGTAGGACTTATCGACAGCATATGGGCACATATCTTACCATTGCTTGCTTATCCGGTAGCTCTTTTCCTTGTTAAGCAGTTCGTGGAGCAGGTTCCTGACTCACTTATCGAAGCAGCTTACATTGATGGTGCAACAGACTGGACGGTTTACAGAAAAATCATTATTCCGATGATAAAACCGGCTATTGCAACAGCAGCAATCCTTGTTTTCCAGCAGGTATGGGTAAACATGGAAACATCAAACTACTATGTAAATGATGACAGTATGAAAACATTGACTTTCTATATGAACTCACTTGTCAATGTAAATAACACAGTCTCCGGTCAGGGTATGGCGGCGGCAGCCTCACTTATATTGTTTGTTCCTAACCTCGTGTTATTTATCATACTTCAGAACAATGTCATGAATACAATGGCACATTCAGGTATCAAGTAAATGAAGCTAGAGGAGGAGAAGGAACAGACATTATGAAAAAGAATAAAAATTTATTTAAGATTGTTTCTGTATTGCTCTTGGCATTCGTAATAACGCTGTCAACAGGATTAAATTCCGTAAGTGTTTCTGCAAACACACCATATCGTACATATACAAATGACGGTTATGGACGGACGATGGAAACACAGACAGCGTACCTTGCACAAAAGACACTCATAAAATTCGGCAATGAATTTATGAGCAATCCAAGTGATATGTACATAACTTCTGACGGCACAATATATGTTGCTGACACAGGTCATGGGCGTATCCTGGTTGGTACAGCAGACGGAAAGTTATTAAACATTATCGGTAAAGGAAAGTTAAAAACACCAATGGGTGTATTTGTAACTTCCGACAAAAAAATTTATGTGGCTGATAAAGATGGAAAAGCGGTTTTTGTTTTTGATCAGAACGGAAAAGTTTTAAACAAGTACACAAAGCCGGATAGTCCGCTTTATGGTGAGGGACTTGACTTCCTGCCGCAGAAGATAGTTGTAAATGATGCAGGTGTTATGTATATCGTATGTCAGTCAAATACAAACGGTATCGTCGAGATTTCGCCGGAAGAAGGCGGAACATTCCTTGGATACTTTGGTACAAACTATGCATCAGTGAGTCTTCAGACTATTATCTATCGCGCTATTCTTACTGATGAGCAGAGAGCAAAGATGGTAAGTAATATGCCATCAACACCTGATAACCTTTCGATAGATACGAAAGGACTTATCTACACGGTAACGCGTGGTGATGAGAATATGTCTCTTAAAAGACTTAACATCGCAGGTACAAACCTTATAAAAGGCGGTGTGAGTGATTATGATGAATCACCAGCGGCAGTTACAACAGGTAACCATGATAACATCTATGTTGCATCATCACAGGGTTACATCTACGAGTACAACAAACAGGGTGAACTTCTCTATGTATTCGGTGGTACTGATGATGGTACGCAGAGAGTTGGTCTTTCAACGCAGGTTACAAGTATTCAGGTAGATTCTAAAGACAATATATATGTACTTGATTCTGATAAAAAACAGATTCAGGTATATGAGCCATCAGAATTTACACAGCTTTTGCATAAGGCACTTTACCTTTATTCAAAAGGTCATTATACGGAAAGTAAGAAACCATTGCAGCAGGTTCTTCAGATGAACAGCATGTTTGATTATGCAAATAAGGCTATGGGTCGTGCATACTTCCAGGAAGAAAATTACGACATGGCACTTAAATATGCAAGACTTGCAAAAGATTATGAAGGATATTCAGATGCTTTCTGGGAAATACGAAATGAGTGGCTTAAAGATAATATTGTAGCAGCACTTGTGATAATAGTTGCATTGTGGGCAGCATTTAAGATTGTGAAATCTCTTGATAAAAAGAAGGGTATTCTCGCAAAACCTAAAGCAGCTATTGCAAACTTCAAGCAAAAGACATTTGTCGCTAATGTATGCTATTCAAAATATTTTATGAAACATCCTATTGATGGTTCATACGGAATCGCAAGAGAGGGCAGGGCATCATGGTCTGCACCGTCATTTATACTTCTTGTATTTATGATAGAGTATGTAATCAACAAATATCTCTGCGGTTTCTTACAGAAAACAGTAAGAGAAGGAAGATATGAGATTTTCTCAGATATTGGAAAGATTGTCATTGTAATGGCAGCCATTACATTATGTAACTATCTTGTATGTACTATAAATGAAGGTGAAGGTACGATAAAGAAGATTTATACATACTTCTGCTATTCACTTCTTCCATATGTAGTATATATACCATTTAGTTTCATATTGACACATATACTTACAACTAATGAGCAGTTCCTTATCACACTTCTTCAGTATGTAATTTACGGATGGGTAATTGTACTTGTGATACTTGGCATAAAAGAAGTAAATAATTACACGGCAAAGGAAACAGCCAAGGTTATCTGTATAACAATATTTACAATTTTGATTATGGCACTCCTCATATTCATAATTTATGTATTATGGGCTCAGGTATTTGAGTTTATTAGTGCCGTATTTGGAGAGGTGGTGTACCGATTTGGCTAAGAATAAGAAAAAAATCATAGCAATAGTTAGTGCATTGGCACTTTTAGTCGCAGCGGTACCGGTTATGTCACAGGCGACCGGTGTTGATTCTGACAATGATGCAACAAGCACATCAGATGCGACAAGTTCAACAGATGCCTCTTCAAAAAAGAAAGAAGAGGAGAATACAAACAAGATTAAAAGTGACGGTGAAGTTGTTCAGGATGGTGCCGTAGGTAAGGTTGACAAGTCAAAATGGATAACACTTAAAGATTACAAACTTGTAGCCGAGAACGACACATACAAAATGTTTTTATATGAGCCTCGTCTTTCAATAATGCTTCAGAATAAGAAGACAGGAAAAATCATGGAGTCTACACTTAGTGATGAGAAGGATGATGGAAACAGTAACAGCGTATGGAACGGTTATATGAAATCAGGTATTGTTATCAATGCCATCAAAGACGCAAAGAATACATATCAGGTTGATCTTATAAATAACCAGAATACGATAAATGTAAACAAAGAGTCAGACGGATTTACGGCAGATATTTATTTTGATGAATATCAGTTTGGACTTTCAGTAAATGTAAAACTTGACGGTGAAGATGTAGTAGTATCTGTTCCGGATAAATCTATCAAAGAAGATGCAGATGGTATCTATATTTCAACAGTAAGTCTCTTCCCTCTCATGGGATACACATATCTTGATGACGAAGAAGGATATATGCTTATTCCTGATGGAAACGGAGCACTTATCAATCTTGACAATAAAGAGGGAAGATATACAACGGGATTTTCCCAGAACATTTACGGAAGTGATGCCGGATTTGATGATTCTGAAGTAAAGACTTATCTCTGGGATAAGATTGATATGGTAGAAGATGCAAATGAAGTCACCGCACCAATCTTTGGCATGGCTCATACAAAACAGCAGCTTGGATATATCGCAGTAGTAGAAAGCGGTGACAAGCGTGCGAGCATTGAGGCTCATCCAAACGGAGTTATGGTAAATTATAACCGTTGTTTTGCAAAATTTAAGTTGAGAGATATTTATGTTCAGCCTCTTAACAATTCAAATTCAGGTACGGTTACAAAAGCAGAAGAAAAACGCACTCACATGGATATGACAGTAAGATATATGATGCTTTCAGGTGATGACGCAAACTATTCTGCAATGGCAGCAAAGTACCGCAATTATCTTCTCGACAATGGTCTTGTCACAAAGAAAGACGACTCATACAACACAAGAGTTGATTTCCTTGGAACAGACAGAGAAGAATTCCTTGTAGGGACAAGAGCTGTCACAATGACAACAACAGAAAATATCTCTGACATATTTGGAGAGTTAAAGAAAAACGGAGTTGCAAGTCTTATATCAATGTATAAGGGATGGCAGAAAGGCGGTCTTTATAATGTGCCTGTCACAAAGTATAAGGCTGACAGACATATTGGCGGAACAGGTAAGCTTACAAAACTTATAAAAGATTCCGCAAAAGACAATTATCAGTTGTATCTTTACAATGATGCATTAAGACTTAACCCGTCAACAAACAAGCTTACATATGATATGATAAAGCAGGTCAACAAGAGAACATTTAAAGAGGAAGAAAAGAAAGAAGTATATGATACTTTCTATTATCTTACTCCATCAAAAGCCAACGAAGACCTTAGTGAGTTAGTTTCTTCATATACGGATGACGGAGTGAAGAATCTTGCAATAGCAGGACTTAGTAATACAATCTTTTCTTATAGCCTTAAAGGAAAGTTCTATACAAGAAATGACACTGCAAATGACAATACAAAGCTTATCGGCGATGTAGCAAAGAAAACAAATCTTGTACTTGAACAGCCTGTATCTTACCTTTGGAAAGATACAAATGCATTTCTTGATATGCCTCTTGGCTCATCAGATTATATGTATGTTGATGAGGAGATACCTTTCCTTTCAATGGTACTTAAGGGAATTATTCCAATGTATTCAAATTATGTAAACTTTGAAGCAAATAAACAGGAATTCCTTTTACAGATGGTTGAAGCCGGTGTTTATCCGTCATTCTATGTGACATATGAAAATTCATCAGACCTTATATATACGAACTCGTCAGATCTTTACAGTACGGAGTACAAGACATATAAGGACACTATCGTTAAGTATGATAAGGATTTAAGAAAACTTAATGAGGTTACAAAGGGTTCGGTTATTAAGAAACATGAGAAACTTAACAATGGAGTTACAGTAGTAACTTACGACAATGGCACAAAGATCTATGTAAACTATACAAGCGTTTCAAGAACGGTAGATGGTGTAAAGGTCGGGGCTATGTCATATTCGTATAAGGCAGGTGAGACTGAATGAGTGAAGAAATGAAGAAGAAAAAGAAAATGACAAAAGAAGAGAAAGAGCAGTTAAAGCAGTTAAAGAAAAGTGCTAAACCCGGAAAACTTGCTAAGAGAGATGCGATTACCGGTGTACTGTTTATATCGCCATGGATAGTCGGTGCGATTTTATTCTTAGCTTACCCATTGATCACATCGTTCAGGTATGCATTAAATAATATCAGCATCACACCACTTGGTATGAATTTTAACTTTGTAGGTTACGGGAACTTTACACAGATACTCTTATCAGAGTCGGATTTTGTTACAAATCTTATAGACTATGTGGTATCAACTGTTATATCAGTACCTATTATAGTCGTGTTCGCACTTATTATATCTATGATGCTTAATCAAAAGATAAAAGGTAAGGGATTCTTCAGACTTATCTTTTTCCTTCCGGTTATCATCGTAAGTGGTCCTATCCTTGGGATGTTAAATGCCCAGGGAGCAGGAAGTATCACATCTATCGATACACAGGCAATAACAGAGGCAATAAAAGGATTTCTGCCTGCTGCACTTGCAACACCTATCTCGGAACTTTTTGAGAATATGGTAACAATACTCTGGTATTCAGGTGTGCAGATACTTATATTCCTCTCAGCATTACAGAAGATTGACAGATCAATGTATGAAGCTGCAAAAATCGATGGTGGTTCAGGATGGGAGTGTTTCTGGAAGATAACACTTCCAAATATCAAGCCAATGATACTTTTAAATATTGTATATACCATAGTATTTATTTCAAACAACGATCAGAACTCGATTATAGGACTGATAAAAACAGCAATGTTCTCAGGAACGGAAGAAAAGACAGATGCTCTCCATCCATTTGCTGCCGATGCGTCCGACAGAAACAACACACTTAGTACAGTCAGCAAATGTATCATGATAGTGGATACGATAGTTATTATCTCCCAGACGTTCAATTTTGGTTACCGGTGTCTGGAAGTAAAAATCAATCTGATCTTTTAACTCA
>ENA-ORTF01004515-ORTF01004515.1-human-gut-metagenome-genome-assembly--contig:-NODE-4515-length-10516-cov-2.349871_pt1 | contig 10516 bp, 14 predicted proteins | sample MGYA00241908_ERZ509180 | MGnify/ENA primary metagenome ERZ509180 (study PRJEB26280, sample SAMEA2338814) | human gut metagenome | biome: human gut; feature: human-associated habitat; material: faeces...
GCCTGCTCACCGAAGAGGTCTGTCTCTGTCTCTGTACGGAATGTTGTCTCAAGAAGTCCGGCTCTTGCTCCGCCGATTCCAAGACCATATGCAAGTGCAAGATCCCATGCCTTTCCTGTAGCATCCTGCTCTACAGCGATAAGACAAGGTGTTCCTTTTCCTGCCTGGTACTCTGAACGTACTGTATGTCCCGGAGCCTTAGGTGCGATCATAGCTACATCTACATCCTTTGGTGGCTTAATGCATCCAAAGTGGATGTTGAAGCCGTGAGCGAACATAAGCATGTTGCCCGGCTCAAGGTTTGGCTCGATGTCCTTCTTGTACATATCTGCCTGTAACTCATCATTTATAAGAATCATGATGATATCAGCCTGCTTTGCAGCCTCTGCAGCGACATATACCTTGAAGCCCTGCTCTTCTGCTCTCTTCCATGACTTGCTGCCCTCATAAAGACCGATGATGACATTGCATCCTGAATCCTTTAAGTTAAGTGCATGTGCATGTCCCTGGCTGCCGTAACCGATAATGGCAATTGTCTTGCCCTCTAATAATGAAAGGTTACAATCATCCTGATAAAATAATCTTGGTTCTGCCATTTTGTTTTCCTCCTGTTAATTTAAGTAAACTATTTATATGTAAGGATTGTCCTGTGACTAATCCAACATAACTACATCATCGGAACCTCTGGTAAGTCCTGTGATTCCCGTTCTTGCGAGCTCTAATATCTCATAGCCGCTAAGTAAGTCTATGAACTTATCAAGCTTGTCCTGTGTACCTATGAGCTCAATAATCATAGAGTCATGAGTGACATCAACTATCTTGCCGTGGAAGATCTCAGTCACATTCATAACTGCCTGTCTTTGTGTATCGAGTGCTCTTATCTTTATCATAATAAGCTCCCTGCACACTGAGAGTCCCGGCTCAAGCTTCTTGATATCAAGTACATCCTCAAGCTTCGCCAACTGCTTCTCTATCTGCTCAAGCACCTGCTCATCACCGCTTGCAACAATTGTGATACGTGTGTAGCGCGGATCTGCTGTAACCCCTGAGGAGAAACTATCAATATTAAATCCCCTGCGACTGAACAGTCCTGAAATACGACTGGTCACTCCGGGATTGTTCTCAACTAAAAGAGATAATGCCTGTCTTCTCATCGAAAAACCTTCCTAACAATTTCTATTATTTCTGTTCACATGATGATAATATTACTATAATCTGTATTTGTCAAGCAATATCGTTAATATAACTTAAATTCATATTATCAATAACAATATCAAAACCATAGGACATAGAACTCCATAGGAAAGTACTCTTCAAATCCTTTACCAAGCCTTCTCTACTGGGAACCCAATATTTACCTAACATATTTCTGATGTCATCATTGTTGAATCTTACTCTATGTTCAGGGTCTTCAAGTACCCATTGTTTAGCCCATGTAGTTTTACCACTACCTTGAATACCTCGGCATAAAATTATCTTTGGCATTGTCTTTCCTCCATATATTCTTTATGTTCTCTACAGTACTCACTACCTTCCACAACAGGCTTCCCACAAAAGTGGCACCTCTTTTTAGCATTAAATCCTAATTCAATACTTGATTGAGTAGAATTGTCTACTACAGACTTAATAATACTAAAGGCATTATTTAACTTATCTACCTCTACAGGAGTAAGTACCTCTGTATCAATAGGCATAATCATACCTTTAAGTCTCCAAAGTATTCTATTCCTTTTCTGCCATCTCAGTTGCTTCTCTGTCATATTATTTACTCTTGCTGACCACAGAGTTCAAAACTAACAAAGCATCTCTAAGGGTTTTCTTTTGAGCAGGAGTACAGTTAATTCACCATACTCCTGTTCAAAAAGATATGACCTTAGATGGTTAGATAGTTTCAGAGTCTCTTTAGCCTTTGTTTTAACACTAACTTTAATCCCACTCATCTTTCTACCCTCCTATGATGGACTTAGAAAGACTCAATGTACTCTGCATCAGGAAATGTAGCATAGACATCATCCCAAGCTGCATCTCTCTCATGCTCTACATCCTCATCATACCTATTATTATAGGTTTCTCTATGTCCATCTTTGAAATGAATTACAAATGTCATACTTCACCACCTAATTGTTTTATCCTGTCCTTGATATACCATATAGCCTTCTTCAAATCCTCAATTTCCTTCTGTAAGGCTTGCATCCTGCTTATGTCCTGCCCTAAGTATATACTTAATAGCATTGCCTAAGCAAAAATCCATGTGTCTTGTTATATCAATCACCTCAATCCCACATTTATCTTTAAGCCATGTATAATGTGGGGGATGATTAACATTGTCCACTTTCTTTTGTTCCATTTTCCCAGTCTAAAAGTTTTACAAACTTGTCAAAGAAGTCCTTCCTATCTCTGACATACAAATGCTTCTTTGTCATATACCCAGTATCTGCTTTTGTAATCCTGATAGATTAGTGCATCAAACCACTCACCAGTTGCAGGACATTTCATCCTGCATCTGAAAAGTGGTAAGTAATGATGACCATTCTTAGTTTTACTACATACCACGCACCTATGGTACATAATACAAGTACTACTATAGGAATAGCTATTCTCCAAGTCTCCATATCAATGAACCCAACAAGGGGCAATTTCTGGTACAGCTTTGATAGTTACTTTCTTACAGAAGATTGCTGCTGCATATTCCATACACTCACTTAACTTCTTAGCTTCCTGCTCTGCAATTTCCTCAGGTGGTTCTATCAGATATTCATCATGTACATCATTAGGAATGAGGACTTTGAATATAAGACCATCATTAACCAAATGATTAAAGTATCTAATACCTGCTATCTTAGTCATTGCAGCAGCAGTACCTTGAGAAGGATAGTTACATGACTGATTATCAGAAGCACTCTTTCTCTTCCATAAGTGTTTCATCACTGACACATATACAGTCTCCCTGTTAATATCAATGAATCTTTCTTCTACCTTACCTGCCTTTTTAACCTTATATGAATACCTAACAGCTATTTCTTCAATAGGAACACCTTGGGCAAACTTCTTTGCAATTTCTTGCATGACAGATGGTGGAATCTCAGATATTACTCTGCCACTGTCTCTTGCAGCTTTGTATATATCCCAGAAATCTTCCATACCATTCTTTCTCCTTTCAATACCTTTCAGTATAGGATAGTCATAGATATATGCCCTTAGCCCAGTTATCTTTGAGATTAGGATATAGCCTCTATTCCACATGTCTCTCTTTTGTACCTTGAAATAGCTTGCTATACCATTAAATCTCTTGAAATAGTTGTTATAAATCTCAGTTGCAAAGTCCACAGGAATATTACAATTAGTTGCCATTGTGGGAGCCTGACCATTATAATTGAAACAGAACCTTGCTTTCTTAGCCAAATCTCTAAGGTCTTTTCTTACCTTCTTGACATCCTTCTCTGCAACCCCATCAAGGTCTTTAGGGAAACACATCTTGGCTACAAAGGAGTGTCCATCTCTTTGGTTAGGGTCATTGTAGAATGCAATCCACTCCCTGTCATTAGACAATTCAGTGAACACATGACCCTCTTGGTCTCCATAATCACAATCTACTAACAAATGTCCATTCTCAGGTACAAATGCTGCTCTTGTTTCTTCTGTGGCTGGAAGCTGCTGAACATTGACACTCTTATCATTTGCTTGTGTAGAAGTGTCCTTGTTTTCATCTTCCTCCTCTGCAATATCATCATCTTTAGTCTTACCTCCTTTACCTTTTCCTCCTGAGCCACAACTCAATCTACCAGTATCCATCATTTGATTGAATGTTGGGTGGATTCTTTGTGTAACAGGGTTAATGGCATCAAGGAAGTTTTGACCAAAAGATGTTACTACCTTGAAAGCTGCTGAATATTCCAAGTATAAAGGAACAATACTACTCTTACTTGCCTGCAATTCTATAAACTTAGACTCCACAGACTTTTTCATCTTGCCTGTTTTCTTGTCTTTAACCAATAGGTCAAATCCAAGTTCTTCAAACAATCTGATTACCTGCTTGGAACTATTCCAATTAATAATACATTGAGGTCCAGTATCAAACTCAGAGAATAATGAAGGTTGTGGTATTACCACATACACATTATCTGCAAGTTTGGCTGGCTTACCTTTCTTGTGAGTATCATAGTTTCTTGCAATGAGGGAAGGGTCATCCTTTTTCATTACATAATCTACTACCCAATCATTAAGTTTCTGCTCAGCAATCCTTAACCTCTCTACATCTTTAGCCATCTTAGCCTTCCACTTAACAGGGTCAAGTTTAATGCCACAATATTCAATGTATGCAAGAACCCTCACAAACTCATTTTCAATATCAAGTGCCACTTTTTGACCTCTTGCATTGATAGTAATAAGCTGCAAGTTCATAATATCCTCAAGATGCACAACATCATTTGCTGCATAAACTATAACCTCTTCTGTCATACCTGCATGTATCTGTCCTCTGACAGTCTTGTCAAGATAGATATGTAAATACCTATCACAACAAGCCTGCAAGGACAAAGATACAATGCCAGGTGGGAATCCAAGAAATAGAATCTTCTCAGCTAAATAAGTATCATAGACATTTCTGACTACAATATGTTCCTTATACAGCCATCTTAAATCAAACTTTGCATTATGAATGATGAATAGTCTGTCACTTTCAAGATAATCCTTATACTGCTTGACATCAATAGTCATGCAGTCTATCACAACTTGATTTTCCTTGTTACCAAGCTGAAGAGTAAGCAATTTACCTTGCCATATCTCTGTACCTGTAGTTTCAGTATCTAAACCTACTACTTGAAGAGGCTCTAATATTTTAAGAGACTCTTCTACAGAAATACATTTATACTTAGCATCAGGAAACTCAAATAGTTCTCTTTGACCAGTAACAAAATATATCATTATTCAAATGTTATAGTCCATCCATAACCCTCAACAAAGTCTATAGATTTGACAACTGCCTTGGCTTCTTCAAGCTCACATCCTACCACAATCATTGGACCTCCTGATGGGTCAATAAACTTATTTCCTCCCTGAACTTCACCTACTCTTAATTTAGATGGGCTGTGATAACAATAAATAATTCCTTCTATCATTTCCTTTATTCCTTACTATATGCTATTAATGAGGCAAAGTCAAAGACATACTTATACTTTTGGAAGAACAGACTGCCAAGGATACCATGAATCTGCACACCAGACTCTTCCTTAACAATAGCAAAGGCATCATCCAAGTTGTGAATACAGAAATCACCTACAAATTCTTGTCCCTTATAAGTGATTGTCATTTCACAGAACTCAGTATTTACCTTATTACCTTCAATTCCTGTCACATCCATGTCTTTTGCCTCTATCTTCTTATGGTCAAGAAGAGGAAGAATAGAGCTGTTGATTTGAGAGATATTACTTCCAGTGTCCAACAAGAAGTTAAGTTTCTTATCTCCATTAAGGAATGTTACTACAGGCAACTCTACCAAATCCATAGCCTCTTTGAAAGACATATTTACCCTTTTACTCTGCTTGCAATAATCTTCTACACCATTAATGATAATAGATAGAATGACTACTGCAAGCATAATACCAATTATTTCTAATACCATGCTTCATGCTTTTTTTAGTTACTACTTGATGCCAGAAGTACCAAATCCTCCTCTGTTATCATCACCCAAGTCATCTACTTCCACAAGCTCAATACCTGAACTTAGCAGCCATTTAATCTTCTGCCACATAGTAGCTTTCTGACTAAGCTGTATCCTAAATTGACAGATTCTATCACCTGCTTCAATAGTGGTCTCTCTCATAGGAGAACATACATAGTGCCACTGGTCATCATTGCCATTATATGTGTTATCCACTACACCTTGACCACTTGGGATGAATAATCCTAACTTTTTAGGACCACTACTCCTTGAATCAATAATAGCTTCAGATCCTTGTGGTAGTTGCATTGCAACTCCAAGAGGAATATAATAGGTAGGAATCTCTACATCCCTATGACCTACTCTCTCTCCTTCAATAGTTTTTCTTTTAAGGACATCAGCCTGTGGTGCAGGGATGGTGATATTTATGGCAGACCTCAAATCTATCCAATCACCATTCTCACTAATTACAGGCATACAGCCCCCAGTCAATACTTTTACTTTAATTTTCAGTTTCATGTTTCCAAAATTTATTTGTTATGTCTACCAACTCTCTACCACTGACCTTGTAAAATCTTTGATTGGTAGTCCTACTGTTAAGTGGACCAAACTCCTCCTTATAAGGTCCAAGTTTAATGTAGTCAAACCACCTTAATTGCCTTGCTACTATATCACTAATCTCTTGCCTACCACTATACCATGCAACCTTCAAGTTTGTATGAGTTTTTACCCAACTTGCCAAAGCTACTATATGTATAGTGTCCCTATCACCACCCATGAAAGACACACAAGATATTCCCTTGTTATCTTCCAAAAGTTTGCTGAGGACTGTCTTATTCAGTGGATTACCAATATCCTCTGCCAAGTAAGAGCTATGACAGCCCTTACATTGACATGGACAATTAGATATGTTGATAGCAAGAGTTACTTCATCTGGCACTTCAGCAAAGACTACTTTTGCATCCACATACTTTAGCATATCTCACTCCTTCCATCACTATAAGTTCTATGACTTGCTTCAATCTGCCTGTCTTTACCAAATGATTTGATAGGTCTGAGATAGCCAATCACTCTTGTATATTGAGTGATATTCTTACTATGGCACTTTGGGCATTCAGTGATGGGATGCTTAGTAATGTAGCCACAGTCATCACACTTACTATTAGGAATATTAAATGTGAAGTAGTTGGTTCCATTAGCTATTGCAAAGTCTATCAGTTTGAGATACTGTTCCTTGCTAAGGTGGTCTTCAAGATTGATGTGAGCTGCACTGCCTCCATCAGTATATTGATAAGTCTGTCTTCCATGAAGTATAAACTTATCAAGTACTGAGGTATCATCATGTGCATCATAGAAGTATGAATTATACAAGTTCTCATCCTCAGGAACCCAATACCCATCTTCTTTATCCCAATTATAATTCTTTCCTCCTAACCCTTCAGCAGGAACTACCTCAGAATTGAATAAGAATGGTCTATTGGCATCATGGATAGAATGTATCTTGTTCTGCTCTTTGATAATACCAAGAACCAGTTGCAAGAACTCAATATATTCCTTGTTGTTACCAACAGTCATACCTAAGAATCTTGCAGCCTCATTCAAGCCATTGATACCTATGGTACTATATAGCTTACTGATATGGATATATCCACCATTTGAAGCAGCAAACATACCCTTATCTTCAAGTTCATAGAGCATTGTCTTGAATGTAATATGATACTTGTAGACTCTTTGGAGAATATCTACTAAGTAATCTCTAAGAAATGAAGTATTTTCTTTCCATCCTCCATTCCTCTTCAATCCATAAGCCTTGTTGCAATCCTGTACAATCCTATTGATATTAAGAGTAATAACATTGCATGAGCCAGTCATTACACCAGTAAGACCTGATGTAGGATTAAAGGTATTCTCTGCAAGTTCATTCCTTAATCTACAACATGATGCAAGACTATCAGCACTGTCTGATATATAGGTGAAGAAGCTATGACCCTCTGCATACATCTCAGCAGTAAAGTCCTTATAGTCTTTATCTATAATATCATTGGTCTTAGGGTCATACACCATAGCCATTGTCTCTACAGGGAATGTAAGAATCTGTTTGGTTCTCAGCTTATTGAAGAACTTCATAAACAGCCTTTGTAGACAGTCTACTGCTTCCCACTGGGGTTTAGTACCATCAGGATAATAGAACTCTCCAAACAGTGAATCAAAGTAAGTATGGTCATAATAAGACACATTAGTAAATGGACTTTGATATGACCTATTACCAGCAGGCTGGTTTACACCATAGATAAACTGTTTGAATGCCTTATAGATAGCATCCCTGATAGTCCTTTGCTTGTTACAATGTTCTGTGGTAGTTATCACATCCAGCTTTTCATACCAATTAGGACCAAATTCCTGCACAATGTAATAGTTAAGGGCAATAAAGTATTCACCTACTGCCACTGCACCTTTACACTGAGAAGATAGCAAGAAGATAAGATTGGTTACTTGACCACTGAATGATTGTAGGTCATTAGGAGGTGTTGGAGTGATACCATCAATATTGCCAACTCCTTCCATCATAAGAGGATACAGACTCACAGCCATACAATACTGCTTCAAGACAGGAGTAGTTGCTTCATCATGTGTATAAATGACATGAGAGTTCAAATCCTCTTCATACTTCTTGGCTACTTCAGGGTACATTTCATTCAGCTTGTCTTTCATTCTTTGCCTCTGAATAACCCTATTAGTAGTCTTATACACTTCACCCTCAAGGTTGGCAACATTCTTCATAGTTACATTTGCATTGGCATCTGTCTCTGATGAAGTAGCTGCATTCTCATTAGATTGACTATACTCATTCATATAGTCAATTCTTTCCCTAATGAATCTTGCCTGCTTATGCTGTTCCCTATAAATGATATATTTCTTTGCTACATCAAAGTGTTTATCATTCATAAGAACATCCTCAACCTTATTCTGTATCTCCTCAATACCTATAGTATCCCCTCTCAAAGTGCCAAATAAAGCACCTAGCATATCATACAGATACTGAGGCATTTTCTTGTTGCAAGACTTAAAGGCTTTCTCTACAGCACTTATAATCTTATCAACATTAAATTCCTCTATACTGCCATCTCTTTTTACTACTTGCATATTACAATGTATTTAACCATTCTCTTAAATCATTAGGACCAGTCTCACTAATTCCCATAGGCACCTTTGGTCTGGAAGTGAGATAAGAAGAAAGCTCTTCTCCTATCACAAAAGGACTTCTCATTTCTATTTGGCTATTCTTTCCAAATTTCAATGTACCTACTACCTGTGTAAATGGACAAGTCCACACCAATGGGACAAGGATTCTCCTATTGACTACAATAAAATCATAGTCAAGCAGCTTGAAGTTTTTGAAGTACTCATCCTTATCCATATTCTGCCTTATAATAGCCCAATATAGTCTGGCTTGAATATCATATCTCCAATCTACAAAGGATTTATAGAAATCCCACTCTGTATGGGAACTTGTTTTCAAATCTACTGGCTTTACCCACTTCTCCTTATGATTGACTATGATTAAGTCAGCCATGTTTCTATACTTTACACCATTGAACTCTCCTTTGAACTTCAACTGATAGAATCTTTCAATATCTGGTTCAAATGGATTATCCTCTGCAAAGTAGAATTGAGTGGATTTGCTCTCTTTCAATGCTCTTACTGCATTGCACACATCTTGATAGGTCTGAGTATCAAGTATAGTCTTACTGCCTGCTATAAATAACAGGTTATAGTAGTCAGCACCTTTCTCCTTGATAACCTTAGCCCTTGTCTCAGGCTTCCAGTTCATCTGATAACTCTGATATTCAGTCTCCTTAATGATTGCATCATCAGGAATTGTAATAAGACTCCTATAAGAATCTCCATACTGACTGAACAAAGATTTTACCATCTTTGTAATAGAGTCTGGAGTAGAAGGAAACTCAGCAACCATAAACCTCTCATCAAACTCTTCTTGACCACCTGTGATAATGCTGTCTACAGCACTACCAAAAGTAAGAGAAGGTGTTTCTAACCTGTCAAATAATTTATCCAAGTTATTGAATCCCTCCCTCTCATATCTTGCAAGGGTTGAATAGCTTAATGCTGGGTCTGCCCTATATGTTTCTTCAGACACATCCCAAGATATACTTCTTAAAGATTTCCTCTCCATTAATAATAATCTTGATTGTATTCCTCACTACTGAAATCTTCATATTCCTCCTGCTCTGGCAACTCAAGAGCCTCACAGTAAGTATCTATTTCTGACTTCAATTTCCTCATTTCTCCAAGGTCTGCTTTCAGATACTCCTCTTTAGGATTTTCCTTACTGAGACCTTTCTTTACTCTGACAAGAGATGAATCAACTAAGAGTTGGAGAGACTCAAAGTCCCTACTATTCAAGAACTTATGTGCAAGCTTTGCATCTCCCTCAGGCAATGAGGGAATCAAAGCCTTTATTCTGTCTATTGGTTCTCTATTGTCCATAACTCTTGATAATTTCTATTGCCTGTAAGAGTTGTTTCTTGGTATATACCTCAAAATAGATAGACTTTTCACCTTTTTCAGTGTATAGGTTATCAAGATATTTTATAAACATCTTTTTCTTGATATAGAATACATCATTCTCTATTCCTTTGGCTTCAATATAAACATTGAGGTCATTATATTTGAAATAAAAGTCTGGTGTATATCTGATACCAACAATTTTACCTGTTTTCTGAATTAGTATCTTTGAGGGACAAGTATTTGTCCCGTCTGATAATCTTTTGATTTTCTGCTTGTTAGTCTCCTTATCATAGTATGGGGTAATAGGTTCAAAACCTTCCCATAAAG
>ENA-ORTF01004522-ORTF01004522.1-human-gut-metagenome-genome-assembly--contig:-NODE-4522-length-10489-cov-6.511980_pt1 | contig 10489 bp, 8 predicted proteins | sample MGYA00241908_ERZ509180 | MGnify/ENA primary metagenome ERZ509180 (study PRJEB26280, sample SAMEA2338814) | human gut metagenome | biome: human gut; feature: human-associated habitat; material: faeces...
ACTGCGTCTTGTTGGTGTAGTTGACCGCCACGGCGGGCCAGTAGGCGATGCCGTCGACGTCGTAGAGAAACGAACAGGCATAGATCTTCCGGAACTCGTGTGCGATCTGAGTTCCTTCGATGATCTCCTTCATCCCTGACGAGTTGATGTAGTGCAGGATTCTTATCCCGTGTGCGGCGCCGTAGGCGTTGATCCGCGCAAACCACTCCTTCACGCCCTTGTAAAGCGTCACGCGGCGTCCCGAATCCTGAAATGCCTCGCGCCGCAGCGACAGCCCTTTCGACTTGGCTTCCTGTAACATGCGTGCCATATAGGTCAGTACCATGTCGGCATCCTGTTCTTCGGCCAGCGTGTTGGCCTCCGTCCAGAATTCCTTGTTGCTTTTGCCCACGGCGGGTATGAAGTCGTACTCCTGCATGTTGCCGGGGGCGAGCGTGCCGTCGAAATCGTAGATAAGGGCTATGGTGAATCGGTAATCCATGCTTTTACGGTTGTTTTAGAATTTCAAATATACCTATTTTTCACTATTTTTGCAAAAGAGAGGCCGAAAACACAAAATATAAAAACAGATGGAATTCAAAGAGTTGATCGAAAAACGCCGCAGCATCCGCAAATTCTCGGAGCGTGCGGTGCCGCGTGAGATCGTAGACCGCATCCTGCACGAGACTCTGTCGGCACCATCGGCGCGCAATACCCGTACGACGCGCCTGGTGGTGGTCGACGACCCTGCCCTGGTGGCCCGCATGGCCGACATGCGCGATTACGGTTCGGCGTTCATGAAGGGTGCCCCGCTGGCGATCGTCGTGCTGGGCGATACCACGAAAAGCGACCTGTGGCGGGAGAACGCCGCGATCTCGGCGACCATCCTGCAACTGGCGTGTGTCGACGAAGGACTGGCTTCGTGCTGGGTGCACATCGACGGCCGCCCGCGCCGCAAGGACGAGCCCGGCGGGGAGACTGCCGCCGGCTACCTGCGCAGCTTCCTGCCCATCCCGGCGGACTGCCAACCCCTCTGCGCCGTTGCGGCGGGGTATTCCGACTTTACCCCCGCCCCGCTGCCCGGGTCGGACGACGATGCGCGGATCATCCGCCTGGAGTAAGAACGGATACGGGCACCGATGAAAAAGGAAGCTCCCGACGGGGCTTCCTTTTTCCATTTAAATCAGCGTCATGCGCTTGCGAAGCATGTCGAGTACCTGTGTTTTGAGTTGCCGGGCGTTGATCGGCTTGGGCATGTAGCCGTCGAATCCGCTCGAGAGTACCTTCTGTTCGTCGGATGCGAAGGCGAAAGCCGTCACGGCGATGATCGGCACGTCGGCCGACTGTTTGCGGATCTCGGCCGTGGCTTCGTAGCCGTCCATCACGGGCATGTTGATGTCCATGAGCACCAGGTGCGGGGTGTACCGGTTGAATAAATCGACCGCTTCGCGGCCGTTCCAGGCGTGTACGAGCTTGTATTCATGGCGCAGGATCGACTCGAAAAGACGGTAATTGCTTTCGTTGTCCTCGGCGATGAGGATTACGAGCTTGTCCTTCTCGACCGTCGGGATGGCCTGAAGTATCTGTGCCGGGGCCTCCGCCTGTTCCGATTGGCCGGGGACGTACGGAAGCGTGAACCAAAAGGTCGAACCTTTGCCCTCTTCCGACTCTACGCCGATATTCCCACCCAGATGCTCCACGATCGTCCGGCAGATGGAAAGCCCGAGCCCCGTGCCCTGCTTGAACGAGTTGAGTTTGACGAAGCGCTCGAAGACTGCGTCCTTCCGTTCGGCGGGGATACCGCAGCCGGTGTCCGCAACCCAGAAATAGAGTTGTCCGGCACGGAGTTCGTAGCCGAAGCGGATCGATCCCCGGTGCGTGAATTTCGCGGCGTTCGTCAGCAGGTTTATCATCAGCTGCGAAAGGCGGTTGCGGTCGGTGCGGACGTGGCAGGTTTCATACCGCTGTTCGAATACCAGCTCCACGTTTTGGTCGGTTTTCAGCCTCATGACGTTCTCTTTCTCGCGCATCAGCTTGTTCAGTTCGAAATCCGTATGGACGAATTCGAGCGTCCCGGCCTCGATCTTCGAAAGGTCGAGGATATCGCTGATGAGTTGCAGCAACAACGTATTGTTGCTTTCGATGATCGACATGTATTCCTGCTTTTCCTGCTCTTCGTCCGTCGAGGCAAGGATGCCCGAAAACCCGACGATGGCATTGAGCGGCGTGCGTATCTCGTGGCTCATGTTGGCCAGGAATGCCGATTTCAGGCGGTTCGACTCTTCGGCACGGTCGCGTGCGGTGAGCAGCTCCTGCTCCATCTGTTTGCGTTCGGAGATCACGAGCGATGTCCCGACCAGCGACAGCGGCCTGCCATCGCAGTCGCGGGTTTCGACCGTGGCCTGTGCCTCGACCCACTCCATGTGCCAGTGCCCGCTCTCGTTGGATACGACGCGGAACTCTTCGCAGACCTTCTCCGTATGCCCTTCGATCAGGTTCCTGTAAGCTGCGCGGACGCGTTCCCGGTCTTCCTTGTGGACTTTCGAGAAGTAGCACTCCTCGTCCACCGCAAGCGAGGCGTTGTTTGCCAGCGACATTCCGGCGGCCATCTTGGCCGCCTTGTTGAGGTCGCACAGGATAGTGTGGTTCGTAAGATCCCATTTCCAGGGGATGATGTTGGCCACGTTGAGCGCCAATGCGAGTTTCCGGTTCACCGAATCCACCTTTTTCTGGGCGTTGTGCAGGGCCGTGCTGTCGATGCAGAAAATGTCGACCGAGTCCTTTCGGTATGAGGGGCAGATGACGACTTCGTAGAAGATATCCACCGGTTTGTGGTAATACGGGAAGGTGATGCTCCGCTTTTCCTTCAGGACGATGTCGATGATCGGCATGAATTGGGACTGCGACTCGGGAAAAACCGTCGATCCGGATTTGCCGATCACATCGTCCTTGCGGTAGAAAGAATGTTCGAAATAGGCGTTTACATCGACGTAAACAGTGTCTATGGCCGTTCCCTGTGCGTCGAACACGGCCCGTTCCTGCATATACAGGATCGGCATGTTGTTGAACAGGTGCGAATATGTGGCCTGGGTTTCCCGCTCCTTCTGGTGGGCTGCGTCGACTTTGCGCAGGACGGCGATCCTCCATTGCTGGAAGATGAGGAATAACAGGAAAATACCGCCGCAGACGCCGATCCATGTTTTATACCGCTCCATGAACGAGGCCGGTTTGTCGAAAAACAGAGTGTTCGTCGGGCAGGTGTTCGGGGAGATGTTGTGCCGGAGCAGTACCGGATAGTTGAAGACGGGTTGTACTCGGACGGGGGTGTAAAAGGGAATGTCGCGCGGCTGCTTGCCCTCCAGCACTGCGTTTACGGTAGCTATCAGCCGGTCGGAATATTCGTTTTCGTCGTATACGTAACCTCCGATCATGCCGCTGCTCTTGAGTCCCGTCGGACGCAGCGAGAACAACGGTACGGACGAACTGGCGATGATCTTGAACGGGTTGGTCATGATTTCGTTGCGCCCGGACATGTTCTTCAGGTAATGCCACGAGGAGAAGAGCACGCCGGTGCGTTTTACGTCGACCGTACTCAGCGAATCGAGCAGTTGGTCTATCCCGATCTCATCGGCCGAATAAACCGTGTATTTTATGCCGCCGTACTTCGAGTCGAGCAGTTCCGCGAGGTCGTGTTCCGTTTGCCGGTTGACGTAGCGTGCGTCGTCTATGAATATGAGCCGATCCATGCCGGGCAGTATGCGCTTCATCAGGTCGATACTCTGGTCGAGATAGGCCGGCGAATAAAGCAGGGTCAGATTGTCCCGGTCTGCCAGTGTCCGCAGAGGTACCTGTTCCGAGGCCGGAATGGGAAGCCTTTTCTGGTAATATTTATCCGGCCCGACAAAATCCTGTTCTGCGCATACGATGGTCGGAATGCCTTTCCATATGCTGTTAATGAAATTGCGCAGCAGCGCCGTAGGGGTTCCGATCAGCACCAGGGCCCGGGGTGGTTTTTTGCCGTATTCTCGCAGGAGGTTCGTCTCGAAGGTCTCGATTTCCCGAGGGGAATCTACCAACAGCAGGTTTATATGCTCGGTGTAGAGTTCCAGGTTTTCGATCTGCTCGACGCGCGCCGTGATGTCGGTAATAATGCCTCTGCTCCACGGGGTCGATTCCGCATAGGTGTTGATGACCAGTATATAATCGCGCTTGTCGCCGGAAGGGCTGCTGACGGCCGGTGCGAGGGGGTATGCTAAAATGCAGCCTAAAAGTAAGACCCATATGAAGGGCCGGGGCCGGAGGCCGAGCCGGGTGGTCGGGATGTTCATGGGAAAAAGGGACGCAAGGGAGTAGTGCATGACGCAAAAATAGCGGGAGGGGGCTGCCGGAAGACAGCCCCCTCCCTTCTTATGTAAAGTTATCGGTTCATGACCGGTTTGATGTCCTTGATGCGGAGTTGGGTGGTTACCGTCCCCCGGTAGTGGTTCTCTACGATCTGGTAGCATACGTCGATCGGGCGTCCCGAGCGCACCCATTCGTAATGCGTGGGTTGCTGGAAGGCGATCGACTGGATCTTCGTGTTGGGTTTCTGCCGCTGGATCAAATCCATGCGCAGGTGCTCGCACTCCATGCCGACCAGTTTGGCGTCGCCGTGGTTGCTTACGCCGTAGGTCGCGAAGACCGGGGCGGTGTTGCCGGGGCCGAAAGGCTGGAAGCGGTTGAGGTCTTTGCGGAACGCGGGGGTGATGTCCGAGAAGAGCAGTTCGCTGTCGATATCCACCTGCGGCATGAGCATCTGCGGGTCGATGTTCTCCTCGACATAGGCGTTGAACCTGCGCGTGAATTCCTCGACGTTCTCGGGTCGCATCGTCAGCCCGGCGGCATACATATGCCCGCCGAAGTTCTCCAGCAGATCCGAGCACGACTCCACGGCCTGGTAAAGGTCGAAGCCCGGTACCGAGCGTGCCGACCCCGTCACGAAGCCGTTGCTCATCGTCAGCACCACCGTCGGCCGGTAGTAGGTCTCGATCAGGCGCGAGGCGACGATTCCCACGATGCCCTTCATCCACTTGGGATTGTAGATCACCGTGCTCTTCAGCTCTTTCATTGCGGGGTTGCGCTCGATAAAATCGTGCGCTTCCTGCGTCACCGAACGGTCGATCGACTTGCGATCCTGGTTGTAGGCGTCGATGACGTTCCCGAACTCCGCGGCGATGCTTTCGTTGCCTTCGATCAGCAGCTCGACGGCCGCGTGCCCGCCCGAGGGCGAGGCGTTTTCGTCGTTCTCGTCCATCCGCATGCGCCCGGCGGCGTTGATACGCGGCCCGATCTTGAAGACGATGTCGTCGATGGTGATGTTGTGCTTGTCCAGGCCGCAGATCTTGATGATCGACAGCAATCCTTTCGACGGTTCGCGGTTGAGGTCTTTCAACCCGAAATGGGCAAGGATACGGTTTTCGCCCACCAGGGGTACGATATCCGAAGCGATGCTCACGACCAGCAGGTCTAACAGCGGGCTGATCTGTTCGAACGGGATCCGGTTTTTCTGCGCATAGGCCTGCACGAGCTTGAAGCCCACGCCGCAACCCGACAATTCGTCGAACGGATAGGAACAATCGACCCGCTTGGGATCGAGGACAGCTACGGCACGGGGAATTTCCTCGGCCGGGAGGTGATGGTCGCAGATGATGAAATCCACGCCCTTCGTCTTTGCATAGACTACCTTTTCCGTGGCTTTGATACCGCAGTCCAAGGCGATGATAAGACCTACGCCCTTGCGGGCTGCCAGGTCGATGCCCTTGACCGAGATACCGTAACCTTCGGTATAGCGGTCGGGGATGTAGAACATCAGGTTTTTATGCCCGATCTGGCGCAGGAACTTGTACACCAGTGCAACGGCCGTACAGCCGTCCACGTCGTAGTCGCCGTAAACCATGATCTTCTCATTGTTACGAACGGCCTGCTCGACCCGCTCGACCGCCTTGTCCATGTCCTTCATCAGGAACGGGTCGTGGAGGTCGGCGAGACTGGGTTTAAAGAACTTGTCCGCCTTTTCTACGGTGTCTATGCCTCTCTGTACGAGCAGGTTCGCCAGCACGGGAGAAATCCTGAGCACGGCAGCGAGCTTCGCCACCGCCTCGGAATCGCCCTGCGGTTTCACTACCCATCGTTTTTCTATAGGCATACGATTTACTATTTATATATTCTAACATTTAATATCTCACTTAAAAATTTGACAACGAGCGACTTTACTTCGCCCATCGGGGCCTTGCGACCCGTTTCCCGTTCGATCGAGGTCACTCCCCGGTCGGTAAACCCGCAGGGGTTGATGCGCGTGAACCACCCGAGGTCGGTCGTGACGTTCAGCGCGAACCCGTGCATGGTGATATAACGTGACGACCGGACACCTATTGCGCAAATCTTGCGCGGCACCCTTGCGGATGCCCGGTTCCCGACGCCGATTTCGCTATCGCAGATTCTGCCGCTATCGCAGGTTCCTGCCTCGTTGCGGTTTTCGCCGCTGTCGCCGCTTTTGCCGCCGACGCTTTTGTTGCCGCAGTTACCGCCGATGTTGCAGTTGCCGCCGCCGTTATCTCCGCGGCAGGCGGTTGTCCGGCTCCCTGTTTCCCCGCCGATTCCGGGGCCGATCCAGACCCCCGAGGCGCCTGCCATGCGGCCGGCGGTGATGCCGTATACCGCCACGGTACGGATGACGGCCTCTTCCAGTGCCCCGATGTAGTCCCTCAGCCCGATGCCCAGACATTCGAGGTCGAGGATCGGATAGCAGACCAGCTGCCCCGGGCCGTGGAAGGTGATGTCGCCCCCTCTGTCGATGTGAAAGAACTGTGCGCCCATCGCTTCGAGCGCTTCGCGGCCTATCAGCAGGTTTTCGGCATGGCCGCTTTTGCCGAGTGTGTATACCGGCGGGTGTTCCACCAAAAGGATCGTGCCTGCGCTGGCGGAGCCTTCTCCGGTGGCGCCTGACGGTTCGACGCCCTCTGCTGCGGATACGCTGCCCGTTGGGGATTCCAACCCTTTGCCGGATTGCGTTCCCGCCTTGCTGGGCATTGCCTCTGCCGATCGCTGTGCCGGCTCCCGCGCGGATGCCTTACTTGCTTCCGCAGTGCCGGCGTTTGCCGCCAGGGGTGCCGCCACCTGTTTCGTTGCGCCCTTGCAGGCTGCCTTGCGGGCTACCAGGGCATCGAACAGTCCCTGCTGCAATTCCCAGCAGGTTTTGTAGTCCATCAGTCCGAGATCCCGGCAGGAAGCTTCCATCGCTACAAACTTTTGACGCTCTTCAGGGCCTCTTCCGCCATGTACGACGAGCGGACTAAGGGTGCGCTCGCGCAGTAGCTGAAGCCCATTTCCAGCGCTTTCAGTCTGTACCATTCGAATTTTTCAGGAGTGATATACGCCGCAACGGGGTAGTGCTCCAGAGTGGGACGAAGGTACTGACCGAGTGTTACGATCCCCACGCCTGCGTCGCGCAGGTCGTGCAGGGTTTGTAATACTTCATCATCGCTCTCGCCAAGTCCGACCATCAGTCCGCTTTTCGTTGCGACGCCCTGTGCACTGAGGTAGCGCAGGGTTTCCAGGCTCGTACGGTACTTTGCCTTGGAACGCACCACCGGGGTCAGCCGCTCGACGGTTTCGATGTTGTGCCCGATTATATCGGGCTTCGACGCGACGACCACGTCCAGCGGGGCGGGCTGTGCGTCGAGATCGGGAATAAGGAGCTCAATTACGGCGCCGGGATTCTGTGTGCGGATGGCGCGGACGGTTTGGGCCCAGTGTGCGGCACCGCCGTCAGGCAGGTCGTCACGCGTCACAGAAGTAACGACGACATACCTCAGTTTCATCAGTGCGACGCTTTCGGCGACCCGTCGGGGTTCCTCGGCGTCGGGGGCAAGGGGGTGTCCTGTTTTCGTTGCACAGAAGCGGCAGCCTCGGGTGCAGATGTCTCCCAGGATCATGAAGGTTGCGGTTCTGCGGCTCCAGCATTCGGCCTTGTTCGGACACATGCCGCTGCTGCAAATCGTATGCAACGCATGTTTGTCGACTATTTGCTGTACCTCGGCATATTCCGGGGTGCGGTGGAGCCGGATCTTCAACCATCCTGGTTTTTTCAGTACATCTACCTTGTCATAAAACTTCGGCATTTAAGTTCATTATTTTCCAATTGATGCAAAAATAAGAAAAAATAATTGAAAAACCCCGTGAAAAAGCCAATTATTGTTCCGATGCGGGGTCTGGGTGCACCGGAGGGGATGCGGATTTTTTTGGAGGAAGCCGAAATTTGCCTTATATTTGTCCCCGCAACGGTTATCTCCGGCATGACCCGGGCCGTTTGTCCGGAAATTATGTGATTCTTTTACCTGCATATCATTCGCACATTTGAAAATCGGCAGTCTGTCGAAGACCGCATCGACGGGGATATTACGCCCTGTTGCGTTCTTTGATTCGCTTCGGCAGGCTCCGGCGTTTGTCTAATTTCAAAATGTGCTTTTATGAAAACAATGCAAACCGGCAAGGCGAATTACCGCCTTGCAGCCCGCCTGCGCGGAAACGAACTGTTGTTGGATGCGGATCTTCGCAAAGCCGTGGAGGAGGAACACCTCCGGGCCGTCCGCAGGGCGGAGGGGCTGAAATGCTGCGCCGACCGGCGCGCCTTTGCCGAAAGCGTGGAGTGGGAGCGGCTCGGCGATTTCTTTCTCCGCGTCGGGTCGCGCCCGTCGGCCGTGCGGGCTTACCGGGACGCGGCGCTCGCCTGCCTCGACGGCGACTATTACGACCACGGGACCGAGATGCTTCCCTGCCGGTTCCTGCGGCTTCGCTTTCTGCGGATGGCCGAAACGGCGGCGGCCTGCTGCGCGGGCGACGCACGGCTGCGCGCCATGCTGGCGGAGCAGGGCGTGACGGAGATCGGCTCCATCGGCATCGTCGTGGCCGGCAGCATGCTGCGTTCCCGGAACAAAGAAAAAACAGGCGATTGATCCGTATGCTCTGGTTCAGAGTGGACAACCGTCTGGTGCACGGGCAGGTCATCGAAGGCTGGCTGCCCTATGTGGCCGCCCGGCACCTGATAGTTGCCAATGACGCCATGTCGGCGGACCTTCTGCAGCAGCAGATCGTCTCCTTGGCCGTGCCGGAGCAGGTGGCCATCCACTTCGTACCGGTGGACGCCCTGCTTGAGACCCTGGCCTGCTGTGGCGAGAGCAGCCTCGTCCTCTTTGCCGACTGTCAGGATGCCCGCAGGGCCCTGGAGAGCGGCGTCGACATCCGGGCCCTCAATATCGGCAATCTGCACTACGCACCGGGCAAGATCCAGGTCTTTCCGCATGTGGCCCTTTCCGAACAGGACAGGGAGGACTTGCGGGCCATGCTGCAACAGCAGGTAGAGCTGGATTTCCGCTGTGTGCCTTCCGACAAAATCCGGGATGCTTATGAGCAGCTTCTCTGATGCCCTCTGGCTGGGCGTGCAATACGCTTTTTTTTTGTCCTCGCGGGGGTAGCCCGTTCCTCCTTTGTCTTCAGGCTGGCTGACAGGCCCCTGTTCTGGGCCCTGTTGCTGGGCGGCCTTTCCGGCCAGTGGCAGCCCGCGCTCTCGCTGGGGATCGTGGTGGAGCTGCTCTGGCTCGATGTCATCGCCCTGGGCAGTGTGGTCCCGCCTTTCGGGACCCTGGCCTTCCTGCTGCTTTTCCCCCTGTCCATCATCCCGGGCTGGTCTGAGGCCCATCAGTTCCTGGCCCCTCTGATGTTCGCGGTATTCGCGGCTTACGGCGCCAGCTATGCGGAGCGCTACCAGCGGGTGGCCCTCAATCCGTTGGTGGATCTGGTCACGGCGTGGTTCTCTTCCGGTCGCGGCTGTACGCCGGGGCAGGCCGTGGCGCTGGGGGCCGTGGTGCGCGCTGCCTGGCAGTTCTCGCTCTACATGCTGTGCTATGTGGCCTTGTGGCTGGCCTGTGATCTGCTGGGAGAGGCGATATTCCTTTTTGAAGGGCAGATGGGCTGGCCCGTACTGTTTGCTGCCAGCATGGTGGGCGGCATCCTTTCTTTGCGCACCCGCCGGGCGTATGCCTGTCTTACGGGGATGTTCGTGGCTGTCTGCGGCTTTTTGGCCGCGACCAGACTGGACATGTTCTAGGAGCTGCCGGGCGCTTCCGGGGAACAGATCCTTCATCACCTTGCCATAAAAAAGCTGCGTCCTGCACGGCATTGCCATGCGGACGCAGCTTTTTTCGGTCGCCATCCGTGGTGGCGGACAGTGCCGGAGGGAGACGGTTTCGCCGTCATCCCTGTTGAAAAGCCTGCATCCAGGCCAGCACGGGCAAGAGCAGGGCCAGCAGGGCGGACAGCCATTGCGGCAGACCCGGCCAGCGCCGTCTGGTACGCAGAGCCTCCCAGAAACCGAGGGCCATGCCAGCCACCAGGCCGCAGATGTGGGCCAGATAGTCCACGTTCCCTTCGCCCATGCCCCACATGGCCAGAATGCCTACGCCGGCCGCCAGCG
>ENA-ORTF01004533-ORTF01004533.1-human-gut-metagenome-genome-assembly--contig:-NODE-4533-length-10476-cov-1.961136_pt1 | contig 10476 bp, 9 predicted proteins | sample MGYA00241908_ERZ509180 | MGnify/ENA primary metagenome ERZ509180 (study PRJEB26280, sample SAMEA2338814) | human gut metagenome | biome: human gut; feature: human-associated habitat; material: faeces...
CATGTGAACTTCTGTTTAAAGATCCGGTAGAGGCGGTAAAGCAGACAGTAGCTGAGATTAAGAAAAACGAGAATGTGGATATGATCGCATGTGTGTCCCATGGAGGAACCTGGGAGGACGAGGACAAGTCAGAGGATGAAATTCTTGCAAAAAAGGTGCCGGATCTGGATCTGATCATCAGTGGACATTCGCATACGGAGCTGAAAACAGCCATTTGCCATGGCGATACATACGTTGTTTCCTGTGGTGAATACGGAAGAAATCTCGGTTCCCTGTCGATGACACAGAAAGCGGACGGCCGATGGGAGCTGACAGATTATACGTTGATTCCGGTGTCTTCGGATGTTGAGCCGGATCAGGCAACGCAGGAAAGAATCAATGCATTAATGGATACGGTGGATACGAACTACCTTGCTGGTTTTGGTTATACAAGAGAAGAGGTTCTTGCAGAAAATGCAGTGGAATTCAACAGTCTGGATGAAATGGGGACAAAGCATGAGGAGCTGAATCTCGGAGACATCATGTCTGATGCATATGTGTATGCGGTGGAAAATTCCGAGTACTACGACGGTGATCCGGTCGATGTGGCGGTTGTTCCGAGCGGAACAGTACGTGATACTTATACAAAAGGGGATGTCACGGTCGAACAGGTCTACAATTCATTTTCACTTGGAATTGGGAAGGATGGGCTGGCGGGTTATCCGCTGATCAGCGCTTATCTGACAGGAAAAGAATTGAAACTTGTGGCGGAAATTGATGCGTCTGTTTCAGATTTTATGACGATTGCCAGACTTTATTGTAGCGGTCTTAACTTTACATACAATCCGCATCGCATGATACTCAATAAAGTGACAGATTGCTATCTGATGGAAGCGCAGGGGGAAGGAAACAGAGAAGAGATAGAAGATGACAAGCTGTATCATGTGGTGACAGACCTATATACAGGGCAGATGCTCGGTGCTGTCATGGACACATCTTATGGACTGCTGTCTATTACGCCGAAGGACAAAGATGGAAATCCAATCGAAAACCTGGAAGATCAGGCAATTATGGAAGGCAATCAGGAGCTGAAAGCATGGGCTGCTATTGCCAGATATATGGAGTCCTTTGATGATACAGATGGTGATGGTATTGCAAATGTGTCGGAATATTATAATGAAAAACACGACCGCAAGGTTGTGGAAGACAGCTGGAATATTATTGATCTTGTAAAACACCCGAATAAATTTTCGGCTATCATAGCGGGCATTTTTGTACTTGTAATTGTGCTGATTATTTTGCTCATATTGCTGGTTAAAAAAATTGTGCGGAAGATAAAAACTAATTAAATGAAATAGATTTAAATGATAGACTAAACTAAGAAAAACCACCCTCTAAACTTTTGACGAGTTGGGTGGTTTTTCTATAATTACTTAACTAACGAAGTTTATAAAAGATATGCTTTTTTGAATTTTATCTTATCTTACTATAATTTTCCTGACCACACAGCTTGCTACTCCTGCAATGCACAGCGGCAGTAGTGTGGCTTTCAGACCACCGTAAATAGACAGTCCGCCTTGTACACCGGTAAGCCAGCTTGGAGAACTTGGAATCAGGTGACTGAACATGGCAGCCAGATAGGAACCGGCGTAAATGATAACAAAGGACAAAAGCCCGCGTCCGGTATCCAGACGATTGTTGTGTCTGCTTCTGGCGCGTGTACGGCTGGCAGCCCAGAAGAAGTTGAGCAGTTCATAACCGACCAGCACAGCTCCGATAGCCAGGTATGCGATTAGTGTGGTATCTTTCGTCTGTCCAAGTAACAGGATTTTTCCATAAGAACCGGCGTTACTTAAAAATGCTTTCAACAATGTCAGAATGATGAGAGCAATTAAAATCAGTGTGGCTGCCCGGAGAATGGTTCCGACTAATTTTTTAGTCGCGTTAATGCCGGTCTTAGCAATATTTGCAACCGGTTTTCCTACATTGGGCAGTCCGCGACGCTTTTTCTTCTTGGATTTTTTGGAATCCGGATCCTGTTTGTCGTTGCGCTTTTTCTTTTTTGAATCTCTGCCGTTGCTGTTATAATCATAATCGTCATCATAATCGTCATCGTCATCATAATCATCATAATCGTCATCATCATAATAGTCATCATCATAATAGTCGGTGTCGCCATCATAACCGTCATAAACGTCGTAATCATCGTTATTATCAGAACTATCTTCACTCAAATAGCTCCCAAGATCCTCCAGATCTTCATATACAACTTCGAAATCATCATCGAAGTAATTATCAAATTCATTTGTCTGTTTCTTTTTGTTTCCCATAATCACTTATACCTCCCTGTGAGCAATTCATATTTTATAATGAATGCAAAAAGGACTCAAGAGATGTCACACAATCTTCACGAAACTGTAAGAAAATCTTCAGAAATGTGGAAAATGAGTGAGGACAGGGCATTGATTTTGGAAAAATTGTGTTATAATATGAATACCTGTGGATAAGTGCAATATGTATGCACTCAAGAAGGTGGAATCTTACAGATTTAAAAGTAGTAGGTTGAATTGGAGGTAATGGTATGGAATATGAAGGTAGAATTTGTCGTGCGCCAATGGAACGTGCATCTTACATGCTGCCGGTCATGGTCGGCTGCTCTTATAATAAATGTAAATTCTGTAATCTGTTCAGAGATTTAAAATATCGTGAGCTGCCGCTTGAGCAGGTCGAAGAGGAACTGCAAAGGGTGAAGAATCTGGGGGGAAATCCGAGAAAAATATTTCTTGGAGATGGTAATGCATTTGGACTGAAAATGGATCGACTGCGTGCGATACTTGATTTGATTGATAAATATTTTCCGGATTGTCAGATGATCAACATGGATGCGACTGTAACAAGTATCCGGCTGAAAAGTGATGAGGAACTTCAGGAATTATATGACCGCAAGGTGAGACATTTATATCTGGGGATTGAAAGTGGTCTGGATGATGTGTTGAAGTTTATGAGAAAAGAGCATACCCAGGATCAGGCGTATAAAGAGATCGCAAGAATCCAAAAAGTCGGATTGATTTTTGATGCACATGTTATGTCTGGTGTTGCCGGTAAAGGCAGAGGCCAGGAAAATGCAATTGCTCTGGCAGAGTTCCTGAACAAGACGCAGCCGGATCGTATTGTTAACTTCTCTTTATTTCTTCATAATCAGGTTGCACTTTATGAAGATATCAAATCCGGAGCATTTATTCCGGCAGATGAAGTGGAGAATATGGAAGAAGAGCGTACATTGATTGAGCTTCTGAAAGAAGGACCGGACGGACATCAAATGCTTTATGATGGATTTAATGACTTCCTGGAACTTCGTGTGAAAGGGAAAGTTCCGAAAGATGCCCCACGTATGATCGAGAAGCTGACAGAGGCGATTGAAAAATATAAAGACGAGCCGCCGATTTATGCCTATGTAAGAGGTGACTGTCCGGATCTGTCTATGTGTGACGGTGGGCGTTGGCTGTGGGAGATGGATGACAGTAAGCTGGCACAGTATAATGAAAAGGAAAAGAAACTGAGCTGATGAATACAAGAGTAAAAGGATTCATATATTTATTGCTGTCCGCAGTCTACTTTGGTTTTATGCCATTGCTTGTGAAAGTGATCTGCGCGGATGGAAGCACGATAGTGGGAGCATTATTTTTAAGGTTTGCCCTGGCAATCATTCCGCTGTACATTTACCTGAAAGTGCGGAAAGTTCCGATGGAGCTATCTGTGGAGGAAGGAAAAAAGATTTTGTGTGTGACGGTGTTTGGCTATGGCATCACAGCGCTTCTTTTGTATAGTGCGTACGATTATATGCCGTCAGGTATGGCGACGGTCATTCATTTTGGATATCCGGTTTTTGTGTTGCTTGGCAGTCTGATATTTTTGAGAAGACGTGTGCCTAAGCTGAAAATTGTGTGTGTTGGTCTGTGCATGATCGGTATTTTCCTGTCCTATGCAGGAAGCGGCGGTGAGGCAAAGCCGATGGGATTTGTTTTTGCGCTTATATCCGGAATGACGTATGCATTTTACATATTATATCTGGAAGTTGGCGGGCTGCAGGATATCCCTGCTATGAAGATGATATTTTATATGAATATTGTTGGCTCCATTATGGTATTTTTGATAGGAAAAGTATCGGGGAGTTTTGTGCTTCATATGAATGTAAACGCATGGATCGCAGCATTTGTTCTGTCCCTTGGCGCAGCATTTATCGGAGTGGGATTTTTTCAGTATGGCGTACAGTATGTGGGAGCCCAGGATGCGGCAATTTTAAGTACATTTGAACCGGTGACTAGTATGATCGTGGGGATTTTAGTCCTGCATGAGAGTGCAAGTCTTTCGTCGATGGCAGGCTGTATACTGATTCTTATATCCGTGACGGCAACTGCGTTCGCTAAGTCATGATAGATTTTTTGAATAGTGATAGAGAAAAAAGAACGAAAAGTATTAGAATAAGCATGCTTTTCGTTCTTTTTTTTGTTGGCAGCGTTTGCTATTAAGGGAAAAATGTGGATTTATTGACAATAAAAATATATAAAGACATTACTATTTAAATAATCAATTGGACAAATGGCAGACTGCACGTTACACTATTCCCGGAGTTAAAAATGTTTTGAGTGTACAGGCTCAAATACACAAATTTTGCTGGGAGAATGAGAGGAACAAAAGCATGTTAAAATCTTATCAGAGGTAGGCTTAATAGTGGCCGTACAGGCAGTATCATATTGCCACTATTTTGAGAACAGGGGAATTCTCCTGGATAAATACAGGTGTTACTATCGACCTCACATCGATATTGACATTGATACATTTTGTAAAAGCGTGCTGTCGCCAGGCACGCTTTTTTCGTATCTAAAATTGATGATATCAGTGCAGAGAACGAAGTAATCAGCAGTTCGACTTGATTTAAACTTCTTCCTCTGCCCGTTTTACGACTTCGTCGATGTCCAGTGACAGGCTTCCGTCCTGGAACTGGAAGCAAGGAACGCCGACCCAGTGGTTTTCCTTTACTTCATCAAAGATCGGGTTTGTGTCGCGGAGTGTGAGGAAACGTTTCAGATATCCGATATTGTCGGAAAATTCCATATACAGATACTGGATTCCTTTCTCTTTTAAAATTTCTTCTGCCTCGACGCAGTCTGGGCATGCTTTTGTTCCATACATTACAACTTTCATGTGTAACTCCTTCCTTTTAAAAAATTTTCTGTTTGCTATACAGGTTTGCAAAATAATAAAGTGCTAAGTGTACTGCTTGCTTTGTGCGGTCTGAATTCATGTGTGTTTAAACCGGCTTTAGATTCATCGGACTTGAGCCAGACTATCTAAATTGCTTGTGAATCTGGAGTCTGTCGTGAATTAGTTTGCTTCGTAAGCTTCCTGTAAAGCACGGCGCAGCTTCGTGTACTGGCTGTCCGCATCTTTTGCTCCGAGAAATGTCTCGGTAACAAGTCCGTCTTTTCCTACTATAACTGTATAAGGGATACCGGCACTCGGATAAAGATTACTGATATTGCTTTTGGTGTCGCAGGCAACCGGAAATGAATAATTCTTTGCCTCGATAAATGTATCAATAGTATCTTCATCTTCGCCTACATTTACTCCGACAATTACAATCTGGTCACCATACTCTTCATAAAGCTTCTCGATGGCGGGCATTTCCTTGACGCAGTTGCTGCACCAGGTTGCCCAGAAGTTCAAAAGAATGACCTGTCCTTTCTTATCGGAGAGGGTAAAAGTTTCGCCGTTATTCAACTTGGCGGTAAAATCCGGTGCTTCACTTCCAATTGCCATCTCTTGGTGAAGAGCAGAACTTCGTTTCCCACTTTTCTTTCCGGAAGATGTATCATTGGACTGACCGCCTGAGCAGCCAATCAGGACAAAGACAGAGAAAAAACACAGACAAAAACAGAACAGTGGTTTATAAATTTTTTTGAAAAATTTAAACATGTTTCGTGTCTGCCTCCTGTGATTTTGCTGAAAATATATTGTAGTTTCGTACAAATGAAGTATACAACATTTTCACCGAAATATACAAGACATACAAAGGGAAAGCTTTATTGAAAAAAAGAATATATAGAGACGCTTTTATCAAAAATCTTTATTGGACAAATGAAGAACATCAGATGTATGATTATTTGGGATTTGTGTGTGACTGCCTGAAACAATATGACAGATGGAAGGCGGGGACATACATTTTTATAAGGAAATAGAATTCCTTATCAGTAACTATAAGTATTTCTAATCTAAAGGAGAAGAAAAAGGAGGTTTTTCAAAATGGATGCACTTTTAAGTGTAAACTGGATAGCTCTTCTTGTACTTATGATCGCTCTGCTTTCTTTTAAAGCATTGAACTGGATCGCGTACAGAGTGAACTGGACAGTTGTAATTCTGATCAGTATGGTCATTGGTGCTGTCATTGGGGTAGTATTTGCTTCAGAGGGGAACACATACCTTGTGTGGCTGAATTTAATTGGACAGGCTTATGTAAAACTGATCAAAGCTTTGGTAGCACCGGTAATTTTAGTATCGGTTATTTCAGGACTGATTTCTCTGAACGATAAAGAGAAGATGAAAAAAATCGGAACGAAATCAGTATTCTGGCTTCTTATAACATCTGTGACAGCCATTGTTGTTACACTTGTTGTCGGAGCAGTGACAAACATCGCTAAAGGAGCAGGAGCAGTATTTGCAGATATTTCAAGTGTCACAGATGCGACTCTGAGCGCTTACCAGGAGATGGAAACATCTTTTGATACCATTCTTCTGAATCTGGTTCCAAGCAATATCGCAGCAGATCTTGCAGCAGATAATATCGTAGCAATCATTATTATTGCGGTTGCAGTTGCAGTTGCTTATGTAAGCATTTCTTCAGAAGAGGGAGAAGATAAAGTCCTTGTGATCAAGAAACTGATCGAGGCAGTTAAGAAGGTCATTTTCAACATTCTTGCATATGTAATTGATCTTACACCATACGCAGTGCTTTGCCTGACAGCATGTTCTGCAAGTCAGCTCTTAAGCGACAAAGAGGCGCTGGTACAGCTCGTACTTCTTGTTGTGATGGTGTTTGCTGCATGTCTTATCCAGTCATATGTTGTCAATGCGGTAATCTTGAAATCATTTGCCAAGGTTAATCCACTGAAGTTCTTTAAGAAAACATTTGACGCACAGGCAACAGCATTTACAACAACAAGTAGTGTTGGAACAATGCCGATCACAATCGACAGACTGATCCGTAAAGTTGGTGTTGATGAGGAGGTCGCAAACTTTACAGCGCCTCTTGGAACAACAATCGGTATGGCAGGATGTACATGTGTATGGCCGATTCTTCTTGCAATGTTCTACCTTAACGCAACAGGACAGAGCTGGGGAGTAAGCCAGTACCTTGTTATGTGCTTTATGTGTCTGGTACTTTCCCTTGGAAGCGCCGGAATGCCGGGAGTTGGAGTTATCACAGCAGTATCTCTGTTCAGCGCAGTGAATCTGCCGATCGCAGCAGTTGTACTTTTGATTCCGATCAACAACATTACAGACATGGTACGTACTCTTACAAATGTTACAGATGCCAGCGTATGTGCAGCAGTTGTAGCTCGTCAGAACGGACTTCTGAATGACGAAGTATTTGCAAAAGAGGACGAGAAATTAGAGAAAGGAGAGGCGTAAATCATGAAAAAATCAACCATCGCATTAATCGTAGCTGCAGTTGTATGTCTTGGCCTCTCAGCATTCTCAGCAAAAGCTTCTGTTACAAGAACGAACGAAGCTATTGAAGAAATTGGAGAGGTTACTTACTCCGAAGATTGCAAGGCTAAGATCGACCGTGCAGTGGAGTACTACAATGCACTCGACAAAAACCTGGACCTGCAGGAAAAAGTGAATAAAGAAGATATGAAAAATTTCGATGCTGCTAAAATTGAGTATGCACGTCTGGCAATCAAAGCTGCCAGTGTTGCAGATGCAAGAAAAGTACCGGAAGGATATACTTCTGATGATATTAAGAAATTTGTAACAGAGGCACGCGAAGTCGTAGACAGCTATCTGAGTGCTGACCAGACAAGTATGGTACCAAACTACGCAGACCTCACAGAACTGGAAAAAGAATATACTTCAACAGGCGGATCAGGCGGATCTGATGAAGAAGTATCCGTTCCGATGTGCTAGGAAGACAGAGAGGAGATTTAATGATGAAAAGAAAAATGATCTCGGCTGTTCTTGCTGCGGTAATGACAGTCGGAATGATAACAGGATGTGGAAGCAGCCAGACAACAACAGAAAACAAAGCTGACAAGGCTGATAAGCTTGAGAGCCAGACAGACCTTTCTTCTACAGATTATGATTTTGAAAAAGAATATGCATATGGAGATTTTAATGCACATTCAAGAGCTGACGAAGATCGTCAGGACGGAATCGATACATTTGAAGACAAAGATATCGTATTCCAGGATATTACGTACGATCAACTTATCGACATTCTTGGCAGTGAAGGAAACTACATGATTCAGCTTAGCGGATCATGGTGCCACAACAGCCGAGCAATGAGCCCGTTTATCAACAAATATGCAAAAGAGTACGGTATTGATACAGTATACTCTTATGACTTTAACATCAACAATGGTGATGACGGATCTTTATTCGTTCGTATGTCTAATGAGAAGACAACACCTGGAACAAAGCTGAACTATATGTATGGTGAGATGGTTTCCAGATATCTGACAAACTTAGATGACTGGGTAGAGTATCCATCTACACATGCAACAGCACTTTCTTATACAAATGCAGATGGCAAAGAGGTTACGGTTGGAAGACTTCAGCAGCCAATCGTATTTGTATACAACAAGGATAACAAAGTAGATTACAGCAACTCCGGAAACGGAAGCACTTCATGCCCAATTATGTATGCATTTGAGAAAATGGTTGAGCGTGATTCAAAGGGAATCTACACAAAGAGATTCGATGATGACGGAAATCCGGTTCTTGATGAGAATGGTAACCAGATCCGTGATTATATTACGGATGAGTATGATGCAAGTGTAAAAGAGATGTTCGATTTTATCAAAAATAACAATATTGAACTTTCTACATATTCAAAAACAGATCACTTGCGCGATGTATTTAACAGCTATGGAAGCGAAATCTTCTCAGCAGACCAGCAGATCAATGTATATCCGGTAACATACAGACAGCTGAAATGGCTTCTGAATGAAGACGGAAATGCAATGGTTATGATCGGTGGCGCCGGAGATGAGAAAACACGTGCTGTTATCTCAAGAGTGAATGACTATGCAGTAAAGAATAACGTCCGCGTATATCTTTATGATCCGCAGGTGGACGGAGATGTGACAACAGGACGTTGGGGATACAAGCAGTCTATGAATATTCTTGATGAAAATGCAATCGTGAACCTGATGTACACAGACCTTGTAAAGGGTGCACTTACAAACCTTGAAGTTGCACATTCTATGTCTGACGGTACAGCACTGATCCAGGAGCCATTCCTGTTCGCATTCAACAAAGATGCTAAGGACGCTGACGGATTTACAGCACCGATCAAAGCATGGGCTGAGCTGACATATACGCAGGATTCAGAGAAAAGATTCTACATTGGTAAAGAGGCTAATCAGAAATCCTGCGATAGCAGTATCGAGTCTGTATTTGCAGCTTATGCCGGAGAAGAGGCAGCAGAGTAAAATATTGCAAATGTGTCTGTTTTAAAGATGAGGATTTGAGAGTACACCTATAATAAGAATGGATATAAATTAAGAAGACAGTCGTTTTGCGTTGAGGCGCAGGATGGCTGTCTTCTTATTATATAATAGGAACTTACATTTCCTATTATACAAAAAAACTCCAGCAGGATGCGCACTCGCGCGAATAAGAATTATGCCGTAAGCGGCCACGCTCAGTGCGAGAATGCAGTAAATGACGGAATGATATCGGCGAAATGCATATAGAGACGAAAAAATAAGCATTTTCTTTATAAAATTAGTAGAAAATGCAAGTTTATGTTGTAATTTCTTCAAATTTTGGTAAAATAGCATATAGCGAAAAAGATAACATAAAAAGCAGGAGGAATGCCGTATGAAACCGTATAGCAAGTTGACGAAAGAAGAGCTGAAAAAGTTAAAAGGCCAGTTAGAGAAACAATTCGAAGAAGTGAAAGCAAAAGGAATACATTTGGATATGTCCCGTGGTAAACCGTCAAAAGCACAGTTGGATCTGAGTAATGGTCTGATGGACGTGCTGAATGGGGACAGTGACCTGGTAAGCTCTGATGGAGTAGACTGCCGTAACTACGGTGTTCTGGATGGAATTACAGAGGCAAGAAAATTACTGGCAGATATGTCAGAAGTACCAGAGAGAAATATTCTGATCTACGGAAACTCCAGCCTGAATGTAATGTTCGATACAGTATCAAGAGCTATGACTCATGGTATCATGGGAAGCACACCATGGTGCAAATTAGATAAAGTA
>ENA-ORTF01004536-ORTF01004536.1-human-gut-metagenome-genome-assembly--contig:-NODE-4536-length-10469-cov-3.316305_pt1 | contig 10469 bp, 13 predicted proteins | sample MGYA00241908_ERZ509180 | MGnify/ENA primary metagenome ERZ509180 (study PRJEB26280, sample SAMEA2338814) | human gut metagenome | biome: human gut; feature: human-associated habitat; material: faeces...
CCGTCCGCCCTTCCTGCCGGTTTCGTCCCGTTCGGGCGCACGCTCCGCGCTCTGCTCAGCCAGTAGGCGCGCTGATCCGGCAGCTCCGTGCCGCCCGACAGCCGCACCGCCGAGTTCTCTGCTTTGCGGATCAGCACGTCATACGCCGCGCGGCGCACGTCGCCCTCGTGCAGCTCCAGCAGCATCGCAAGCTGCGCATCCGTATACATCCGGGCGGATGCGGGCGGCGACATACAGCCGCAGCCCGTTTCCGTATCCCCGCCCGGCATGTCAAGCTCCTCGGTCAGCAGCTTGAGCCGTTCAAGGTCAGTCATGCTTTTCACCTCGTCTGCAAAAACGTCCGGCTTTGTGCGCTTCCGGCTTCACGGGGGGGCTTATCGCTCGCCCCCGTGTCCCCTTCTCTGTCATTAGGCCTCACGTTTCAATTTTGCACGGAATCCCCACACAGGCAGCCCGTTTGCAGGCTTCCAGCAGGAACGCCTGTACATCCGCCTGCACGTCTTCGCTGTTTCCCCGCACATAGTCCGCGTCCAGCACGTCCACGTTCAGGCTGAGCGACGTAGCGCTGTACGTCGCATGCAGCATCACCTTCTGGTTATTGCTCGCGTCGCGGATATCCGCGTTCAGGCTGATGCTTTCCCTTGTTTTCAGCATTCATCAGCCCTCCCCGTCCAGCGTCGCATCCTTCGCCGCAAGGCTCACGCGGAAGCCGTCGAGCTTATTCTTCGGAATCCAGAGTTCATGGAACTTGCGATAGTCAAGGTGCCACGCGCGCGCCTTCTGCCACGTTTCCGGAGTGAACAGGCGCATCTTATCGGTCTTGGAAACCGCAATCGGCGCACTGCGCGGGCAGATGATCCAGTTGATTGCCTGCGCGCCCTCCGCCTTAACAAAGCCGCCCTTGTCCGCCTTGTTGATGGTGATGCGGCTGTTCATGCGCGCGGTCGGCGCGGGCAGGATCGGCACCTCGTCGATCACCTTCACGCGGGTTTCAATTTCGCCGCGCTTGAAGTTGGTTACGTCGAGCTTCTTGGCAATTTCCGTGCTCGTGGAGAGCATCGTGGCAATCGTGCTGGAGAGGATCACGACCAGCGGCACGTCGCTGCCCACCGCGTCGCGCACGCCGCCGATATCGGTCTGCAATTCCTTGTAGACCGAATTGGCCGCCGCCGTATACGCGCTTCTGCGCTCCTTGCCGACCAGCGCGACGATCTTGCTCAGGCGGTAAGCGTCCACCTCCGGCACAACCTTCGTGCGCTGGAACTCGCCCGCCAGCATACTCATCAGGTCATACACGCCGCTTTCGTCCACGTCCATCTCGTCCACGGTGAAGCCGGTGCCGCGATCCTGCGTCAGCTTCTCTGTCTGATAGACCAGCGTCACGTCGCCATCCGCAAAGCCGTTCTGTCGGTCGTAATCCTTGAGGCCGTCCATCGTGATCGACGGAATCTTGATCTCGTCGCCGCCGCTGTACTTAACGGGACCCGCGTTCCCTTCCATAAAGCCGGTCACCGCGCCCTGAATCATTGCCTCATCCAGCGTTTTCTGAATCAGGTCAACCTTTGCAATGTTGTTCGCCATCTTCTTTTCCTCTCTTTCTTAGCAAGCACCCATGATGTTCGCCCGAATCTTTGCGTCGAGCGCGTCCTCTGCATTGCCGTTTCTGCGGGCAAAATTGCCCGTGCTGCCCGTACCCGCGCCGCCGCGCAGCTCCGGCACGGCTTCCAGCACCTTGGCAACCGCCGCGTCGAGCTTGTCCTGCGCATCCGCCGCGTCAAGGTCGATGCCCTCCGTATCGCACATGCGCAGCACATACGGGATGCGTTCCTTCGGCACGCCTGCCAGCGCCGCAGCCGTTCGAAGTTCCGCCTGAACCGCGCGCGCGTTCGCTGTCACAACACGCGCCGCGAGGTCATCCGCCTTGTCGTCCTTCTTGGGTTCATCCTTCGGGACAGGCTGCTCCTTGCCAGCGGGTGCAGCCGTCTGCGCTGCTTTCGCCGCAGCATCCCCGGTCTGCTCGGTCGTTTCGGGCTGCTGGTTCTCCTGCTGATTCTGCTGATCTTCAGCCTCGGCAGCAGGCGCGCCATCCGGCACACCGTCAGGGGCAAAACAAAACATGCGAAAGGGGTTAAACATTTTCTCGTCCTCCTGTTAAAATTTTTGGTATGTAAAAAGCGCGCCCTTGCGGGTGCGCTCAGTAATTTTTGATTTTTCAGTACAATGCTTCGGGATTTTCTTCGACCGTGATAAAGTTGCTGGCAGGCTTTCCTTCCTTCAAACACCTTTCGAGCAACGCATTATAAAACTCGTCCGTCTGCTGCTCCACGGGCATCTGCATGCGCGGCGGCAATTCTTCTGCGCCAAACTGCATGGTATATCGCATAAACAGGTTATCCATTTCCATGCTCGACGCTTCCTTTTCCTTCTTTAATCGCATCTGTTGCGGCGCGCACTCCTTGTCACGCCGCGCGCGTTTCGTGTCACATCTCAAAATCTGCTGAATATGCAAAAAGCCGCCCGTTTTATGCAACGAGCGGCTTTCTCATTTATACGCTTTTCACGCCGTTTCCAGCTTCGGATCGTCGATCATCTCCACCTTCGCATCGGCGAGATAGAACGGCTCCATGTTCTCCATCTCTTTGATCTGCGCGTCAATCATCGCTTTAAGCGTCGCCGTGTCGAGCCGGATGCCATGCTTGCGGAGAATCTCTTCCGCATACGCCAGCTTCTTGTCGCCATTGCCCGCGCCGTAGAGCTTTTCAGCCGCAAAAACGGCAATCTGCACCCAGCTTTTCGCTTTGGAGAGCTGTTCGTTCGTGAGCTTGCTGCGCAGCCACGGCACCAGATACAGCGACACAATGCCCGCCGCAAGGCTGATGACCGCCTGCGCGAGCTTCGTCAGGTCCAGCAGTACGGCTTCCTGTCCGTCCTGCCCTTCCGCCAGCACCGGCAACGCAAAGACCAGCGCCAGAAGTACCATCATCACGACCAACATTTTCAGCTTCTCTTTCATATTCTAATCCCCTACTTTCTTGAGCGGCACAGACAACCGCTGCGCCGCGCTCTTTGCAATTTCTTCGGACAGCTCCACGCCAACCGAATCGTACCCTTCCAGTTCTGCCGCTGCCAGCGTTGAACCGCTTCCGGCGAACGGATCGAGGATTCGCCCGCCCGGCAGACAAATTTTGCAGATCTGCCGCATCACCTCCTCCGGCTTCTGCGTCTGATGAATCCGCTTTGTTCCCTGCACGTTGGCCGCCTTGTATACGCCCGGAAGCACCGGCACAGGGCGATCAATCGGCAATTTTCCGTTGCTCGCCCAGACCGCAAACTCCGCCTGCTGACGGAACCGTCCTTTCTGTGGACGGCTGGTCAGTTTGTCCCAGACCAGCGTTCCGCGCCATTGCCAGCCCGCCCATTGCACCGCATCCGTGAGCAGCGGCATCTGCCGCCAATCGCAAAACGCCACCATCACCGCACCGTCGTGACACCGAACGCGCGCCAACGCGAGAACGTCCGCCATCATGTGCAGCCAGCTCCGTGAATCCATCTGATCGCCCATGAAATCCGGGAACGGACAGGCTTTCTTTGTCGCCGTGTACTTCTGCGACGTGCTGGCGCTCCGTTCGGCCAGCGTCGCGCCGCCGCTCGCATAAGGCGGATCGGTAATCACCGCATCAAACGCGGGCCCATTGTAATGGGAAAGAAACGTCCGGCAATCGCCGTTGTAAAGCTCAATCATGGAAGTGCTCCTTCTGAAAATTTTTTTCGACATGTTTTACAGTTTCGCGCATCTTCGCACAAGGGGCTTCCTTGCGCCCAAATTCGCCCCGCTGTATAATCATTTCATGCGTAGTCGGGCAGGCAGAACCGGCGCTGCACTTCCAATCTTCGCCGATTCTGTCCCGGATGCGTCTTCTGGCCGGAAAACGCATCCTTGCCCGCCTATGCACCCACGCTTCCATGCGTGGGTTTTTTAGTCCTCCCCGGCCTTACAGCAATATTCCCCGCTGACCCAGCCGGTATATCCCTTATACGTCGTCTTGATCCAGCCCGCTCTCGTTTCGAGCGCGACAATCACAGCTCCATCCGGGAGCATCTGCATATATTCGCCGCGGACATCCGCCCTTTTCCGCATCCGCAAACCTGTCTGGGCGCAGACGATGTACGTCGTGCCCGTCGGTGCCGTGCCAACGTTTTCTGCCACCGCGATCATCCGATGCACGCCCAGCCCGTTCCAGCCGTCCTTGGCGGTCAGCTCGGTTTCCACCACGCATCCCCGGCTCTTACTGCTGTGGAGCACCGTACCGCACTCCGTCACCAACCCAGTGTGGTTCACATCGCCTGTGCCTACGCCCATGAACGTCAGCATGCCCGGCTTCGCGCCGGAAATGCCCGCCTGCTTCCACGTCAGGTCGCGGTATTTTCCGCGCTTGCTGTCGCTGTCCCACAGGGCGTTCGTCCCCGCCGTCGTGTAACGCTTGTCGCCGCCCGGCGCTGTGCGGATGACCTTCTTGACGAGGTTGATGCAGTCCAGCTCGCTGTACGCCGTCCCGATCAGCCCCCGCGCCACGCGGATGGCTTCTTCTGCCTGAATCATCGGGTTCACCCCCCCTTGCGTCACTCCGTCACGAGGTCTTCGCAACCGCTGTCGATCAGGACTTCCCTGACCTTCTCCTTGAGCAGTCGCGGCACCTGCGCAAAAGTCTTCTTCCCAAGCATAATCTGCTGTGCCCAAATCATAGCCATCATATCTTCTTCCTTTCCGCTCATCACGAGCAATCCAAAAATTTTAAGCATATACAATCTCGCTCATCTCGAGGATGCATTGCAGTAGGGTTTCGTTCTGGTCTTCGAGCGCTTTAATGCGCTCCTCTTGCGTCGGTTGTGGCTCTCCCGGTTCCGGCACTTCCGGCTCGACGTACACACTGCCGTCGTCGGAGAGCTGCACCGCGTTGTCAAGGGTGCGGTAAACGGTCGTGTAATCGCTAAAATCGCCGAGCCGGGTCACGCCATCCATGCGCCACGTCGTAAAGCCCGTTGTTGGAGCGTCGGTGATACCGCCAAGCTCAATAACATGTTCACTGCGCCGCGAAAACGTTACTTCCCGGATTTCGTCCGATGCGTTTATCTTGATTTTAATCATTGCATATCCTCGTTTTCACAGTCAATTCCGTTCCTATTCGGTTCATATTTTTACCCATGTAATTTGTTTAGCGCCGTTTATTTGTACGCCCAAAAACGCCTCGCTGCCGGCACCAACGCCCACATAGTATGTGTCCGAATAAAAACTTCCCGGCCAGCTTCCGCCACTAAGTCGGATAAAACCGCCATAATCAACAGGCACCGTATTTCCTTTGCTTTTTTCTGCATAAAAACTACCTGACTTTATCGAGCCGATAGCATTTTTTATGGATTTAACCGCTTCGGCGCTGGCGACTTTTTTAGACAAGTCCGTGCTTGCCATAATCTCTTCTAACGTCAGTGCGTCGGATTGATTGACTTTATCGTCCTTTAGCTGATTAACTGTCTCCTCATCCGCCGCGCCGATGTTCTCCCTCGCCTGCGTCTTTTGCGCATCATTAAGCGTCTGCGCCGTATACAGCACCGCTTCCTGCGGCGCATCCCTGCCGGGGTCGCCCTTCTCCCCCTTCTCGCCCTTTGCGCCGGGATCGCCTTTCTCTCCTTTCTCTCCCTTTGCGCCGGGCTCTCCCCGAAGCGACGCTATCTGCTCATCCGTCAGGCTTTCAAATGTCACCTCGCCGTCCTTGCCCTTTGGCCCTTGCGGGCCAGTGGCTCCGGTTTCGCCCTGCGGCCCCCGCTCGCCGGTGTCCCCTTTTTCGCCCCTCGGTCCCTGTGCGCCGGTGTCGCCTTTCTCGCCTTTCGGGCCTTGCGCGCCGACAAATTCCCCGTTGTCGAGCTTCTTTTGCACGTCGTTTGCAACCTTCTGCGCACCGCTCGCAGCGGAAATGGCCTTTCCGGCAGCCGTGTTCGCTGCGCCTGCCGCCGCCTTGCAATCGTCAAACTGCGCCAACAGCTCGGCAAGCGACGGAATCACCTTTTCCTCGTCGATGATCGTGTCCGTGCTGTCCTCCATCACCCGTATCACGCAGCCGTAAAGCGGGATCTGCGTTTGCCCGTCCTCGTCCATCAGCGACAGGATAATCGACACGTCGCCCCGCTCTGCGTAACCGATCTTCGGCAGCGTCACAGATACCACGTTGGCCTGCACACTGCCCACCTGCTTTTGCAGGCTTGCGCGTCCCGGCAGGATCATGCTCAGCCACGGCTGCATCCCGGTCAGATCGGCGGGCTTGCCGCCGTCCAGAACCACGATCACAAAATCGTGCGCCTGACGGCTCGAAAGCGTCGCCAGCGCCCTCAGCCGTTCCACCGGCGGCGAATCCTCCTGCAGATCGACTGCGCGGCGAATCTTCCATCCGTCCATCTTCTCCTCCTCAATACTGTCTGCCCGTCTGGCAGGATATAAAAACCTGCGCGCTCCAGCTCGCGCGAATGTGTGCCAGTCCCTGCGCGTTTCCGCTCTTGGGCTTCGGGCGCACGGAAAAGCTGTGGAATGTTCCCCGGCTGATTCTCCCGTCTGCGTCCGTGGAAAGATACGGTGCAATATCGACGACGCCATTTTCAAAAGCGCTGCCCGGCACCTCTTTCCCGTCAACCTCGACCGTGTATGCGCTCGTCATCGGCCCGGAATAGATGCCGTATTCAATCCCATGCAGGTGCTCCGGAAGGGTCACGTCATGCGCATGCGCCGGAATGTTTACGCTGTGCCGATGTTCCGGCAGATTGAGCGTCTGAGACGGAACCAGCAGGCTGATATTCATCTCGTGGTAGTGCGAAAATTCATGCCGATGAATCATGCCGTGCCGGTGGCCGCCGAGGCCGTGCGTGTGGCTGTCAAAGCTGTGCCAGTGACCCATGCCGTGGCTGTGCGCGCCGGTGCTGGTCGTGCTGCCCGTGCCGTTGTAGCTTGTATACCCCGTCTTGCCGACGGAAACGCCGTCAAAAGTGTGCCGGTGCGTGTTGTTAGAGCCATGAGAGTGCTTTCCCGCTTCGTCCGTCGAGGTCATCGCGCCGCCTTCGTTTCGGCTGACGCCGGTATTTCCGCCTCCTCCGGAACCGGTCGAGCCGCTCGCGCCGTCCGTCTCCGACATGTTGTCGCCGCCGGACGTTTTCGCAAAGCCCGTATGCGCGTCGACCGCCCCATCCTGCATGGGCGAACCCGTCATCTTCACCTCGGATACCGTGCGCTTCTCGACGGTCAGCGTCGCGCCGCCTCCTGCCTCGCTGGTCTGCGTACCGCCTCCGCTGGCCTGCGTCGTCGTCACCGTCCCGCCGCCGCCCTTTGCGCCCTTGCTGTCCGCCCGAAAGCTCGACAACGTGACCTTCAGCATGATGGCGTTGATATGTACCATGTCGTCCGGGATGTAGATATCGCCCTCGGCGGGCGTTTCCGCGTCGGCGTTCTGCTCGATTCCGCCGGCGTAGAACGTCGTGCTGCCCTGTCCGTAGAGCTGCTCGATGCGCGAGGTCCTTTGAAGCTGAGCGATGACAGAAGCCACGTCCGCGCTGCGGTTGGCGATGGTCAGCTTCGCGTTCCACGGCTCCGTGATGGGCTTGGGATAGTGGATCTCCCTCACCCGCGCCCGAATCGTCAGCCCGTAGTCGCGATAGATAATCCGCGCCATGCGTCCTGTATAGAAAGCATCCAGCGGTTCTCCCGTAAGGATAGATATATCTTTACAGGTCACTCCGTAACTAACATGGGGATTGCAGCACAGCTCAAGCGCCGCGCGTCCCTGCGCCAGCAGCGTCGCCGCGTCGGTGATGGTCGTATCCACATATGGCTTGCTGACCACGCCCCAGAGTGCCTGCGTCGGGCTGTCGATGTACGCCATGCCGCCGTTCACGCTCTTGATGTTCAGCTGGTTCACGCCCTCACCATAGCCCAGCGGATAAAGGCGCGTCGCAAAGTCCGTGTCGAGGACCTCTTCGCTGATCTCCTCCATGTTCCGGCTATACCGCAGCTCCGTCGCGTCGGTATCGTCCGCCCGCACGACGTTCAGCGTCCACGGGTAGCTCGTTGTGTCCGTCGTCATCAGTGCATCTGGGATCGGCTCAATCAGCTTGAGCAGCGCCGAAAGCAGTCCTTCGCTCGCAAAGCTGTACTCGTAGAGCGTCACAAAGTCGCAGCGCCCGAGCTTCCAGCGTGCTGTCTGCTGGCACGCCAGCACCTGCCGGATACAGCTTTCCAATGGCTGCCCGTTGCCGCCGATCTGCATGTAGGTCGGCGTGATATCGTCCGAAAGCGTGCAAAGCACCTGATCGCATTTGAGCTTCTTCGTGCCTGCCCTGCCGTATACGCCCTTCGGGATCTCCGTCACGCGGAACAGGTCAATTCGTTTGCCTGCCGCGTCGAAGATTTCCACGAACTGACGATAGCCGAACGAGCCGATATCTTTCGTCGGCACGGTCACGGTCACGCAGGAAAGCGGCGTGTCCTTGAGCTTCAGATCGCTGATCTCCGCCGTCCGCAGCTCACCCGTGCATCTTAGATTCAGGTCGTAGATTTTTGGGTATCTCATAGGTATCTGCCCCTCGCCGTCAGATGGACGCTGCACGCCTTTTCCGTTTTGATCGTCACCGCGTTCCTGCCCGGCGACAGCAGCAGGTCGTCGTCGCTGTCCGTCGTCCGCATCGCCATCGCCGAGCGCGTGCCGCCGTCCACGTCCTCGATTTCAAGCAGCAGGATATCCTCCTGCGCATACCGCGCGACCAGCGTTTCGCCCGCCGTCATCCCCAGCCCCGTAAAATTAAACCGGCAGGTCGGCGTTTCCACCGTCGCCGTGTTCATCGTGCCGGATGCACATGTGACACGGAACGCGAGCATGGTTTCGGTGTTTCCCTGAACGCCGAGCACCGCGCTTTTTGCCGCGTTGGCGCTCGTCTGAACCATCACGCCGTCCTCGCTGACGGCGTAGGCGAACGGCTGGCAGGTGAACGCGATTGCCGCCTCACCGCTTGCCCAGTCGTCGTCCATCAGCGCCGCTTCATCGCTGACCTCCGCGATGAAATACCGATCCGGCAGCGCGTCCAGAATCAGCTTGCCGCGCCCGTCCGTCCCGCAGAGCCACGCCGTCACATCGCTCGCGCGCCGGAGCAGCTCGTCGGTCGGGATGGGCGTATCGTCCGATGTATTCAGAAAAAAGAGCTTGCCCTTGAGCCGCTTGGTACTGAACGTCCGCCCCTTCCAGCGCAGCGTGCCGTGCCGCCCGCCGACGCTTGTCTGCGGGATGCTCTGCGCCGGAATGAACGGATAGGCGGACGGCAGAAACGTCACATCAAAATCGTCGCAGTGTTTCCCGTTGAAGGAAAACAGCGGACTTTCTCCCTGTGCAATCACAACCCCCTCAGCTCCTCTCTGACCCGTTCGCCCAGCTCGGAGATAATCTCCTGCTTTTCCTGCTCGCTCCTCACGTGCCAGTCGCCCGTCACGTTGATGGTCACCGTCACAGTTCGTCCGCCGCCTCCGCCCGGATTCCATGGCGCATCCGGCCAGCCGGTATCTATGCCGGAAAGCGCGCCCGTCATGGTATCCACCATGCTCGCGCGCACCTCTTCCAGCGGGCCCAGCGCGTCGTCCTCGCGGCTGAGTACGCCCTCTCCGATGCCGCCCGGAATCCACGCGCCGACCTCATCGGCAAACACGCCGGAGGGCGAATGGATGCGCAGCGCGCTCTTCGTCCGACTGACCGCTGTGCGCGCCATCTGCACCATCTGGCTGTACAGCTCGCCCGACGTGCTTCGCACGCCCGCAGTGATGCCGCGCACCATGTTCACGCCGATAATCGCCAGCAGGATGAACGCCACCCAATGGTCGAACTGGTCAATCAGATTGGAGAACGTCGTGCCGAGGAAGTACCCTAATGTCGGCATCAGGGCCTGAAAAATGCCGAAATACGCGCCCACGCACAGCAAATGCTGCCATTTGACTTTCTTCACGCTCAAGCCCTTGCAGATGGACACCGCGAACGCATCCATGCTCAATCCGACACCAAGGAGCAGAATCTCCCAAATCGACATGCCGCTCATCCCCCAGTTTCCTGTATGTCATGAGCGATTATTATATGCCTGAAATATTGATTAGTCAAGGAAAACTGTTCCAATTCGCCGCTTCCTTTTTTCCATGGAAGATGATACAATAGCAATAACAAGGCGAAAGCCGCAGACGAAGGAGGCAATTATCATGAAGCGGATTTTGACGACGCTGATGACAATCATGCTGATGATGGGGATGGCGGGAAGCGCGGAGACAGTCTATCAGGAGATTCCTCTGCCGGTGTACGCGCAGCCAACGTTCTATACCTGCACCGATGCGTCTGGGAACACCTACGACCTGTTTGAAATCGTCAAGTGGCAGGAGGACGAGAACCACTGCGTCACGGCGG
>ENA-ORTF01004540-ORTF01004540.1-human-gut-metagenome-genome-assembly--contig:-NODE-4540-length-10465-cov-4.604035_pt1 | contig 10465 bp, 13 predicted proteins | sample MGYA00241908_ERZ509180 | MGnify/ENA primary metagenome ERZ509180 (study PRJEB26280, sample SAMEA2338814) | human gut metagenome | biome: human gut; feature: human-associated habitat; material: faeces...
CCCACAGCCATTATGCAGTTCTACGCCATATATAACAAGCATAATAAGGCTGTAGATTATTATGAGCCGTATTTGAGCCTGTATTGTTAACAGTTATTGTGTGGCTATGATTTCCAGCAGTAGAAAAAGTATATGTTCCATTATAACCACCTTGGTCGCCACGTTGAGGGATAGCACTACACCCATCTTGATGTCGAACTCCTTCTCCCATTTGCCAACCTGGATGTGTATGTGTATGATTACCAGTTGTATTTGTGCTGGCACTATGACCATGAGAGGGTAATTCTCCCACAGGTAAAATTTTAATAAAGGCTGTAAACATAATATTAAAAATAAATATTTCTCTAATTTTTACTAAAAAAGAAATCCTATAACAGCAGTAACTTGCGTGGTTATAGGATTTTTAAGTTTTAGAAATATGCTATTTTTAGTGTTTTTACAAGTAGCAATTAGTAACACAAATAAAGTCTAACTAATGCTGATTTTTAAAGCTTAATTCGGTTTATACGTATCTTATTAGTATCACTTTATTTTGTTAATTGCTTTGCGGAGCTGTCTAATATCTTTATGTGTATAAACTCCATTTGTAACATCACTGCATGCATGACCTAATATTTTACGTTTAGCATTATAATTCACCTCTGCATTATCCATTAAAGTGGCACAAGTATGACGACAATCATGAGGTGTATATTTTGCATTAATTGCTGACATTATTTTATCCCATAAGGTGCAATAAGTGCTGTAATTATAAGGACTTTCGTTATGTTGGCAAATAAGGTGTTTACCAGGCATATTCATTCTTTTTATAATAAGCGGAAATATTTTTTCATGGATAGGGATAATTCTTAATCCAGATTTAGTTTTAGATTTTGTAATTTTAATGTATTTTTGTCGCATATAAACATTATCTTTGGTAAGTTCTAATAATTCACCTATCCTCATGCCTGTATAAATTAAAATTAATACAGTATCGACACCTTCAACATGGATATTAGACCAAAGCTTATTAATCTTTTGTCTTGTAAATGGTTTATGTGGTCGTTTTTGTTTATTCTTACCTAAATTTAAAAGCATAACATAATTTTTATCTACGTATTCCATCATTAAAGCATACTTGAACATTAAACTAAGAGTAGAACGGATTTTCTTGCCAGTGCTGTAGGAAAGTCCTTTTCTTTTAACTGTGTCAATTATGTCCTGTAAATGGTAATATTTAATTTTTCTTAATGGCATTTCATGCAATGGTAGACAATGCTTATAAGAATTATGGTAACTATTTATAGTGCTTTTACTAGGTTGGTGCTTGTCTATATAAAAAGGCAACCATCTAAAAAATAGCTCATTAAAGGTTGTTTCATGTCCATGCAAAAATTTATTGTTCTTTTTGTTGTAATCAGCAGCATAAATTTCTGCTTCTGTTTGAGTGCAGAAATAACTCATAGCTTTTTGCTTACCATCTTTGGTGATAACAAAAACAAAAGGTCGCCTCCGATTACCGCTTAATTTTTTAATACTTCCATATCCATTAGGTTTTCTCAAAATAATCACTCCTAAAAATAAAATTTAGGAGAGTATATCACAGAAAGGAATAAATTTATGAGAGTTTTTCAAATCCAAAAAGATGAAGTTCTAATTATTAATGATGACAAACAGTATACTGATACTATAGAAAATTTCAAATTAGATAGTGGACTTAGTTTAGATAATATAAACGAGGTTATCTACGATAATTACCAAGAATGCAGTGTTATTAATAAGGAATTTAAAGATTATCCAAACACTGAATTTGAAGGCTATATTGATAATGTTGATATCTATATTAAGGCAAAATCTGAACGTGAATACGTGCCACCAAAAGAACCAACAGAAGAAGAAAAATTACTTAATAAAATTAATGAAATTATGGCAGCTAATGATGAACAAATTGCTGATATCAAAGACGCTATGTTGGTAGCAGTATTGACCAATGATACCGAATTACAAGAGGAACTAAAACAAGAGTATGCAGCTGTTATTGAAGATACAAATAATAAACTAAAAGAGGTGAATGTAAATGATTAAAAGATGTAATATTTGTGCTAAAAAATTAAACGAAGAAAATAAATGTACAAATGAAAAATGTCCCAACTGTTTAAAAGAAAAGTTAATATCAGAATTAGAATCTAGTAAGTAGTAAGTAGGTGGTGATATGCATGAGGAATTTATAAATTTTATCATCTCTTTAATTCCAACAAAGCTAGAGGTATATATTGGGGGAGGTGTTGCCTTTGTGGGAGTTTTATTGCAGCATTTATTTGGACCATGGTCTGATAGTTTTGAAACACTTTTAATTTTAATGGTGATAGATTATATAACTGGTATAAGTGCTGCATATATAAATCCGAATATGAAGCTAGATAGTAGTAAATGTGGGACTGGTGCATTAAAAAAAGTTGTTATTTTATTAGTTATAGCAACAACATACAGAATAGATTTGATAGGGCAAACAATGGCAAAAGACGTTGTTATGCTCTTTTTTATTGGTCGTGAAGGACTTAGTATTCTGGAAAATGCCGCTAACTGCGGACTGCCGATACCGCAGAAATTAAAGGATACGCTGGCACAGTTTACGGAGTTGAAAAAGAACCGTTAATCATATTGCAAAATAAGCCGTTTTTGTAACAGGGATTATCCTATCTTACAAAATATCGGCTTTTTGTAATACGGTTGTTTTTCGGCTGTTAATCGGTTGGTAAATTGGATGGTAAAACCTGTAAACCATTGCTATTACTGGTTTTTTATCGGTTGGTAATTGGAAGGCTTTCGGCTTTTTATCGGTATTTTGTCGGCTTTTTATCAGCTTTTTTATCGGCTGTTTTACAAAAAGAGAATTTCTAAACGCCTCGAAATCGAGGGGTTTAAACTGGTCGATTTCTACCAGTTTGCAAATAACAGGCAAATAAAAAAAGCCCTGTAAATCAAGGCTTTAAGGAAAATATCATAATATATCAAGATGTTTCGGTAAATAAATCGTGATATCAAGATACTGTTAAGATTTTAAATAGGAGTGATTTTCATGTTAAAAATTTTTATCAACCCTGGACATGATATGGATTTAGACCCAGGAGCATGTGCTAATAATTTAAGAGAAGTAGATATTGCTTTAGCTATTGGCGAAAAATTAAAAAGGACAATGGAAGTAATCGGTTACCCATGTCAACTATTGCAATCAGATAATTTAAATGGAGAAACAAAAGGTAAACCTAATGTCTGTGCTACTGCAAATAATAGTGGTGCAGATATTTTTGTATCTATTCATTGTAATAGTGCTGCAAATAGTTCTGCAAAAGGAACAGAAACATTAGTCTATGCATTAGATGGTGGAAAATCCAATATCTTAGCAAAATGTATTCAGGCTCAGATTGTTAATTCTCTTAATATGATAGATAGAGGAGTAAAAGCAAGACCTGATTTATGTGTATTAAGGGAAACAAGTATGCCTGCTGTACTTGTAGAAACAGCGTTTATCTCTAATGAAGAAGACGCTTATAAACTTATGTATAGATTAAAAGAATTTGCTAATGCCATTTCTCGTGGAATTACTGACGCAGAAAAATTATTTTGATAAGGAGATTGTATGAATATATTAAAAGAATTTGCAAAGATTTTTATTAAATCTAAATTAGATGATGAAAAGCGAAAGCTTAAGGACAAATTACAAAAACAAATAATTACAACTACTAGCACATCTGTAGTAGCTAGGAATGTGGCTTATCTTGGGATAATAGATAAGCTAGATGGTAAAGGTATCGCAGAAGTAAATAAAATTATAGATAAAATTTAATAAACGAGCTACAATTAAATAGCGTTTTCTTTTATACGCTAAAAGTCCCTATTACTTAGAAAAATAATCTAGGTAGTAGGGGTTTTTTTATTATGTATTTGAATAATTTTATTTATTAATAATCAAGAATATGCTATAATATAAGTAAAGAGGTGATTAACTTGATTGAAACTAAAAAAACAACCTGGGGAGGTAGAAGAGAAGGAGCAGGCAGACCTGTTGGGACTAAAAAAGCTATAACAAGAAAAACTAGGTCTATAGCTGCATTTGATGATGAATGGGAGATGATAAGACAGTTTAGTAAAATTGTGAAAAAAGACAAGGATACAGCAAAAAAAATCTTAGATGGCTACTATAATGAAGAAAAATAAAAGACAGCCTGCACTACCGACCAAAGTGTTACAGACTGCCTTATAAAACATCAGAGGAGATTACCCTCTGCAAAATATTGTACCATAGAGGGTAATCTCTTTCAAGAAAAGGAGATTATCTATGACAAGAAGAAAATTGAATAAAAGAAAAGGCTTTAAAGGTTTTAAGGTTATAATAGATACATTTGTATTAAAGGAATTAGAGAAATATAAAATTCTATCTATAGACCAGCTATTTGATGAGCAAGATAAAAAAGAAATTGAAAAAGTCTATAATTTTTATGAGAATATAAAATAATGATAAGAAAGAGCAGTCTATGACTGCTCTTTTGTTGCCTATTTGTTGCCGTTTTAGTTAGAGTTATTAAAAAATAGTGAAGATAATTGAATAAAACGGAACAACTAAACTTATAAAATTATATCATATAAACACAGTGAATATAACGAGAAAACTAAACATATTTAACGCACAAATATCTACTCTGCTGAATAGCACTATCAATTATAAAACTATAAAGAAGGCTTGTCTATATAAAAATTTCTAATGGGTATAAGTAGATAAAGATGGTAGTATTTTTAGCTAGATAATAGATACTACGAATAAAATGTGATATTATGTAAACGATATAATATAATTTTTTGGAGCAAAGGAATAGTGATTCATAATGAAAAAATTTATCGTATTTTTGCTTTTAGGCGTGATGTTTGTATTTAACACAGTAGCATATGCACAAGCTGAAAATACAGCGCAAGATAAGATTGGTGGAGCTGATAAGGCAACTGATATACAGGTAAATAATAATGTAAATACTGTAAAACGTTGGATTTTGATAAATATACCAGCACGTTCATTGCGTTTATATGATAATGATAAATGTATAGAGATGTATCCTGTTGGCGTAGGTAAAATAGAAACTAAAACTCCAGTTGGTTTTTATAAAGTTGTAGAAAAAATTGTAAATCCTACATGGACAGATCCTGCTGATGTAAGCGTAGTTATTCCTTCCGGTGAAGATAATCCACTTGGTTATCGTTGGATTGGCATTGGTGGCAATTATGGTATACATGGGACAAATAGACCAGACTCTGTAGGTCATTATGTTTCTAATGGTTGTGTACGTATGATTGAAGCCGATGTAGAAAAAGTATTTGATAAAGTTAAAGTTGGTACAGAAGTTCAAATTATGTACAACCGTCTAGTTATTGATAAAACTTTTGATGGTAGAGTAGCTTATTATATTTATCCAGATGGATATGATATGCAAAATTTAACAGTGGATTTTGTAAAACAAGGTCTAAAAGGTTACGGTATAGCTGATTTTATAACTGATGAAGCTGTGGCTAAATCTATAGAATTATCTAATGGTCAACCAAATTATGTAGCAGCACCTGTAAATATTATGTTTAATGGTAAAAAACTTAATTATAAAGCAGTTAATTATAAAAATTTAATTTATGTACCAGTAAAAGCTTTGGCTACTACATTAAATACGCCAATAACTATGGATAATAATTTAGTAAAAACACAAAAAGGTGAAGCTGATATCAGTCTTTATAGTAATGTAGCTTATATGCGTTTGACAGATATAGCAAATATTTTTGATTATGATTATAGCTTAAATAAAAATGTTACAGAAATAACTTTAAATAAAATTACTGCTGATAAAAATGTAGTAGATATCCCTGCTAATACCACAAATAAAGAAATTGTTGTTCCTAAAAAACAAACAGATGAAAAAATTAATTTAATGGAAAACGATAATAAAAATCTTGAACAAGATGATAATACACAATCCGATAAAAAAGCTGTAACAGATAAGAAAAACAAACAGGAAAAAGCAAATACAGATGTTAAAAAATAATGGAGGTCATTGTGGAACGAAGAGAAGATAATAAGAAAAGATTTATTATTATAGATGGTAGTAGTTTAATGTATAGAGCATTTTTTGCTTTGCCATTACTTACTTCTTCAAGTGGTATATATACAAATGCTATCATGGGTTTTGCTAATATGTTGGGAAAAATCCTAACAGAATATAAGCCAGATAATATAGTTGTGGCTTTTGATAAAAGTCGTCAAACTTTTCGTACACAAATGTATGCAGAGTATAAGGGACAAAGAGAAAAAACTCCAGATGAATTAAAATCACAGATACCGTTACTACGTGAATTTTTGGAAGCTTTGGGTATTGCTTTTATTGAAAAAGATAATTATGAAGCAGATGATATCATCGGTACTTTGGCAACAAAAGCAGCTAGTCAAGATTATGAAGCCTTGATTGTAACAGGTGATAAAGATGCTTTGCAATTAATTCGCCCTAATTTAAAAGTTATGCTCACTAAACGCGGTATCATGGATATGCAGATTTTTGATGAAGAAGCATTTAAAGAAAAATATGCAGGTCTTGAACCGATAAAATTAATTGATATAAAAGCGTTGATGGGTGATAGCTCAGATAATATTCCAGGTGTGCCAGGAATTGGCGAGAAAACAGCTTTGAAATTATTATCACAATATCAGGATTTAGAAAATCTATTGAATAATATAGATAATGTTTCAGGCAAAAAACTAAAAGAAAAATTACAGGAAAATCAAGAATTAGCGAGATTATCTTATAAATTGGCTACTATATGCTGTGAAGTAGATGTGGATTTTAAACCACAAGAGTTTGAATTGACTCCTAATTTACAGAAATTAAATGATTTTTGTCAAAAATATGAGTTGAAAACAGTTTTGACTCGTATGAAAAAGGTTTTAGCTGATAAATTAGAAGTTGTAAGTCAAAATGATGATACTGAATTGGCTTTGAATTTTGAAGCTACTATGCCAGTTTATGAGGAATTTACGCAAGATAAAATTGATGCTTTAATATCAAAGATAAAAGCTGAAAAATCTGTTTCCTTTATGGTTTTATTTGAAGGAAAAGTGCCGGATATATCCATTGATATGATGGCTATTTGTTGTAAAGATAGTCTCGGTATCATAAGAGCAAAAGAAGATATAGATAAACTCAGTGAAGTATTGCAAGATGAAACAATCACTAAATTTGTTTATGATGTAAAAATGCTTTATCATTTGAATTTAGATTTAAAAGGTAAGATTTATGATACTTTGCTTATGGCATATCTTTTAGAACCTGCTAAACGAAGCTATGAAATGAATGTATTGTGGCAAATGGCAGATATTGAAGAAGAAATTCCATGGGAAAATCTCAATGAAGAAGAAAAATTAATTTGCGGTGCAAGACATTTAGCTGATTTGAGTAATGTTTTGGCGGATAAATTAGCTGATGAAAAAATGGTAAATCTTTATAAGCAAATAGAATTACCACTTGCTAAAATGCTTTGTGATATGGAAACTGTAGGTATTTATATTAATGAGCAAAAACTCGATGATATGAATGAACAGATGTATAAACAAATCACAGCTTTAGAGCAAGATATTTATGAATTGGCTGGAGAAATATTTAATATTAATTCACCAAAACAATTAGGCGATATTTTATTCAATAAATTGGGCTTGCCAGCTTTGAAAAAGACAAAGACAGGATATTCTACAAATGCGGAAGTACTAGAAAATTTAATATATGCTCACCCTATTATCGCTAAGATTTTAGATTATCGTATGTTAAATAAATTAAAAACTACGTATTTAGATGGCTTGAAAGCATTAATCAATCCGCAGACTAAGAGAATTCATACAAGTTTCAATCAGACTGTAACAGAAACAGGAAGACTCAGCAGTTCTGAGCCAAATTTGCAAAACATTCCTGTACGCACAGCGGAAGGTAAAAAAATTCGCAGTTTATTTGAGCCTGGCGAAGGTTATGATTATATTTTATCTGCCGACTACTCCCAGATTGAGCTTAGAATAATGGCTCATATGTCAGAGGATAAACATTTTATAGAGGCTTTTTGTCATAATCGAGATATTCATACAGCGACAGCAGCTCAAGTATTTAAAGTGCCTATAGATGAAGTTACTTCAGAACTTAGAGGTAAGGCAAAAGCTGTAAATTTTGGTATTATCTATGGTATAAGTGCTTTTGGTTTGGCAAAAAATCTGCATATTTCGCCAAAAGAAGCTGGGGAATATATAGATAATTACTTACAAGAATGTAGTGGCGTGAAGAATTTCATGCATGAAATTGTAGAAAAAGCACATCAAGATGGTTTTGTTACGACTTTATTTGGTCGTCGTCGTTATTTGCCAGCGATTAAGAGCAGTAATTTTAATCAGCGTGCATTAGCTGAACGCATGGCTATGAATACACCAATTCAAGGAACAGCGGCTGATATCATAAAAATTGCGATGAACAGAGCTAGTGAAGCTATAAAAGAAGCTAATTTGAAAAGTAGAATTTTATTGCAAGTACACGATGAATTAGTGTTAGAAGTTGTAAAAGAAGAAATAGAAAAAGTATCAGAAATTTTGACAACAGCTATGCAAAATACAGCTAGTTTAAAAGTGCCACTTATCATTGATATTAATTATGGTAAAAACTGGGCAGAAGCAAAATAAAAAGTAGATTAATTATAAAAAGGTGGTGGTTTTGTGCCTGAAATGCCAGAAGTAGAAAATATTGTCGTAGGGATTAAAGATTTTATCGAAAATAAAAAAATCGTAGATGTAGAAATTATAAAAGGTGATGTAATAAAATCTCCTAGTAGTGATGAATATAAAAAGCTTTTGCAAGATAAAATTATCAAATCTTTAAAACGCAGAGGAAAATATATCATCATGTCCTTAGATGATGGCAGATTAAATATCATTCATTTGCGAATGACAGGAAAGCTATTATATAAACAGGAAAATGAGGGTATAGATAAATATAGTTGTGTAATATATCATTTAGAAGATAAAACTAAATTGATATATGCAGATATCCGCAGATTAGGAACTTTGGATTTAATAACTACAGATGAAATTTCTCGCTTAAAAGGGTTATATACTTTAGGTGCAGAACCATTATCTTCAGAATTTACCATAGAGTATTTAAAAGATTGTCTAGATAAGAGTAAAACAAAAATAAAGCCATTTTTATTAAATCAAAAAAATGTGGCAGGTTTGGGCAATATATATGTAGATGAAGCATTAGCCATCAGTAAAATTCATCCAGAACGCAAAGCAAATTCTTTAAGTGATGAAGAAATAGAAAGACTTCATCAAGCTATTAACTTGGTTATAAATGAAGGTATAAGAGATGGCGGTACAAGTTTTCGCGATTATCGCAATGGTTTAGGTGAAAAAGGAAGTCATCAAGATAAATTATATGTATATAATCGCAAAGGCAAAGAATGTAGATTTTGCCATAATTTAATAACTAAAATCGTATTAAATGGTAGAGGTACTTATTTTTGCCCTAATTGTCAAAAATTAAATGATGATAAATAAATTTTAAATAAAAGCTAGAAAGGAGGATTTTTATGAAGATTATAGGTCTTACTGGTGGTATAGCTTGTGGAAAAAGTACGGTTAGTGCTTATTTAAAACAAAAAGGAGCTTTTATCATTGATGGTGATGCTATAGCTCGACAACTATCTGAGCCTAAAAAATCAATTTGGCAAGCGTATGTAAATCATTTTGGTGATAAAGTTTTAAATGCAGATAATAGTTTAAATCGTAGACTCATTGGGCAGATTGTATTTACTGATGAAAAAGAAAAAACATGGATGAATACAACAATGCACCCATTGATTAGAGATGAAATTGTAAAACAAATAGATGAGTGTAGACAAAATGGTATAGAAGTAGTAATCTTAGATATACCTCTTTTATATGAAGCTAATTGGGATAAATTTGCAGATGAAGTTTGGGTTGTAAAAATCAGCAGACAGTTGCAAATAGAGCGCATTCAAAATCGTGATGGCTTAACTAAAGAAGAAGCAATAAGCAGAATAGATGCACAGATGTCTTTAGAAGAAAAAGCAAAACGTGCAGATGTGGTAATTGATAGTAGTAATGCTCCAGAAGTTACGTTACAATTAGTAGAAAAAATATGGAATGAGAGATTATTATAAAGGGTTGATAATTCATGTCTAGTTTGATTATTGTGAACCGCACACTTGTGATTTTAATCATGAGTTAGGCGAACAAAATAGTCAGCGTATATAGAAATATGTACGTAGAGATAGACAAAGAGCTATCCAATACTGTCTGAATTGCTGGAAACTCCTAAAGATATTTGAACTACAACGTAAACATGAAATAAGGTTAAGCGTGAATGTGGCGAAAGCAGAAAAAATCAGATATATAGCATAAGGTTAA
>ENA-ORTF01004547-ORTF01004547.1-human-gut-metagenome-genome-assembly--contig:-NODE-4547-length-10453-cov-13.551164_pt1 | contig 10453 bp, 9 predicted proteins | sample MGYA00241908_ERZ509180 | MGnify/ENA primary metagenome ERZ509180 (study PRJEB26280, sample SAMEA2338814) | human gut metagenome | biome: human gut; feature: human-associated habitat; material: faeces...
GCGGGCACTGACCGGCCCGCTGCCCTATCCGGTGAAGCCGCAGGTGCTTATGCCGGGTCAGCCGCTGGCGCTGGATGCGCTGAGCGAGGGCTGGCCTGCCGGTGCGCGGCTGGTGCCGTTTGCCACAAAGCATCGGGTAAAAAGCCTTGGCTACCGGCTGGAGCTGCCCCGTGCAGGCAAATTTTCGCCGGAGCAGGCCCAGGCGCTGGGGGTGCCGGTGCAGCAATGGAAGCTGCTGCAGAAAGGGCAGAGCGTTGCCGTGGAGGGCAGAACGGTGCAGCCTGCGCAGGTGCTGGGCGCCCCGCGCAAGGGGTTGAGCGTGGTATTTTCCGGCGATACGGCCCCCTGCCCGTATTATTTGCAGGCGGCGCATGACGCAGACCTGCTGATATGCGATGCCACCTATGCCCTTCCGGAGCAGGAAGACCAGGCCCGTCAGTGGGGGCACAGCACCTTTGGGCAGAGCGCATCCCTTGCCGCGCAGGCGAGGGCAAAGCGGCTTTGGCTGACCCATTATTCCCCCATGATCACCGACCCGGAGGAATATGCCGCGCAGGCACAGAGCATCTTCCCGGCGGCGGAGTGCGGCTTTGACGGCAAAAGCATCACCCTGCAATACGAGGAGGCACAGCCATGACCATCCGGATGGACGAGGGTGCGGCAGAGCTGCTGGACACCCTGCACAGGGCGGGCTATGCAGCCTACGTGGTGGGCGGCTGCGTGCGGGACAGTCTGCTGGGCCTTACACCGCACGACTGGGACCTGTGCACCAGTGCTCTGCCGCAGCAGGTGATGGAGCTGTTCGGCGTGCAGCGGTGCATCCCCACCGGCCTGCAGCACGGCACGGTAACGGTGAAGCAGAGCGGTGCCCTTTACGAGATCACCACCTTCCGTACAGAAGGCACCTACACGGATGGCCGCCACCCGGACGAGGTGCACTTTGTGCCGGATGTGCGGGAGGATCTGGCCCGGCGGGATCTTACCATCAACGCCATGGCCTACAATGAAAAAGAGGGCCTTGTGGATCCCTTTGGCGGGCAGGCCGACCTGCAAAGCGGCATCGTACGGGCGGTGGGTGTGCCCCGCCAGCGGTTCACCGAGGACGCGCTGCGCATCCTGCGGCTGTACCGCTTCGCAGCCCGGTTTGGCTTTGCCATCGACCCGCCCACGGCGCAGGCGGCACAGGAGCTGTGTGCCCATCTGGACTGCGTATCGGTGGAGCGCATCGAGGAAGAGCTTGCAAAACTGCTGAGCACACCCGCCCCTGCGGCATATCTTGACAAAAAAATACTGTTTGTTATTCTGCCGGAGCTTACATCGGAGGCACTGGCAGCGGCAAAGCCGGTGGTGGATGCCTGCCCGGCGGGTGCAGAAAACCTGCCCATCCGGCTGGCGGCGCTGCTGCTGAGCCTTGGCGAGGACGGCATCCGCCGCACACTCAAGCGCCTGCGCTGCTCCAATGCCTGTATTGAGGAAACGGCGGTGCTGGTGCGGGAAGCCAGAAGGCGTGACGGTAGCTTTCTCTTCGGACACGAGTTCGAGTTGCGGCACCCAGCGGATGCTTTGTGCCTTGAGCAGCACTCGCATCCTGCTGGCCGCTGCCCCAACAGCAACTCCTTGTTTCCGCCGCAGGCGGCAGTCGTTGCCGTTGCAGGCCATTCCATCGCCCGCCCTATTGCCTTCGGCAACAGGGTCCCACCCCAGCGGACGGTCCTCAGAGAAACTACCGTCACACCCGACTTTACTATCTACGCCCGCCGACTACTGGGCAAATATAACTTGTGTACCGTGCAGCGTTTGGCAGCACTGGGCACAGCCCTGCAGCCGGAACGGGCGGCTGATTTTGCTGCACTTTCCGAATTGGCCGAACAATTGGACGCGGACGGCGTATGCTGCCGCGTCAGCCAGCTGGCTGTGAATGGCCGCGACCTGATGGCGGCAGGCGTCCCGGCGGGGCCGGGCATCCGCAAAGTGCTGGAAGCGCTGCTGGACGGTGTGATCCGGGAAGAATATCCCAACGAGCGGCAAGCCCTGCTGGCCGCAGTGCAGCAGCTCGCTGCGTCTTGACAAGCTCTTTTTTCAGAGTTACTATTATACTACTGTTTTAGTGTGTTGAATGCACCAAAGGAGAACTTATGACCACACAGACCCCTGATTCAAAGCCGCGTGCCCTCATTGCCATGAGCGGCGGCGTGGACAGCTCGGTGGCGGCATGGCTCATGCAGCAGGCAGGCTATGACTGCACCGGCATCACCATGCGGCTCACCCGCAACGAAACGCTGGGACAGTCCGGCTTTCACACCTGCTGCTCGGAAAAGGACATCGAGGACGCGGCAGAGGTGGCGTATGCCATGGATATCCCGTACGAGGTGCTGGATTTCACGGCCGACTTCCGGGACCAGATCATTGAAAAATTTGTCCGCGTGTATGAGGCGGGCGGCACGCCGAACCCCTGCATCGACTGCAATAAATATATGAAGTTCCGCCATCTGCTGGACTGGGCCCGGGCACACGGCATGGAGTATGTGGTCACGGGCCACTATGCCCGGGTGGAGCAGGACGAGGCCACCGGCCGTTTCCTGCTCAAAAAGGGGCTGGACGAGGGCAAGGACCAGAGCTATGTGCTCTACAACCTCACTCAGGAGCAGCTGGCGCATATCCGTCTGCCGCTGGGCGGCCTGCACAAGACTGAGGTGCGCGAGATCGCGGAGCAGCACAAATTTGTCAATGCCCGCAAGCACGACAGTCAGGACATCTGCTTCGTGCCGGATGGCGACTATGCCCGCTTTATGGAGGACTTCACCGGCAAACACTATCCGGCAGGTGATTTTCTGGACGAGAGCGGCAGGGTGGTGGGCACCCACAACGGCGCGGTGCGGTACACCATCGGCCAGCGCAAGGGGCTGGGCCTTGCCATGGGGGCACCTGTGTACGTCTGCGGCAAGGACATGCAGGCAAACACCGTCACGGTAGGGCCGGAGGAGATGCTGTTCGACCGCATCGTGTATGCGGACGAGGTGAACTGGATCGCCATTCCGGAGCTGACCGGGCCGCTGCGGGTCACAGCCCGCACCCGGTACCATCAGGTGGAGCAGGCCGCCACCGTCTACCCGGCGGAGTGCGGCTTCCGGCTGGAATTTGACCAGCCCCAGCGCGCCCCTACGCCCGGTCAGGCCGTGGTGCTGTATCAGGGCGACACCGTGCTGGGCGGCGGCACCATTACGAGAGTGGAAAAGTAACAAGGAGAACAAAATGCAAAATCAGTATTCCCGCACGCAGTTGCTGCTGGGCGCGGAAGCTATGGAAAAACTGCACAATTCCCGCGTGGCGGTGTTCGGCATCGGCGGCGTGGGCGGCTACACGGTGGAAGCGCTGGCGCGCAGCGGCGTGGGGGCACTGGATCTGATCGATGATGATAAAGTCTGCCTGACCAACCTCAACCGCCAGATCATCGCCACCCGCAGCACGGTAGGGCAATATAAGGTAGATGTGGCTGCGCAGCGCATCCACGACATTGACCCGGACATCAGGGTGACCACCCACCGGTGCTTCTTTGGCCCGGAAACACAGGACCAGTTCGACTTTACCCAGTACGACTATGTGGTGGATGCCATTGACACCGTCACCGGCAAGCTGGCCCTTGTGATGAAGTGCAAGGAGGTGGGCACTCCCATTATCTGCTCCATGGGCGCAGGCAACAAGATGGACCCGACCCGCTTTGAAGTGACCGATATCTACAAGACCTCGGTCTGCCCGCTGGCCAAGGTGATGCGCACCGAGTGCCGCAAGCGCAAAATCAAGCACCTGAAGGTGGTCTACTCCAAGGAGCCTGCCATGACCCCCATCGAGGATGACGACATCAGCTGCAAGTATCACTGCATCTGCCCTCCGGGCACCCAGCGCCGTTCGGTGCCGGGTTCCAATGCCTTTGTACCCTCGGTGGCTGGCCTGATCATCGGCGGCGAGGTGGTAAAAGACCTTGTGGGCTTTGTACCGATGAAGGGGTAAAACAGACTGCAAACTCCTGCTGTGTGGGACGATTTTGAATGCGCTCCGCGTTGCTTTGCGCATAAGCTAAGGAAATTATATTTTTGATTTTGGGGTCCAGAAACGCCTGCGGGTGTTTCTGGACCCCATTTTCATGGGCGGGGGTCGTGGAGGAAAGGCTTGTGCTTGCGGGCAGAACGTTAACTCCGCCGCGCGAATGTTTCCACAGGAAACCAGCGCGGCAGCTTCCGCTTTCGGTTATGACTCCTCCCGTGAAAAGGCAATTCTGGAAAATCCGCAGATTTTCCAGAATTGCGAAATAAAATAATAATTCCGCTGAAAATGGTCAGAGCATCAGCGGAGACCATTTGAAATCGTATTTTTTGCGATGCAGCGTTCCATAACATAAATTCGCAACTAATTTGCATTTTGGTATTGCAATTGGAGAGAATATCGTGTATAATCATCCCTGTTCGAAAATGCAACCAATTTGCAATTTACTAAAATGAAGCGACGAACGGTCGTTTTTAGGAGTGTATATGGAACTGTTTCTGGATGTTCTGGGCGAATCTCTGGTGGATACCGCCAAGATGCTGCCCTTCCTGTTTCTGGCTTATCTTCTGATCGAGTATATCGAGACCCGCCACGGTGAGCGCATTGAAGCACTGCTGGCAGGCGGCGGGCGCTGGGGCGCGATTCCGGGCGCGGTGCTGGGCTGTGTGCCGCAGTGTGGCTTTTCGGCCATTGCGTCCAACTTCTACTCCTCCCGCGTCATCACGCTGGGCACCCTGATGGCCGTCTACCTTGCCACCAGCGACGAAGCCATCCCGCTGCTGGTATCCATGCCGGCCTACTGGGATAAGCTGGCTGTGCTCATGGTCATCAAGGTGGTATACGCCATTGTGGTGGGCTTTGTGCTGGATTTTGTGCTGCGCGGCGTGCTGCCCAAATCGCTGCGCGGCGGCTACACCGGCCATGCCGACGAGGTGGACTGTCACGAGGAGCACAGCGACGAAGAGGGTAAGCCCGCCCCCATCTGGAAAGCGGCCCTGCGCCACACGCTGGAGATCTTTGTGTTCATTTTTGCGTTCAGTCTGGTGTTCGGCCTGATCGTGGAAGGCGTGGGCGAAGATGTGTTTGCAGACCTTCTGGGCAGCATGGGCTTCTTCCAGCCGGTAGTGGCTGCGCTGGTGGGCCTGATCCCCAACTGCGCCGCCAGCGTGCTGCTGACCCAGCTGTATGTGGAGGGTGCCCTGCGCTTTTCCAGTCTGGTGGCGGGCCTTTGCACCGGTGCAGGCGTGGGCCTTGCGGTGCTGTGGCGCACCAATCCTTCGTGGAAGCAGAACCTGTTCATCACCGGCCTGACATGGGGTGCAGGCGCATTCCTCGGCGTGGCAATGCAGGTGGTCGTGGCCGTGTTTGCGTGATCCCGAGAAGAAGCTGCAAAGAAAACGGCATCGTGAAACAAAATAAGGCTATTGCATGGAATTCTGTGCAATAGCCTTATTTTTATGCCCAAATGCACCCCAATTTTAAAAAAGTATGGTATACTGGTACAAAACTCAGTTCCATAGGGGAGAATAGAATGCAATATAAGATTCTGGCAAGCGATTACGACAACACACTGGTGCCCTTTGGCGAGAGCAAGCCCCGCCAGAAGGTGGTCAAGGCGGTGAAGAAGCTGCAGGCCGCAGGCGGCAGATTTGTGCTCAGCACCGGACGTGCGTATCCGTGCGTCAACCTCAAAGGCCAGCTGGGCGGCATCCGGTTCGATTATGCCATCACCTGCAACGGTGCCTGTGTGGTGGACCGCGAGGGCCGCATCGTGGCCGAGCACCCGCTCACCGCTGAGGAAATGTACGCGCTGGTGGATTTCTGCGAGGATTATAACTATCCGCTGCAGTTCAATTTCAGGGATGCCTGCTACGCCTACTGCGAGTATGAATATCTGCACAGGGGCTACCGGCAGATGAACAGCATCGGGCTGGACTGTGTGGACGGCGAAGATCAGGACCGCCACCTGATCGACATGCCCCACGCCGCTTTTGCGGCAGTGCCGCCGGAGCACGTGGCAGATTTTGCGGCAAAGTACGGCCATCTGGGCCTGCACTGGATGCAGGTGGGCGCGCAGAATGCCGACGGCCTGTGCTACTACGACATCGTGCGCGGTGGAATGGACAAAGGCGTTGGCCTTGCCGACCTGTGCGAAAAGATGGGCCTGACACTGGCCGATGCCGTGGCAGCAGGCGATTCTGCCAACGATGTGGCCATGCTGAAGGCAGCGGGCCTTGGCTGCTGCATGGCAAACGGCACGCCGGACGCAAAGGCTGCCGCCGACCGCATCATTGGCGATGTGCGGGAGGACGGCCTTGCCGACCTGATCGATGAGCTGTGGTTCGACGGCCCCGCAGCAGTGCCGTCCGGCCGCGACCTTGGCTCGCCTTGGGATAAAATTGAAAGTGCAGGCGGACAATGAGCTTTGAACCGGTGTATAACGAACACAGCCGGGCGCTGATCCTTGGCACATGGCCCAGCCCCAAAAGCCGGGAGATGGCCTTTTACTACGGCCACCCGCAGAACCGCTTCTGGCCCATGATGGCCGCGCTGACCGGTGAGCCGGTGCCTGCCCGTGAGGACATTGAAGCCAAAAAGCAAATCATCCTGCGCCATGGGCTGGCCCTCTGGGACACGCTGGAACGCTGCACCATCACCGGCGCAGCGGATGCTTCCATCAAGGATGCAGTGCCGAATGATATTGCCGCTCTGCTGGCAAAGGCACCCATCGAAGCAGTATTCTGCAACGGAGCCACCGCATACCGGATCTATACAAAGTATCTGCAGCCGGTGTCCGGCATTGCAGCGGTAAAGCTGCCCAGCACCAGCTCGGCAAACGCTGCCTGCCGCCCGGAAAAGCTGCGCGAAATCTGGGGCGCGGCCCTCTTGCCGTGGATCAACAAATGATGGCCAGGTTGTAAATTATCCGTGAAAGCCTTGCGTTTTTCGCGGGGCGCGGTATTATGGGTAACATAAGGGGCAATGCCCCGGACAAGGAGAAGAAACATGAGCAAGATCATCCGCACCAGAAAGCCCAGCGTTCTGCCATTTTATGCAATGGCACTGGTCTTTTTGGTATTGTGCGCGGTACTGCCGGTGTATAAGCTGTGGGCGCTGCTGGCGGCGCTGGGCGGTGCATTTGTGGCCTTTGGTGCGGCACAGAAGGTCTGCCCGCCCCGGGTGGTGGAGCACGAAGTGCCTTTCCACACCGGTGTGGAGGATGTGGACGCGATGCTGACCGACATTCAGCAGAAACTGGATACCCTGCACACCCTCAACGAGCAGCTGCCGGACCCGCAGCTCTCTGCCGCCATGACCCGCATGGAAAAGGCGGGCCGCTCCATTGTGGAAGCGGTGGAAGCAAACCCGGAAAAGGCAAAGCAGGTGCGCAGGTTCGCAAACTATTACCTGCCGGATGCGGTGAACGTTCTGCAGCAGTATGCAAAGCTGGCAAAGCAGGGCGTGCGCGGCGAGAATGCCGCAGCCATCCGTACCGAGGTGGAGCACAATGCTGCTTCCATTGCTACGGCGTTTGAAAACCAGCTGGATGCCCTGTACGCCGCCGAGAGCATGGACCTTTCTGCAGATATCACGGTGCTGCAGAACATGCTCAAAGGGCAGGGCCTGAGCTAAGAAAAAAGGTAAATGGTATTTGGAAAGGAAGGAATCTCTTATGGCTGATAATACATTCAACTTTGACCTCGATGCACCCGCAGTACCCACCCTGACGTTGGACCCCACCCCGGCAGAAGAGGAAAAGGCAGCACCCGCCCAGCAGGAAGCCGCCGCACCGGAGCAGCCGCAGGTGAACCTGACCCCGGAAGAACAGGCCATGGTGGATCAGTTTGCTGAAAAGATCGATATTACCAACAGCCAGCAGGTGCTGCAGTACGGCTCCGCCTGTCAGAAGAAGATCGGCGATTTCTCCGAGGCTGCGCTCTCCAAGGTGTCCACCAAGGATCTGGGCGAAGTGGGCGATATGATCACCAGCCTGATCGGTGAGCTGAAGAGCTTTGATGCAGGCGAGGAAGAAAAAAAGGGCATCCTCGGCTTCTTCAAGAAGAAGGGCGACCAGCTGGATGCCATGAAGATGAAGTACAACAAGGCCGAGACCAACGTGGAAAAGATCCAGTCCATGCTGGAGGGCCATCAGGTGCAGCTGCTCAAGGACATCGCCATGCTGGATAAGATGTATGATCTGAACATGGCCTACTTCAAGGAGCTGAGCATGTATATCCTTGCCGGCAAAAAGAAGCTGGCCAATGTGCGCGCAAACGAGCTGCAGCAGGCCATGGATAAGGCCAAGGTTTCCGGCCTGCCGGAGGATGCACAGGCGGCTCGTGATCTGGCCGACCAGTGCGAACGCTTTGAGAAGAAGCTCTATGATCTGGAGCTGACCCGCAACATCAGCCTGCAGATGGGCCCGCAGATCCGCCTGCTGCAGAACAACGACACCATGATGGCAGAGAAGATCCAGTCTACCATCGTCAACACCATCCCCCTGTGGAAGAACCAGATGGTGCTGGCACTGGGTCTGGCCCACAGCCAGCAGGCCATGCAGGCCGAGCGTGCCGTGACCGACATGACCAACGACCTGCTCAAGAAGAACGCCGAGGCCCTGAAGATGGGTACCATCGAGACCGCAAAGGAATCTCAGCGCGGTGTGGTGGACATCGAGACCCTGCAGCAGACCAACAAGAGCCTGATCGAGACGCTGGACGAGCTGAACAAGATCCAGAGCGAGGGCCGCGCAAAGCGCGCTGCCGCCGAGCAGGAGCTGAACCGCATCGAGGACGAACTGAAAGCAAAAATGATGGAGATCCGGAGCTGAGATGGCAAACGCAGATTTTTCGCAAAAACAGAACAGCACTTCCGGCGGTTTTGACGCGGGCAGCTACCGCGAACAAAAGCAGCCGGAGCAGGCCGTGCCGCTGACACCTCTGCAGCAGAAGCTGGCAGGGCTGGAAGCAAAGCTGCCCGCAGCCCTTTCCACCCGCGCAGCTGCACTGGCGCTGAGCGTGGTGGTGATGCTGGCGGCCTTTTTGGGCTTTGGCAGCGCCAAGCTGCACAGCCGGTACAACGAAGTCCGCAAATGGTACACGGTGGGTGTGGCGGCAGACAACGGCTATAACCTCAACGAAGAGCTGACCACCCGCATGAACACGGCGGCAAACATCATCACCACCGCCGGCAGCACGCTGGGAGCGGACAGTGCCGAGGTACAGGCCGCACAGAGCGCGCTGAGCGATTTTACCGCCTGTCTGGAAGCCGTGCAGAACGGCGGCAAAAGTCAGGCACTCACCTCGCTGCCCTATTATCAGGGCAGCACGATGCATGCGCTGTATCAGGCCAACGAGGTGCTGGGGTCGCGGATCGACCAGCTCTACGCAAAGCTGCAGGAGCAGGCCGCAGACCCCATGAAGATGGGCGCGGTGCAGGGCCAGTACGGCCAGTTCAACAGTGCGGCTACCATCATCGGCACCCTGAAATACAACGATGCCGTTTACGACTACCAGAAAGAGACCGGCGGCTTCCCGGCCAGCGTGCTGGGAGCCATTGCCGGTGTAAAGGAGGTTGAACCCTTCGCATGAAAAATTTTGCAAAACGCGTAAGCGCTCTGGTGCTGGCCCTTGTGGTGGGCGCAGCGGCCCTGTGCCCGGCGGCCCTTGCCGCCGCCAGCCTGCCGGACCTGCCCAAAGACGAATGTGTGGTGGATGATGCCAACATCCTGAGCGACAGCACTACCCAGACCATCATCGACCTGAATGCCCAGCTGGAACAAAGCTGCAACGGGGCACAGATCGGCGTACTGACTGTAGATTATACGGGCAATTATTCCACTGAGGATTATGCAACACAGGCCTTCAACGCATGGGACATCGGCGATGCTACGAATAATAACGGCGTGCTGATCCTGCTGGTGATGGAGTCGCCCATCTACGAGGATGGCGATTACTACGTGACCTACGGCGACGGCTTCCGCAACACCACGCTGGAAAGTCAGGCCAGCGCCCTCGCCCAGACCATGGAAAATGACTTTGCCGCCTATGATTACGACGGTGCAGTGACCACCTGTGCCAACAATGTGGCCAGCACCATTGCAAGTGTTTATGGGGTAAATCTGAACAATGGCAGCTACGACGATGGCAGCTACGACGACGGCAGCTATGCCCAGCCGGACGACGGCCCCACCACCTTTGGGGATATCGTTCTGGGTATCGTGATCCTGTTCATGTCCCTGATGGTGATGCTGATCATCGTGCTGTTCGTGTTCCGGGTGTTCATTGCACCCATCGGCCACGCAGCAGGCTGGAACTGGGGTCCCTTTGCATGGGGCTACATGGCAGGTTCGGCCCGTCGGCACCGTCCCGGCCCGCCGCCCCCTCCGGGCCCCGGCTTCGGCCCCGGATAC
>ENA-ORTF01004549-ORTF01004549.1-human-gut-metagenome-genome-assembly--contig:-NODE-4549-length-10442-cov-17.463079_pt1 | contig 10442 bp, 9 predicted proteins | sample MGYA00241908_ERZ509180 | MGnify/ENA primary metagenome ERZ509180 (study PRJEB26280, sample SAMEA2338814) | human gut metagenome | biome: human gut; feature: human-associated habitat; material: faeces...
TGGACACCTTCGACTCCACCCGCCGGGCCAGATTTTCGACTTACGCCAGCCGATGTATTGAGAATGAGCTTCGGATGCACTTCCGGCGGGAGCGGAAAAACGCTCCTACTCTCTCGCTCCAAGAAACGCTGGAAGCCGGAAAAGAGGATTCCGCCCTCACCCTCGCCGATGTGCTGCAGGATGGCTTCTGCATGGAGGAGAGCTGCGAAAGGCAGGAGGATGCCCAGCGCCTCCGCCGCCTCATCGAGGGCCTGCCCGCCCGGGAGCGGAAGCTTCTATTATTAAGGTATGGTCTGGCGGGACAGCCGCCGCTGACCCAGCTGGAAACGGCAAAGCTGCTCCAGATCAGCCGGAGCTATGTTTCCCGCCTTGAGACCCATGCACTGGAGCTTTTGCGGACCGGCTGGGAGCAGGACTGACTCCCTCTTGCATTCCTCCCTGAACTGTGGTACAATATTAAAGCACACGAACCGTGTGTCTTGTCGGACAGCGCCTGCTGCGTGGTTCGGCATACGGATGTGGGTCCTGTACGATGGAGCCGCAGTGAACCAGGTCAGGTGGGGAACCAAGCAGCCTTAAGCGGCGCGCCCCGTGCGTTTCAGTCAGCCTGCATCCGTATGCCGAGTTACGCAAGGCGGGGGTCAAACCCCGTCAGCGCTGTCCGATTTTTTATTATCGACAGGAGGGGATCGCCGATGTATCGCGCATTATACCGCAAATGGAGACCTCAGCGGTTTGAGGACGTCGTCGCACAGCGCGGCATCGTCACAGCACTGCGCAATCAGGTGGCGTCGGGCCGCGTGGGCCACGCCTACCTTTTCACCGGCGTGCGCGGCACCGGCAAGACCACCTGCGCCAAGATCTTTGCCAAGGCGGTCAACTGTCTCCACCCCAAGGACGGCGACCCCTGCGGCGAGTGCGAGATCTGCAAAGGCATCGACAATGGCAGTATCCTCGATGTGGTGGAAATGGACGCTGCCTCCAACAACGGCGTGGACGACATCCGCGACCTGCGGGACGAGACAGCCTATACCCCCAGCGCCTGCCATTATAAGGTATACATCATCGATGAGGTGCACATGCTGTCCACAGCGGCCTTCAACGCCCTGCTGAAGACGCTGGAAGAGCCGCCTGCCCACGTCATCTTCATCCTCGCTACGACGGAGATCCAGAAGGTCCCAGCTACCATCCTCTCCCGCTGCCAGCGGTACGACTTCACCCGCATCGGGCCGGAGGACATCGCACAGCGGGTCGAGTACATTGCCGGGCAGGAGGGGCTGGAACTGACCACCGACGGCGCAGAGCTGATCTCCCGGCTGGCCGATGGTGCCATGCGCGACGCACTCTCCATCCTTGACACCTGCGCCGGCGTCACGGCAAAGATTGACGCCGACGTGGTCCGCCGGATGGCCGGCGTCACTGACCGGAGCTACCTGTTCCGCATCTCGGATGCGCTGGAAGCGCAGGATGGTGCGGCTGCTCTGGCCCAGCTGGCCGCGCTGCGGCAGCAGTCGGTGGACGTGAAGCGTCTGACCGAAGAGCTGATCGCCCACTACCGCGCTCTGATGCTGGCGGCTCTGCCCGGCGGGCAGAGCCTGCTGTCCGGCGTCTCGCCCGAGGAGGAAGCGCAGTACCTCGAAAAAGGACCTCAGCTGGGCCAGCGGGAGGCCGTCCGGGCCATCCGCACGCTGGGCAACGCCCTCGAGCATATGACCCGGGGCAGCGACCAGCGCATCGAGCTGGAGCTGGCCCTCTTCACCCTCTCTGAGCCGCCGCAGACCGCCCCCGCAGCAGCAGTATCCGTGCAGGCTGCGGCTCCTGCCGCACCGGTCGTCCGGCCCTTTGTCTCGGCCCCGGCACAACCCGCACCGCAGCCCTTTGTGAGTGCACCCGTGACGCCCCCGTCTGCTGTGCAGGAGCCTCTCCCTGCGCCCGCCGCAGAACCGACATCTGCACCGGAAGAGCCAGCGGTCTCCCCCGCTTCGGTTCCCGAGGAACCGGCTCCCGCGCCCGCAGAAGAAGAGCTTCCGCCCCCGCCCGACGAGCCGCCGGTGGCAGAGAGCGCTCCCCTGCCGTGGGATGAACCGGCTGCGCCGGTCACAGCACCCCTCCCGGAGGAAACGCCTGCTGAGGCTTCTGCTCCCACAGCACCGGCTCCGGAATACACCGCCGACCCGGCCTTCAGCCGCCCCCGAAAGGTGGCCGCAGAGGGCATCAACCCCTTCGAGCAGTGGAGTGAGGTCGTCAAGCTCTTACAGGAGAAGGACCCTATGCTCCACAGCTACCTGCGCAAGTCGAAGGCTTACTTCGACGGCACCCGGGTGCTCATCGACGGCGGCAAGACCTTCCGGGACTTCATCCGGGTGAACAAGGACAGTCAGCGCCTCATCAAAAAGCTCATCGCGCAGGTGTCGGGTGTCGCGGTGCCCATCGGCCCCTACGAACCCCGCACCGCCGCGAAGCACACCTCCAACGCCGAGCAGTCCCTCCACGCACTGGAAAAACTGGGCCTTGAGGTGAGCATCGAGGACAGCACGAAGAAGAAGCGATAAAATGGCTTGCCCTCTCAGTCACCTAACGGTGACAGCTCTCCCAAAGGGAGAGCCAAAAGCGAAACCGCAAGGCAAAGCTTCTCCCTTTGGGAGAGGTGGCCGCGAAGCGGACGGAGAGGGCGAGGCCGCTAAAAATAAAACGAACAAACAAGGAGAACACAAACTATGAAAGCAAGAATGCCCGCAGGATTTGGCCGCCCCGATATGAACGCTCTGATGCGTCAGGCTCAGAAGATGCAGGATGACATGAAGGCCAAGCAGGCCGAGCTGGAAGCTGCCGAGTACACCGGCAGCGCCTCCGGCGAGATGGTCACGGTCCGGATGAACGGCAAGCACGAGATCCTCGGCATCACCATCAAGCCCGAGGCCGTTGACCCCGACGACATCGAGATGCTGGAAGATCTGGTGGCCGCAGCCGTCAACGCTACCGTCAAGCAGGTGGACGAGACCGCCGAGGCCGAGATGGGCAAGCTGACCGGCGGCCTGAACATCCCCGGCCTCTAAGCGGGAGGGATACGCATGGGTTACACCGCAGCGCCGCTGGAAAAGCTCATCGAGCAGTTCAGCCAGTTTCCGGGCATCGGCCGCAAGGGCGCGACCCGGATGGCCTATCAGGTGCTGAGCATGTCGGACGCCGACGCCACGGCGCTGGCCGAGGCCATCCAGAACGCCCACACCCGGCTCCACCGCTGCCGCGTCTGCCAAAACTACACCGAGGCGGAGCTTTGTCCCATCTGCTCCAGCGCCAAGCGGGACCGCTCCACCATCTGTGTGGTGGAGACCCCCCGCGACGTGCAGGCCTTTGAGCGCACCCGGGAGTATCACGGCCTCTACCACGTCCTCCATGGCCTCATCAGCCCGATGGACGGCATCGGTGCCGAGCAGCTCTCGGTGAAAGAGCTTCTGGCCCGGCTGGGCAGCGGCGAGGTGAAGGAGGTCATCATGGCCATGAATCCCACCGTCGAGGGGGAGGCTACCGCCATGTATCTGGCCAAGCTCATCAAGCCCCTCGGCATCAAGACGACCCGTCTGGCCTACGGCCTCCCCGTGGGTGGCAGCCTCGAGTATACCGATGAGACGACGCTTTACCGCGCCCTCTCCGGCCGCGACGAGCTGTAACAGGCGGATTTTAGAGAACATTAACAGTCTCTTCAAAAATCGCTCTTGAAAATCCAGCAAAATGTGATATAATGACAGGACAGTAAGAAGTCAAGGAAAGGAGGCGCGCTTCATGGCACCTACCAAGGAACGTCCGGCGACCAAAACCATCGCCACAAACCGCGAGGCGCGCCACGAGTACTTCGTGCTCGAAGCGCTGGAGACCGGCGTTGAACTGAAGGGCACCGAGGTCAAGAGCCTGCGTGCGGGCGGCGTCAACCTGAAGGACAGCTGGGTCGATATTGAGGACGGCGAGCTTCTGGTCAAGGGGATGCATATCACTCCCTACGACCACGGCAACATCTTCAATCAGGATCCTCTGCGGGTGCGGCGGCTGCTGGCCCACAAGACCGAGATCCGGCGGCTGCACCAGCAGTGCAAACTGCAGGGCTACACCCTTGTTCCCCTCTCCCTCTACTTCAAGCATGGCCGCGTCAAGATGGAGGTCGGCCTGTGCAAGGGCAAAAAGCTCTATGACAAGCGTGCCGATGCCGCCAAGCGTGACGCCAAACGCTCCATCGACCGGGCTGTGAAGTCCAACGGCAAATTCTACTAGATCTCTTTCAGGCAGCATTCCTGCCCGGAAAACCAAGCTTTCTGCGCATGGCGACATGCGCTTTATGGGGGCGTAAAGGTTTCGACGGGGGGAGCGAGGCCTGGGCAGCGGGTAGCAGTGGGGGAACTGCTCTAAACTCCTCCAAAAAATTAACTGACAACAATAATTATCAGTTGCTCGCAGCCTGAGTGCTGCGCGTTCCGCCCACTCTTGTGTCGTGTGGGGCCGGGGCGTCCTTTAGACACAGCACCTGAACGGACCTAAGCTTTGCGGACCGGCAGGAACTCATGAAGCTACTGAAGCGTTAGCCTGACGACCGGCGTGACGCGGAGGGAATGTTGTAGATCGCCTGCACCCGGAGACACCTACGCTGAACTCTTTTCGGACATGGGTTCGACTCCCATCGCCTCCACCAAACAAGAGCCAGACGAACCCTGTATTTTCGTACTGTGCTCTGCCAACAGAAAAGAGCCTCGCTGTTTTGCAGTGAGGCTCTTCTTTTTATACTATATCATTATCCCATGAAGTCAAGCAATACGTCGATGTCCTGACTGATGGCACGGAGATAGTCGGCACCGCCGCGTCGGCCTTCGTAATTCCGGACACGACTGCTCATCTCGGTCAGGAGTTCTGACTTCCGCACCAGAACAGGGTCCCCGATCCATTCATCTCTCTCGATAAAGGCTTCCAGCTGCTCGTATTCCTTTACGATACGAATGTTGGACAGGTTCTCCGGGAGGGTACGGGTATCGAACCAATCCGGCTGCGCGGAAAATCCCAGAGGCGGCAGCGGATCCAACGGCTCATCGGCGTCCCACACATAGGGATGCCGATCATCTTCTTCCGCCGTTTTCTTGAATCGTCCTACCCGCCCTTCGGCCTTGCCAACCGTCTCATAGTGGTTGAACAACGCCTCGGCGTCGTAGCCGTAAAGCTCGTAGGCGTCCGAATAGCGGTCGGCATAGTCCTTGTACTGGAACGTCTCGACGCTCTCCGTTCCCGGGGTAATGTCGTTCCAGATGCTCACCGCCGCCGCATGGATGGTGGGCAGAGCCGCTGTCATCGTCAGGGCCAGAACCCCCGATGCAGCCGCCGCAATGAATTTTCTTCTCATGATAAGACCTCCTTTTTTATAAGCGGTTCATCCCGGAAGCGAGAATCTCCGCACATTTACATGATTATTCCACACGTTGGAGCAGTCCTCAAAGATCTTATGCTGTATCCGTCCCCGGATGGTATTGCCGCTGACCTCGCTGGTGCTGGCGATGCCGTGCCCGAGGGAAACTTCCAGCGTATTGTCCTTCAGGGCGCTGAGCCGATAGCTGATGCGCCGCCCATCGTCGCCGCTCAGGACAATGCGGCTGTTCTGGATGACCGTACTGCCGTCGGCGCGGCCATTGCCCTGCGCCAGCATAGGATTCGCGCTCTTTCTGATGTCATGCCCGGCCACATCGTCCGGCTGGTTCAGGGTGATGTCGCAGTTGTCCACGACGGCATGGGTCTTGTCGCCCACCATGTGGAAGATGACCTCGCAGCGGTCCGCCCAAATGGTGCAGTGCTCCATCCGCACATCGGTGATGCCGCTCTGCCCCAGTGTGATGAACCACACCGGACGGTTGCCTGCCGCCAGACTCTCCTCCGTCTCTGTCTCATAAAAGCCACAGCCCGAGAGGACGACCTCCCGCACAGCGCTGCCCCAGCCCCAGACGGCTAAGACCTCGTCTGCACCGGACTTGTAAAAATCACAGTCCTCAAAACGGATATTCCGGCTCTCTGCCTGATCCGTCCAGTTGCGCACCCAGATGCCGCCTGCCGTGCCGCCCGTCAGCTGGCGGAATGCGCAACCCTCGAAGCGGATGTTCTCATTGACCCCGTACAGGTCGGCAGCGCCCCGGCACCAGTCGTTGGGCTGGCAGTCGAAGGTACAGTCCACGACTTCCACATTGCAGGCGCGCATCACCCAGAACAGGCAGTTGCTCTGGCAGCTGTCCGCCGCCCGGAAGGTGACATTTTCCAGCCGGATGTCGTGTGCGCGGTCCTCATTGGACCTTCCGATGATGCCGACGGCCAGACGGTCCTGCCCCAGCGTCTCATACTGGATGTCGCTGAGCAGAACAGCCCCATCGCCCCGGATGGTCAGGCCGCTGGGCAGCTCAAGCTGGGAGGAAAAGCGGTAGACCGCCCCCTCCGTCAGCTCGAGGGGCAGACCGGCGGCGCTGGCACACTGCATCGCGGACTCCAACGCCTGCTGGTCGTCTGCCCTGCCATCGCCCCTCGCCCCGAACTGTTCCGGCGTGATGCTGCCGCTTTCCGGGCTTGCTGTGCTGCTCTGGATGGTGGAGGCGGCCGCAGCCTGCACCAAGGCTGCGGCCATCCTTTCGTTTTTCTGTGTACCGCCGCACAGAAGCAGCACCGCTGCGAGGCCAAGGGACAGAGCCTTTCTTCTCACCTTCGATTTTTCTCCTTATCTGGGGGATATTCTTTCCTTTATTTTATCATAAACCGGGTCGGATGTACAGCAAAAGGGCCGCTGCCCGCGAGATGCGGCAGCGGCCCTTTCGGAAATTTTCAGTTCATCCGTGCGTCAGCTCAGGACTGGCAGGCGGTGATGAGGCTCATCTTGTAAACCTCGTCGGCGTTGCAGCCACGGGACAGATCATTGATGGGAGCGTTCAGGCCCTGCAGGATGGGGCCGTAGGCAGCGTAGCCGCCCAGACGCTGTGCGATCTTATAGCCGATGTTGCCGGCCTCGATGCAGGGGAAGATGAAGGTGTTGGCCTGACCAGCGACCTTGCTGCCCTTGCACTTGACCTGTGCGACCTCGGGAGCAACGGCTGCGTCGAACTGCAGCTCGCCGTCCACAGCCAGCTCGGGATCCATCTCCTGAGCCTTGATGACAGCGTCATGGCTCAGAGCGACGGTGCCGCCCTTGCCGGAGCCCTTGGTGGAGAAGCTCAGGACAGCGACCTTCGGGTCGATGCCGAACAGCTTTGCGGTCTTAGCGGTCTCAACAGCGACCTCAGCCAGCTTGGCGGCAGCAGTGACCTTGACCTCGCCGGTCGCCTTATCGACGGTATCGGTGTAGTCGATGTTGACGGCGCAGTCGCCCATGGCGATGCGCTTCAGGCCCTCTTCGCCGCAGTCACGGTCCAGAATGAAGCAGGAGCTGACCAGATGAGCGCCCTTCTTGGTCTTGACCAGCTGCAGAGCGGGACGGATGGTATCGGCGGTAGAGTAGGTGGCGCCGCCCAGCAGGCAGTCTGCCTTGCCCATCTTGACCAGCATGGTGCCGAAGTAGTTGGACTTCTTCAGCAGGGCTGTGCACTCCTCTGCGCTCTGCTTGCCCTTGCGCAGCTCGACCATCGTATTGACCATCTCATCGAAACCGGCGTAGTTCTCCGGGTCGATGATCTCAGCAGCGGAAATATCAAAGTTGCCTGCAGCGGCAGCAGCCTTGCACTCCGCCTCGTTGCCGACCATGACGACCTTCAGCACGCCCTCAGCCAGCAGCTTGCTTGCGGCCTCCAGGATACGGGGGTCATTGCCCTCAGTGAAAACGATCGTCTTGGGGTTTGCCTTCAGCTGGGCTACCAGGGGTGCAAACATATCAGCCATTATTGATTACCTCCGAAATTACTTTGCAATTATTCCCGGGCACCACAGGTGTGCCCTTCCTTTTTATTCTAGCACAGAGTCAGAAAACTTCAAGACAAATCTTGAATTTTGTGGTATATTTTAAAGAAGAAATCCGGCGATAATTTGTTAAGAAAATGTCATTTAATTAATAGGAGAATACTGCGCTTATGGATTGGGAAACATTGAAAACCGACTGCCTCGCCTGCCAGCGCTGCCCGCTGCACATCACCCGCCGCAGCGTCGTGTTCGGGCAGGGTGTGGAGAACGCCGAGGTCTTGTTCGTGGGCGAAGGCCCCGGCCAGAGCGAGGACGAGCAGGGCCTGCCCTTCGTAGGCCGCAGCGGCCAGCTGCTGGACAAATACCTCTTTGCCATCGACCTCGACCGCGCCTCCAACTGCTACATCGCCAACATCGTCAAATGCCGCCCGCCCCAGAACCGCGACCCTCTGCCCGCCGAGAGCGAGGCTTGTATGCCGTGGCTGCGGGAGCAGTTCCGCCTGCTGCGGCCCAAGATCGTGGTCTGTCTGGGCCGCATCGCTGCCCAGCGGATGATCCGCCCCGACTTCTCGGTGACGAAGGAGCACGGCACCTTCATCGAGAAAAACGGCATCCTTTTCATGGGCACCTTCCATCCCGCCGCCCTTCTCCGCCAGCCCCAGAACAAGCCCGAGGCCTTCGGCGACTTCGTGGCGCTGCGGGATAAGATCGGCGAGGTGTGTGTGCATACCTACTGATTAAGCCTCTCCCTCACTTTTTTCTCCCCTTTTGCATACCCTAAGACAAAAGTGAGGTGTTAAGATATGAGTGCTGTACGCAGCGATTCGATCGATTTCTTCTTAGGGACCACCACTCCCGCCGGGTTCAAAGGGTATTTTGAGCCTCTGCGGCGGGAACCGGGGATGCAGATGTATCTCATCAAAAGCGGGCCGGGCTGCGGCAAATCGACTCTGATGAAGCGGCTGGCCCTCAAGGCCGAGCAGAAGGGCGAACCCATCCAGCGCATCCACTGCGCCAGCGACCCCGACAGTCTGGACGGCGTCATCTTCCTCAGCAGGCATGCTGCCATCGTGGACGCCACCGCGCCCCACGTTCTGGAGCCGGACGCCCCGGGCGCAGAAGAGCAGGTGGTGAGCCTGTACCACACGCTGGACGCCGACGCCCTCCGCGCCCACACCGATGAGGTGAAGCACCTCTTTGCCCAGAATGCCGCCCTCCGCAGCCGGGCCGCACGGTATATCGCCTCGGCGGGAAGCCTGCTGCTGGACAGCCGCCGGGCCGAGGCCTGCAGCGCCAACTTCGAAAAGGTACGCCGGTACGTCAAGCGGCTCTGTACCCGGCTCCTCCCCCGCCTGCCCGACGGAGCCGAGGCCGGCGAGGAGTTGCGGCTGCTGTCGGCCATCACCCCCAAAGGCCCGGTGTTCTACCGGGGGACGGTGCAGGCGCTGGCCGACCGGTATGTGGTCTTCCACGACGACTGCGGGGCCGTCTCCCGGCTGCTGCTGGAGCTTATCCGGGCCGAGGCGCTGGCCCGAGGCTACCACATCATCACCTGCCCCTGCGCCATGCACCCCGAAGACAAGATCGACCATCTCTTCATCCCGGCCCTCCGGCTGGCTTTCCTCACCGACAACCGCTGGCATCCCGTCCAGCTGCCCGGTGTGCAGGCCGTCCGGTGCACCCGCTTCGTGGACCGGGAGAATCTGGCGGGCTACCGCGCCCGTCTCCGCTTCAACGAGCGGGCCGCCGCCGAGCTTCTTGAGCAGGCTGCCGACCTGATGGCGCAGGCCAAGGCCTGCCATGATGAGCTTGAGACCTACTACCGCGCCGCCGTAGACTTCGACCGGGTGGACGCAGCCGCCGTCCAGTGCGCCGAGATGCTGGGGCTGGAGTAGTTTAATAATAAATAAAAGGAAGTGACCCCTATGCCCGCATTCCGTCTGCCTGTCCGTCAGCTGGTGGAATTTCTGCTCCGCACCGGCAGCATCGACAGCCGCTTCACCGGCTTTGACCGTGCCAACGAGGGCGCGCGCATCCACCGCAGGCTGCAAAAGGCGGCGGGCGAGGGCTATGCCGCCGAAGTTTTCCTCTCCGGTGAGCGGGAGGTGTCGGGCATCACCTTCACCATCGAGGGGCGGGCTGACGGCATCTTTTCCGACGAGGCAGGGGTGACGGTCATCGACGAGATCAAGACCACCGCCGTCCCTGCCGACGCCATCGCCGAGGACATGAACCCCTGCCACTGGGCACAGGGGATGGTCTACGGGGCGCTCTATGGCTGTCAGCAGGGGCTGGACCGGCTGGACGTCCGGCTCACATACTATCAAATCGATACCGATGAAGTCTTCCGCTTCCTGCGGCATTTCACTCTCGGGGAGCTGGAAGCCTTCCTGCAAGATCTTCTCGGGCAGTACGCCCCTTGGGCGCAGCGCCAGCTGGCGTGGAAGGAGCGCCGGAGCGAGAGCCTCTCGGCGCTGGCCTTCCCTTTTCCGGCCTATCGGCCCGGGCAGCGGGCGCTGGCAGGCGAGGTCTACCGCGCCTGC
>ENA-ORTF01004558-ORTF01004558.1-human-gut-metagenome-genome-assembly--contig:-NODE-4558-length-10423-cov-2.345872_pt1 | contig 10423 bp, 9 predicted proteins | sample MGYA00241908_ERZ509180 | MGnify/ENA primary metagenome ERZ509180 (study PRJEB26280, sample SAMEA2338814) | human gut metagenome | biome: human gut; feature: human-associated habitat; material: faeces...
TTTGGACTTCCGCTTTAAGAAACCCCGCCGTTTTCATCCGGCGGGGTTTTGTTTTCAATTTATATCTCTTTACCTTTGTGATAGCTGAATGTTTTTCTGTTTCTTTTATTGTTGCTTTTGGACGGGTCACGGTTGCCGCGTTCCGGATTTTGGTCATATTCGGCGGTTGAAGGGGAATTGACCCGTTTTTCCTGTTGCCGCATAAATCTTTCGGTTTTGGCAAGTTTTTCTTCCATCTGCGTTGATTCGATGAAGACTTTTTCGGTATGTGTCCGTTCTTCTGCTTTGGGCCCTTGGCCGAATTTGGTTCCTTTTTCAGGGACTATTTCCCGGCCCATTTTTTGCAGCGCCTTTTTGGCCGCTTCGTTATGTTTGGTCAGGTATTGGCGGCAGCCGGGCGGTATGCTTTGCAGATGTTCGGCTTCCAAATTGATGACGCCGGGCGGGTTCTTTAATTTCATTTTAAATTGCAGAGCGGCGGCCAGCAGTTTGTCACGGAATTCCGGCGTACGAATATTGTTGAATTCAATGGTGTCGGCTCCGTTGTCGCGGGCGGCTTTGACCAAGGCGTAAAAGTAGTCGTAGCTGAGCGGTTTGCCGGCTTCGGGGTTTTTGACGGTGACGTCAATTTTATTCGGCTGCGGCGCTTTTTTCACCATATAGACGGCGCCGGCATCGCCGCGTTTGCGGGCAATCGGGCTCAACGGGCGGACTTCGATTTCCACGGACGCAGGTTCCCGGTTTTCATCGGTTTGCACCCGAACTTCTTTAATTTCGCGTTTGGGTTCTCCGGTTTTTTTATCAACGGCGGTTTCGCACCATTTTTTCAGTGAAGCGGGATAGCCCTTAATCCATGAGGGTTCTTCGGAGTGATCAGAAGCTTCGGGTTTTTCTTTCTTTTCGGGAGCGGTTTCTTTTGCCGGGGCCGGCGGTGTGTCTTCCTTTGGGGCCGTTTTGTTTTTTTGCTCGCGACGGGCAAGCAGCTCATCTATTCTGCGGGTGGTGTCGTTTTCCTGCCGCGTATTGGATTCGTTTGATTCGGCAGTCCGGGAGGCAGGCGTTTGTCTTTCTCTGGATTGCGGAAGTTCGGGCAATTCTTCGCTGATGCTGAAGATTTTGATTTTGGGAGCAGGGCGCAGTTCCTCGGTTTGGGACAGGGGCGGCTGTCCGGAAACGAAAGAATCCGTGTATGCTTCTTCAAAAGTCGGATTATGCTTGTCAAAAGAAAATTCAATCTGCGGCGTTTCGGCTTCCAGTTCTTTTTCGTTGAGCGAAATGATGCCTCTTTCGCTCAGAATGCCGATTTTATCCAGGTTCAGTTTATTGTCATCGCCGATGATTTCTTCCAAAGCTTTTTCGTCGTTAATGATGTAGTTCAGCTGTTGCAGCCGTTCCTTTATTTTCCGGAGGGTTTCCTGCCGCTTGTCTGTGTTCGGCGAGGCAGCTTTGCGGGTGGCCGCGTCGGCTTGTTTGCGATATTGGTTTTCCCTTTCGGCTTTGGATAGAACTTTCATGTGCCAATCGTCCTGATGGTTAGATATGAGATCATACTATCATAAAAAAATAATTTTGTCTAATTTTTTCTACATACTGCAGAGTTTGTTCAGACTGGCAGGGGTGACGGCCTGAAGATAAGGATTGCAGTGTTTTTCCAGACCGAGGGTTACCGGTGCGACCGGTTTTCCCTGTTTGATTTTGCCCATGGCCTCTTCCACATATTGTTTAAGCAGCTGGCTGTTGGGGTTGAAGTATTGGGCGAAGCCGATGCCGTGAATGGTATATTCATGACCGGGATAGAATTTGACGTCGTTCGGGAGTTCTTTGATTTTATTCAGTGTGGCAAACATTTGTTCGGCGCTGCCTTCAAACAGACCGCCGATGCAAAGGTTAAACAGCGTGTCGCCGGTGAAGAGGGCTTTAGCTTCAGGAAAATACCACAGAATATGGCCGATGGTATGACCGTCAGCGCGGATAATTTCGGCGCGGGAGCTGCCGAGGCTGAACGTATCTCCGTCATTCAGGCCGATGTCTATGCCCGGAATACGGTTGAGGTCGGCTGCTCCGCCGACAACCTGTGCGCCGTAAAGCGCTTTCAGTTCCAGGTTGGCGTCGGTATGGTCGTAATGGTGATGGGTGTTGAAGATATATTGCGGTTTGATGCCCAATTCTTTGCATCTGGCAATAATCGGTGCCGCTTCGGAGGGGTCAACCACGGCGCTTTGTCCCGTTTCTTCATCGGTGAGCAGCCAGGCGTAATTGTCCATGGTGCCGGCCCGGCACAGAACTGGTTCAATTCTTAAGTTACTCATGCTTGTTTCTCCGTCAGTGTCTTATTTATAAATAGTCATCGGGGTTAATTTCATCAATCTGTTCCGGTGAAATATATTGTTCGGCGTAGTCCAAGTAAACTTTGCTGGTGATGAAAACCTTGTAAAGGTCGGGATCGATATGTCCGTTGTTTTTCATGTCGCGCATAATGGCCAGAACTTCCGAGAGTTTTTTCGGCTCTTTATATGGGCGGTCGTTGGCGGTAAGCGCTTCAAAAATGTCGGCAATGGCCATAATTTTGGCAGGAATGGACATTTGGTCGCCGGTTAGGCCGTTGGGATAGCCTTTGCCGTCTATGCGCTCGTGGTGGGCGCCGGCATATTCAACGACTTTTGAGAGTTCTTTAGGGAAAGGCAGAGCCTTGAGCATATCGATGGTGACAACAATGTGTTCGTTGATCTTTTCCCGTTCCTCTTTGTTGATGGTTCCGTGCGGGATTTTCAGGTTATAGAGTTCGCCGCGGTTATATTGGTCAAAGAGCAGGTCGCCCCGGTCCTGAAGAAGATTTTCAACACCCGGCTGTTCGTAAATTTCAGGGTTTTTGATGTGGTCGCGTTCTGCCCAGGAGAGCCCTTTCATACGGTTGAAGTAACGGGTGAAGGTGATGCGGGAAATCCTGTCCAGTTCGGCAAAGTCGCGTTCGGTCATGTCTTTATCGCCGATGTTGCACTGGGCGATAAAATCGTAATCTTTTTCCAGCTGTCTGACTTTGGCGACAAATTCGGCCTGCAGGTTCTCCGGCGTGTCCGTATCGGCCAGGCGCTTTTTCAGGTAGTCGATATGTGCGTCGCGGCGCAGAATCTCAAAGCGGCTGCGTATTTCATGAATGCGGTTGTAGATGGTTTCCAGCTTGGTGGCTTTGTCAACGATATATTCCGGTGTTGTGACTTTGCCGCAATCATGCAACCAGGAGGCAATATGCAGCGTGTACCAGTCGTCGCCGCTCATTTCAAAGTCACGCAGCGGGCCGCTGTCTTCCTGAACGGCGGCGGTAGCCAGCAGGCGGGCAATAACGGGCACGCGCTGGCAGTGGGCTCCGGTATAAGGCGATTTGGCGTCAATGGCCCGGGCCAGAACTTCAATGAAAGATTCCAGCAGCTGTCCGTAGGCCTCATTAAGCATTTTGTTTTCCAGCAGAAGACCGATGAGCTTGCAGATTGAAATGGTGTTTTTCTGGGTGTCCAGCGTAAAGGTCAGGGTGCGTCCGCTTTCGTCCCGCGGATTGACAAACTGCGCAATGCCGACAACGTAGCCGCGGCGGGTGGTTACCGGAATGCTGAGAACGGAGACGGTGGCATAATTGTTGTCTTCGTCAAACTCGGCGAAAAAACTGTTGTCAAATTTATTGTCGGCGTAGATGTTATTGGAATTAATGACGCCTTTGCTGAAAAAACAGGCGGCGGCAATGGATTTCTGCGGCTGGTTTTTGATTTCGGGCAGAAAAACGGTCGGAGCATAGACCAGATTGTCTGAGCCGCGGCGGGTGATTTTCAGGCTTTTGTTGACGCTGTATGAAAGGGTTAGAAACTTATCATCATTGACATTGTAGAAAAACCAGCCGTCCGCGTCACACATGTCGGCGGCGGTATCCATTATTTTTTCGACGATTTCGGCATGGTTGGCCTCTGCCAGCATTAAATCGCTCAGCTCAAGAATGGAACTTAAATTTCGCGTATTCGTCGACACCAAAGGCCGCCTCCTTCCCTTTACAAGGGTATAGTCTATACGCATTTAGTTAAAAAATAATCAATTAACTGATTTTTGAAATGAGGTAATTGACATCATCTTCGCTTAATTCCTCGCTGGTGGAGCTTATCGAAAGAATGCGTTCAATCACTTTGTGAATGAAAGAAGCACGATCGCTCTTCTGGCAGCCGAAGCGAATGTCGCGGATGACGTTCAGGGCGCTGAAAACCGCGGGGAACATACTCTTGGGGATAAAGGCCTTGCGGAGCAGATTGCGAATCATAAAGTCAACCTGCAGGTTAAACAATATTTTGCGGACTTCCAGCAGCGGAGTGTTGGAAAGGTAAACCAGTGCATATTCAAAAAATTTCAAATCGCCCATGCAGATTGAACGCACAACCAGTGACGGCGTCAGGTGATTGGAGGCGTAAAGCTGGTGAACCAGTTCTTCAATCTGTTTATCTGAGCTGTATTCTTCCGAAATGCGCAGCGTGGTTTTTTCCTTAACCTGTTCAACAATGTCGGTGGCAATGTTATTGGGCAGATTATGGGTGGTAATCAAACGTTTCTGCAGTTCGTCGGAAAGAGAACTGACAATCTTTTCAATGACCGAAACCGGCAGGTCGGAACGATAAACCAGGTGTTTTTTGATATTGTCGCTGTCGGAATATTTATCAATAATCGAATCGTAGGTCTTTTCAACGATATTGGCGCTTTCATTGGAGATGAGAACGCCGACGACATCTTCCGAGCATTTGTCAACAATATACTGCGAGACGTCTTCCGGCAGATTTTTGCGCTGGGCGACCGCTTTCTGTTTGTTGCTGCTCTGCGCTTCGATAATGCTGATCAGGTCTTCTTTGGTGAGGTTGGCGTAATATTTGATGAAAGGAACGGCAACGCTGTCCTGATCGTTAATCAGTTTGACGGTGATGTCGCGGGGAATTGACTTGCAGTTTTTCAAACTTTCGGAAAGGACTTCCCTGACTTTGACCTGAACGTCTTCAACCATAATGCGGAAAATGTCTTCCGCCAGTTTGCGCCCGCGCTCGCTGATGTCGGTTCCGTCATAATAGGCGGAGATTTTTTGGGCCGCAGCTGCTTTGTTCTCAACAGACAAGTCGTGAGACAGGCGGTTAACATCTTGCATTGTCAGGCCGAGTTTTGTCATTTTTTTCTGCACTCGCTTTAATTAACTATCTATTTCTTATCATAAAATATATTAAATGAAAAGTGTAATTAATCTTTTGTTACAAAATTTTGTCGAGCAACCATTATTTTTCCGCGTCCGGAATTTTTGCGTCCAGCCAGTCAATGTCTCCCAGCGTTGCCTCATCAAAATTCGTCAGTTCGTAAAAAGTCATGGTATATTCAAGCAAACCGGCAAAATTCCGGAGATTGGTGTCGAAAATCATGGCATTGGCAAGCGCTTTGCCGGTGACGGGTTTGTCACGGTTTTCAATTTCGGCGCGCAGAAAACGCAGCTGTTCATAATTTACGCCGGAGTTGATTTTATGGGTGTATGAGCGCATGGAGGCCAGCAACGAAGGGAAAATTTTGTATTTGTAGCTGTTGTCTTCGGTTTCGTCTTCGGGAATCAGTCCGGGTTCGTTTGAGTACCACAACAGTTCGCGGTAAAGCGAATTGCCTTCGTTGGCCGGGCGGTTGGTGCCCCAGTTGCTTTCAATGGCAGCGGCGCCCATCAGCAGAGAAGGCGGCAGTTTGTTGACGCGGAGCAGCAGTTCTTTGAAAATGTAAGCATAACGCCGTTCTCCCGTGAGGCGGGTGAAAATATCATATTTTTCCGCCTGCTGTTCAAGAAATTTTTCTTCTTCCGCAGTGAGGTCGTGCTGTTTTTGGAAGCGGTCTTCCAGCAGGCGGATATGCAGCCGCTCTTCACTGAGTTCTTCGCCAAGTTTCAGAGCCAGAGGGCCGACGATTTGCAAGAAGAGCTTGTTGCGTTTTTGCGGGTCTTTAATTGAGCGGAAGTCGCGAGGGAGACGGGTGAGAAAAATCGGCGGATAAATCCAGTCCCGCATATAAATGTAGTCTTTATAGCCGTATATCCGGTAAAAGTCTTCCAGTTCGGCAACCGTGATGTCATGGATATAAATGCCGTCAACCTTGTATTCATAAACGGGAGTATCCGGCGCTTTGGCGCCGCAGATAAAAAGGACGCTCAGAATCAGGGCTGTGACGGCGGTTAATGTTTTCATGCTTCGCTGTTTTCAAAATTTCTGACTTCTTTGACTTCAGGGATATAGGATTTGAGAACCCTTTCGACTCCTTCTTTAAGGGTAATCATAGCGTAAGGACAGCCGGCGCAGTTGCCGCGCATTTCGACATAGACAATTCCGTCTGCGAAGTTTTTGAAAACGATGTCGCCTCCGTCCTGTTTGACAGCCGGGCGGATGCGCGCATTAATCAGCCCGATGATGCGGTTGGCGACGTCTGTTTCGTCGGCAGCCGTTTCCGGCGTTTCGATGACGGCTTCGTCGCCAAGAGCGGCATAGTCCATAATTTCGGCGAGAATCTGCGGTTTGAGTTCTTCCCAGTCGGCTTCGTCTTCTTTGGTGACGGAGATCATTTCTGCCGTCATAAACAATGATTTTATGCCGCCGAGGTCAAAAATCTGCTCGGCCAGCGGTGACTTGCGCAGGGATTTGGCATCAACGAATTCGGCGGTTCCGCTTTTCAGAATCCGAACCGGCGGAAAAAAGTTTAAGACATTGCGGTCAGGGGTTTCTTGTGTTTCAATCAGCATTTTATTTCCTTGCAGGGGCTTGTTCGTTTAAAGCTTCGGCAATCAGGGCAAGCAGATTGCGGGCTTTCACGATGTACATGTTTAAATAACTCAGGTGGTTGGGTGCGGTCAGGCTGTTCAGCTCGCCGTTGCGGACAATGGCCGGTTGGACGGACGAGGCGTCTTCCAGAGCTTTGATCAGGCTTATCCAGTTTTGATATTGTCCGGCGGAAACGATGATGTTTTTATAATCATTGCCGAGCGCTTTGAAAAGCAGGTAATAAGCATAGGCTTTGCCCTGCTGATAATAGAAAATGTTATCGGCTTTGGTGTCCCACCAGGAAGAACTTTCCTCCCGGATTCGGGTTTCAAGAGCGGCGCTGCTTTTGCCAAGGTTTATTTTGGATTTGCGGAGCAGGTAAGCGAGGTCTGCCGGGCTTTTGTAAAAGACTTCGCGGCCGGCACTGAGGCTTTTGTTGTAATTAATCAGGTGGCGGCGAGCCTTGCGGTACTGGTTGTTGGCCGACGGTGCCAGCAACAGTTTGTTTTCGGCGGAAAACATCCAGACGGTTCCGGGGTAACGCAGCAATTCCGCCGCGGCCCGCAGGTCGGAAGGTTCATCTTCCACGGTAATCTTTTTATCAATTCTTTTGGCAAAAGAAGAAGTAAATTTATTTAGGGCGTCAAAAATGCCGAGCTGAAAATTAGGCATATTGTCAAGGAAATAAGAGGGGTAGAAAAACGGCAGGTTCGGCGTCCAGATTTTTTCGTTTACTTCACGGTTGACCAGAAAAGAAATCATTTCCACGCTGCTGGATTGTTCAGGGTGTTTTTCATCAATTTCATAATCGGTGGTGCGGTCAATGTTGCTGATGAGCAGTCCGCCGATAGGATAATAAAGAAAAACCAGCGCGGCAAGCAGAAGAACCAGTGTGTTCCACCAGGTCGCAAGAAAGTTCATTCCCCGGTCAACCATGGCATCAAAAGAAAATTTCGGCAGGCGGATTTGCCGCAGTTTGCCGTATTGTTGCAAAAGCCAGTTTTTAAGCTTGTTTTTGAGCATTTTTCTTTCCCCGTGACGAAAGCATTTTAAGAATGTCGGTTAAACAAAGCACACCGGTTAGTTTAGCCATTACGCAGAAAGTTGCAACACCCAAAATGCATAATCCGGCGAAAAGCGGAATTTTTATGCCGTAAGACAGCCGCAGCCAATTGTCAAACTTCCAGGTTATGCCGAGTTCTCCCAAATAAATAACTCCGCCCATTACCAGCGAGCAGAGCGTGATTTTGAGAATTTTGCGGTTCAGCTCGGCGGAATAGCTCCAATAACCGCGTTTTTTCAGGCCGCGAAGATATTGGTAGAGCGAGACGAAAGAGGCGACGGAAGTTGCCGAAGCCACGCCGACGTGGCCGAAAGGAATCATCAAAGCTATGCTGAGCGACAGGTTGGCAATCATGACAACAATGCTGTATTTGACCGGGGTTTTGGTATCGCCGCGGGCAAAAAAGTTCGGAGCAAGGGCTTTAACCATAACGTAAGAGGGTAGACCGACGGAGTAGGCGATAACTGCCCGGGCGGTCATAACCGAATCTTCGGCGGTGAAACGTCCGTGGCGGAAAAGAATATCTATAATCGGATAAGCCAGAACAATCAGGGCAACCGTTGCCGGAATGGAAAGCAGGGCGCCGTATTCAACCGCTTTGTTTTGGCTGTGACGGGCTGCTTCGATTTCTCCGGCTTTGAGGTGGTGGGAGAGTATCGGCAGCAAAGCAACGCTGATAGCCGCGCCAACCACGCCGAGCGGCAGCTGCTGAATGCGGTTGGCATAGTAGAGCCAGGAGATGGCTCCGGTTCCGACCAGCGAAACAACAATGGTGTCAACCACCATGTTAATCTGATAGACGCCGGCTCCGAGAACGCCGGGAGCAATACGTTTGAACAGGGTTTTGATTTCAGCATTATGCAGCAGGCGGCGGATGTTGAACTGCGGTTTGACGCTGACGTCAATCCGCCGGAGAAAAAAGTGCAGCCAGAGAATTTCAAGCAGACCGGCAATGGTTACGCCCCAGGAAATGCCGTGGGCAGGGGTTTCGCCAAAGGGAACAAAAGCAAAAACGGCAACAATCATTGTCAGATTGAGGATAACCGGTGCTGCGGCCGGCCCGGCAAATTTGCCGAAAGAGTTTAAAATGCCGGACTGAAAAGAAACAATCGAAATAAACAGCAAAAACGGAAAAGTGATGCGGGAGAGTTCGACCGACAAAGCCATTTTTTGCGGATCGGAAGCAAAGCCCGGGGCTATCAGTTCAACCACCCAGGGCATGCAGAATTCCATCAGAATAACAAAAAGGGTAAGAAAGAAAGTGAGGACGGAAATGGCCTGGGAGGCAAAACGAATGGATTCTTCGCGTCCGTCGGTTACCAGTTTGTGGGACAACATGGGGACAAAAGCGGTGGTGAAAGCGCCTTCGGCAAACAGGCTGCGAAACAGATTTGGCAGTTTGAAAGCAACGAAAAAGGCGTCGGATACGGCACCGGCACCGAGGAAATTGGCAAGAATCATATCCCGGGCAAATCCGGTAATGCGGCTGACGAGCGTGAATCCTCCGAAAGTGGCAATTGACTTAAATAAAGACATTTTTTTCCCATTAAACTGTTATTTGTTAAGGATATTTTATTGATTTGTATGCAGTATATTGTATAAAGATTAAAATTACGAACAGAAAAATCGTTTTATCGCCTTATATTTTGAGAAAAAGCCAGTTTAAATATTGACAAAAGACAATTATATTGCGATAATAGACAAAAGAAATAAGCAAGAATAATAAAAATCTTAGGAGAAGTTTTATGGTTAACATGGCTAATTTGCCGCAGGGAAAAGAGTTTTCTTGGAAAGGCGGCGTTAAAAGCATAGCACGGGGAAAGGAAAGATCTTCGGATCCGGCTCTTTCTCTGGCCGCACAGATTTTGATTTCGCGAGGATATAACGGTTTGGGATCGTCCGTATCCCATAAAGCCGATGCTCATAAAAATATGTTGTCAAATAAAATTTTGGCAAACAATGGTTTGGAATTGCAGGCTGACGGTTCTTATCGTCAGGTTTCTGCCGAGAAAGCTCGGGCGGCCGTAAATGCTGCCGAAACGGGTGCACAGATTATTTCTAAGGGTTTGACACGCTAACTTTTGATTAGAAATAAAACTTCTCGCAATAATCGTTAAAAAGTCCTCCGGTAACGGAGGACTTTTTTTACCAGCAGCTTCGGTGGCTTCCGCCTCCTACTGGACCGCCGGAACACATATGTCCGTAACCTGAATATTCCTCTATATCTCTTTCACATGCAGACGAAGAGGTATAGGAGGAATAAGTGTAACTTGTATCTTCCGTTTTCTCATATACGTCGTTGGTGTAGTATTCCGTATACTGTCCGACACGCAAAGAATAGCCTCCGCTTCCGTCGGAGATGCAGCTGCATCCGGTACTGTATCTTTCGGTTCCGCTTGTGATGCACCAACCATAGCAGCTTTCGCCGCAATTTGTTGTTCCTGTGTATATGTACTGATAGTTATCGAAGGGAGGATTCCCTCCGTTGTCGGTATAGGGGCAGGGATCGCAGACTTCTTTGCATTCGGAGAATTTCTTAAGACTTCCGGAATAGCATACCTCG
>ENA-ORTF01004562-ORTF01004562.1-human-gut-metagenome-genome-assembly--contig:-NODE-4562-length-10416-cov-4.802722_pt1 | contig 10416 bp, 7 predicted proteins | sample MGYA00241908_ERZ509180 | MGnify/ENA primary metagenome ERZ509180 (study PRJEB26280, sample SAMEA2338814) | human gut metagenome | biome: human gut; feature: human-associated habitat; material: faeces...
CCACGCGGGTCAGGCGCGGCGGGCGGCGCGTGGACACGAACAGCGGCTGCACCTCGACCAGCGGGTTGTACGGCGCCAGGCCGAACCACTTGACCGGGGAACCGGCCACGCGGCGGATCGCGTACTTGATCTGCAGCGAGAGGGCGCCACGGCCGGAGACCTTCGACTCGGGCATCAGCGCCTTGTGGATCACCACGTAGCGGATGGTGCCGATGCCGGGATCGGCGTCAAGCTTCGGGTAGATCGACTGCTGGTTCGGCAGCTCGCCGGTCTTCTCCAGATCGTGCATGATCTGATGCAGGTAGGCCGGGATGGACTGCGAGACCTTGAAGCCGAGGCGGATGCGCACACGGAACAGGTAGTCGGTACCGAAGCTCTCGACCGAATACTCACGGGTGAACGGCTCGTCGGTGGTCTCGACGGCCACCGCCCACCATGCGCGGGCGCGCTTGGGGTGGTCGGCGAAGATCGAGAAGAAGATGTCCGTATCGAGACGCTTCAGGTCCGGATCGCTGGTCAGGTAGACGATGTTGTCCGCGAACCGGTGGATGCGGCTATCGCCGTGCAGCTTGTCCAGCGCGGGGAGGAAGTCCTTCGGCATCATGTGCCGACGCTGCGAGCGCTCCAGCTTGGTGCCCTCGTTCCACGTGTACATGATCATGAGGATCGCCAGCGTGAGCAGCAGCGTGAACCAGCCGCCGTGCAGGAACTTGGCCATCGAGGCGGCGAAGAACAGGACCTGGATCGCCAGGAACACGATGGTGAACACAACGGCGCCGAACTTGTTGCTGCGGTGCCACAGGTAGATGCCCAGCAGGATCGTGGTGGTGATCATCGTGATGGTCAGTGCCAAGCCGTAGGCCGCCGAGATATGTTCCGAATCGCGGAACAGCAGCAGCAGCACGGCCAGCGTGGCCACGCACAGCACCACGTTGACGACCGGAATGTACAGCTGGCCGCGGGTACGGGCAGGGTAACGGACCTGCAGATGCGGCATCCAGTTGAGGCCGGTGGCCTCGGAGACCATGGTGAACGCGCCCGTAATCAGCGCCTGGGAGGCGATGATGCCGGCGGTGACCGACAGCACGACGGCCACATAGCGCACGTTCGGATCCATCATCTGGAAGAACGGGTTGATCCCCTCGGCGTCGGCCAGTTCGGGGTTGTTCTGGTTGCGCAGCATCCACGCGCCCTGGCCGAAGTAGTTGAGCACCAGCGCCACCTTGATGAACGGCCAGGTGAAGTAGATGTTGCCGCGGCCCACGTGGCCCATATCCGAGTACAGCGCCTCGGCGCCGGTGGTCGAAAGGAACACGGTGCCCATCAGCGCCAGACCGGTGGCGTTATTCGGACTGAACAGGAACTTGATGCCGTAGTACGGGTTGAGTGCGGCGAGCACGGACCAGTCGTTGCCGATGGCTACCACGCCGACGATCGCCAGGAACGCGAACCAGACCATCACCACCGAGCCGAAGACCTTGCCGATCGATTCGGTGCCGCGCGACTGCACGGCGAACAGGATCACGATGATCACCGCGGTGATCATCATCGTCAGATCCTTGTTCTCGGTGAACAGATGCTCCAACGCCGGCAGCGTCTTCAGGCCTTCGACGGCGGACGAGATCGACACGGCCGGCGTCAGCACCGAGTCCGCCAGGAAGGCCGCGCCGCCGAGCATGGCCGGTATGACGAGCCATGCGCCGTATTTGCGAATCAACGAGTACAGAGCAAAGATGATTCTGCAGAAACGGACATCCAAACATCCCAATTCACATCACACATGACCGATTCTCCAGAATCGGACACACAGAACACATTTTTCGGAACTCAGACGTCCGATTCGGCAGAATCGGACACATGTGCACAAGTCGGATGATGAGCACGACTATCGACGGGCGTTCGCCGGTTGTGGACGCCGCTGAAATCGATGCGATCCACACCGGGCACACGCATGAAGACGCACAGTATCAACGCGTGGTATCGCCTGGCACCAGTGTCATGGGAATAAGCACGTTCGGCTCGAACGGCTTGGGGATGTTCTTGCGTGAAGCGTTAGCCGCGGCCACTTCCTCATTGGCAATCGCCTGCACGATATGGTCGGCCGCCGACTGTGCGATCGCCGAGAAATCCTGCGCGACCGCGGTCAGCTTCATGCCGGCCAAATCAGTCAAATACGTACCATCGTAGGCAACGATCTGCAGCTCGTCAGGAATGGAAATTCCACGGCCCAACGCTTCGCGCACGCAGAACGATGCACCAATATCGGAACTGACCACGGCATCGACGCCGTCGGTCGTCACCTTGTCGAGCGCATTGCTGACCGCACGATGATAGCCGGCAAAATCCATCACTTCGCCAGCTTCAACATACTCGTATTTCACGCCTGCGGAGGTCAATTCCTGTTCCAACGTGAGGTAGTAGCGCACCGTCGGGAACGTGGTCTTTCCCAAATCGAACGGTCCTTCCTCGACTTCTCCGCGCGCAGCCAAATCGAAGAATTGATCTCGCGGACCGCCAATCATCACCACATGTTTGGCACCATTGCGGATCAGCATCTGCGCAATCAATCGCCCACCCTGCTCGTGGTCGGATCCGATTGACGAAATACCGTCTCCAAGCACACGGTCGAACGCGACGATCGGGCGATGAATCGACGTCCAATAATCGCCGGGATGCGAAGTGTGCGCACACATGACGATGCCGTCCATCATGTGCCGACGCAACATGTCGACATACTGGATTTCGCCGTCCGCCTCATCTGCGGTAGAGCACAGCATAGTGCGTAATCCTTGCGCGGCGAGCGCATGCTGCAGATGTGCGGTAAACGTCGCAAAGAACGGGTGGCGGATGGTGGGCACGATGACGCCGACCAGATTCGTGCAATCATGATACAGATTGCGGGCAAGCTCGTTCGGCACATAATTGAGGGCTTGCATGGCTTTGCGCACACGTTCGCGCATGTCATCAGACACGTACCCGTTGCCGTTCACCACCAGCGAGACGGTGCTCAGAGACACCCCGGCCTTCTTCGCCACATCGCGCATGCCGACCATGATCGCACCTTCCCCGTCATCACTGTTCTATCGTTGTATGCTCACGTGCTTACCACGAAATATTACATTCATTTACATTCTCTCGAACCTGTTCGACAGTCCGGCAACGAAATACAGCTTCTTAGTGTCGACTCCCGCGGAGGCGAAGGCCTTCAGCAGCGGCTTGGTCTGGTCGAATGCAATCACCAGCGTTGCATCCGGACTGGCGGCCTTGATGGCGGTTGCGCTCAGATTTCTTTCACGTTACTCAGCGACCGTCCGTGTAACGTGAAAATTACGCCGGATTGGCAAGCAGCGCAATGCCGAAACCGGCGGCCACACAAATGAGAGGCACCGCGACGGTTGCTATTCCATAGCCCAGAGCCAGCGTAAAACGACGCTGGCGAATCAATGAAACCACTTCGTTGAGCGCCGTGGAGAATGTTGAGAAACCACCGAGAAATCCGACAACGAACATCATGACCGTGTCCATATCCACCGATTGCGAATAGTAGGACATCATGGCGATGCCCGCGCATAGCGAGGCGACGCCGTTGATGACGAGCGTGGATAGCGGGAAGTTGCGATTCGTTCTTCGATTCTCGCGGTTCCAGCCTTGTTGAATTGACACGTCGAGCACGTAACGGGCCATGGCTCCCAGACCGCCGAACAGACAGATCATCCACATCATCAGCGCACCTCCCCGGTAGTCGGGTCGGCGACAAGCGAAATCTCCGCAGTGATCGGTTTGGGCTCGAAGCTGGGTGGAAGCGGGTTGGCCGGCTGCTGGATTGGCTGCGACTGCTGCTGGGGCTGCTGGATTGGTTGCGACTGCTGAATCGGCTCGGGCAGCTGCCCCAAGTCTGAAGTATCCGGCTCGCGCAACAACGGCTGCGATGACTGTGTCAGCTGAGGAACGACCAGCGGAGGAATCTGCGGAACGCGGCCTGTCTGCATAGGCTGGCTGGCGGTCGGCGGCACGGTTGGTGTTTCGACTCGCGGAACCTGTCCCGTCTGTGCAATCTGCTGGGCCGTCTGCGCGGCTTCCATTGCGGCCTGCGCGGCAGAACGCGCCACGTCGGCCACTTTCACATGGCGTACGCCCTGCGTGTCCGATTCGGCAGAATCGGACACGGAAACAGCTGAAAACGCACCCCGAACCCGCTTTCGAGTACTCCGTGACAGCAGTGCCTGCATCAGAACCACGCCGGCGGCGGCAGTGAGCAAACCGCCTGCAAAATTTCCCGCAAGATAGCCAAGCGCACTGGCGATATGCCGCTCGTGCAGACCTTCCATCGTTTCCAGCATCACGCCGGACATCGTCGAAAGCCCACCGAGCAAGCCGAGCCCAACACCACGGCTGACAACCTGCCGCACCCGGCGACGCAGCCACGAAGCGGTCGCCATGAATTCGGTCAGCATCGCGAACAGGAAGCAGGCGACCATATTCGACACAAACGTGCCCACAACGAATGGCGCCCCGCTGACCGACGGCAGGAGCATATCCAACGCATGCCGACAGCCGACTCCAACAAATCCACCGACGAACACCACAACATACATCAGTCCGTCGGCGAGCGGATTGAACCGCGCCTGCATACGTTTCATCGGTGCCAGGGGAATCGTAGGCGGATCCATGGTGTTAGCGGCGGGCGCGGTTGCACCAGCATGCGTCACCTCAACAGCGTCGATTGCCTGCGTGATGGGATGCGAGTCCTCACCCGCAGTCACCACGTCTCCCGGCGATTGTTCTTGCGATTCCATTGCGCTCCCCCTGTACTGGCCTCCCGCGGACAGCGTTGTTCCGCCCATAGGCCGTGCAACAACGAGCTGGGCCGCGGTTGCCGCCTTCCTAACGCATATGAGTTTACACGGAGCGCCAACGTATGCACCCTGGATGTCCGATTCCGCAGATTCGGACATCCAGAGTCCAGCCGAATTCAGCCAGGCTCAGTCAAGCCGGGCATCACACAGCCGCCGCATCGCAGGTCGCACCTCGCGCTCCTCCTCGCCACTGAACAGCACCACCAGATAGTCGCCGGCACGCAGCCGTGTATCACCGCGCGGCACGATCTCGCTTTCGCCGCGACGCAGGCCGATGATCAGGCACCCAGACGGCCAACGCACGTCACGCACCCGCTTGCCGTCCGCAATCGCTCCCATTTCCAATGGCAGTTCCATAATGCCGCTGCCCACATGGCTTGCGATCGCCATCTGCATGCCTTGCGCGCGCACGTACCGCTCCAGCAACTCCCCATAAATCGGTTTGGTGCGCAGCAAATCGGACACCAACAGCGCGACGAAAGCGACGGCCGCGACCGGCAGCATGTGCGTCAACGTTCCAGACATCTCCACAGCCAACAGAATCGACGTGATCGGCGTTTTCACGGACGCGGCGAGCGTGCCCGTCATCACGCACACCGCAAACACCGCCACTGCGTCGGATGGCAGATCACCGAATCGATGCAACACTTCACCGCAGATGCCGCCGGCCAACGAACCGACCGCAAGAATCGGCATGAAAATACCGCCAGGCGCGCCTGAGCCGAAACTCGTGGATGTGAACAGCATCTTCGCCACGAACAGCAGACACAGCATTCCCAAGCCGACGCGCGCATGTTCGGCGGTATCAATCAGATTCGAGCCGCCGCCGAGCACATCGGGCAACCAGATGCCGACAGGCAACGCGATCGCAATCGCAATCATCGGGCGGCTCCATGCCGGCAGTTTGCCGTACAGCGTCTGGAAGCCAAGCAACGAGCGGTTCATCAGCGAACCAACCAAACCGGCCACCAATCCCAACGGAATCAGCCACACATACTCTTCCAACGACAGCTGACCGATATCACCGAAATCCAAAACCGGACGCAGACCGAAACAGTATTTTGAGACGAAATCGGCGGTCAGCGATGCGGCGGTGGCGCCCATCAGAATCGCAGGGGAAAAACTCCGATGCACCCCTTCCAAAGCGAACATCATGCCGGACAGCGGCGCGCTGAACGCGGCGGACAAGCCGGCCGCGGCACCGGCGGTGACCAGATAATGCTCCTGCATGTCCTCACGGCGGCGGCCGCGCAAACGGTGGGACACACACTGCGCGCCCGACGCACCAATCTGAATGGACGGCCCCTCACGGCCGAGCGACAGACCAAACAACGCGCCCAACAGTCCACCGACGAAACGGACTGGCAGAATCGTCTGCCAACGCATCTTCAAGCCGCATATCACCACGCCGTTGGTCTGCGGGATGCCGCTGCCACCAGCCATCGGCTCCTTGCCGACCATCCACGCGATCGCCAGCGCGGCCGCCACCGCGGCAACCGCCCACGGCGCAATCAGCCACGGGGTCTCGCGAATCCGCGCATATATCCAACGGGACGCATCCGTGCCGTATTCGATGCCGAGACGGTATACGACAACCAGCAATCCTGAAACCAGACCAATGACTATGCCGGCCGCCGCCATCTTCCACTTCAAGTGGTCGAATCGCGGAATCAGCCGGCGGATATCATGTGCCGCGTCGTTACCAGTCAAGCCGGGAAATTCGTTGCAGACGGTCAGTCGACCAGCGAATTGATCTGGATGACATGATCGCGCTGCGGACCGGTGCCGATCGCGGAGATACGGCAGCCGCTCAGCTCTTCCAAACGCTTGACGTAGGCCTGGCAGGTGGCGGGCAGCTCGTCGAAGGAGTGGCAGTCGGAGATGTCTTCGTCCCAGCCGGGCATGGTCTCGTAAATCGGCTTGGCGGCGGCGAAAGCGGCCTGATCGGTCGGCATATCGTCGTGACGTTCGCCGTCCACGTCGTAGGCCACGCAGATCGGAATCTCCTTCAGGCCGGCGAGCACGTCGAGCTTGGTGAGCACGATGTCGGTCAGGCCGTTGACCTGGGAGGCGTAACGGTTGACGACCGCATCGAACCAACCACAGCGACGCGGGCGGCCGGTGGTCACGCCGAACTCGTGGCCCTGCTGACGCAGCCATTCGCCGGACTCGTCCAGCAGTTCGGTGGGGAATGGGCCTTCGCCCACGCGGGTGACGTAGGCCTTGGAGACGCCGATTACGCGGGTGATCCTGGTGGGGCCCACGCCGGTGCCGGTGCAGGCGCCGCCGGCGGTCGGGTTGGAAGAGGTGACGAACGGGTAGGTGCCGTGGTCCACGTCAAGCATGGTGGCCTGAGCGCCTTCAAACAGTACGGTCTTGCCTTCGTCAAGCGCCTTGTTGAGAATCAGGCCGGTGTTGGCCACGTACGGCTTGAGGCGTTCGCCGAGCTTCAGCAGCTCCTCGGTGGTCTGGTCCACGTCGATCGGACGACGGTTGTAGAGCTTGACCAGCATCTGGTTCTTCTGGTGCAGGCTGGCCTCCACCTTGTCGTGCAGATGGTCGGCGTTGAACAGGTCATGCACGCGGATGCCGACACGGTTGATCTTGTCCGCGTAGGCTGGGCCGATGCCACGGCCGGTGGTGCCGATCTTGTGCTTGCCAAGGAAGCGTTCAGTCACCTTGTCGAGTGTGCGGTGGTAGGGCGCGATGATGTGTGCGGCCTCGCTCACCTTGAGGTGGGAGCAATCGATGCCGCGGGATTCCAGGCCGTCGATCTCCTCGAAGAGCACTTCCGGGTCCACGACCACGCCGTTGCCGATCACCGGGGTCAGGTTCGGGTTGATGATGCCGGAGGGCAGCAGGTGCAGGGCGTACGACTCATCGCCGACCACCACGCTATGGCCCGCGTTGTTGCCGCCGTTGAAGCGCGCGACGTAATCGACCTTGGTGCCGATCAGATCGGTAGCCTTGCCTTTACCCTCGTCGCCCCACTGAGCACCGATAAGAACAATTCCAGGCATGATGCACCTCCGCATTCGCACGATTCCGCCGGAAACAGACTACCTTACACCCTCTACCCTGCGAAGTTTCGTCTCACGCAGGGCGAGGCTGGGGGTGCGACGACCCGGAATGGGTGACGAATTTCTACTCGTACGAGGCGGCGCTGTGACCAATCGCACAAGCGCACAGGTTGAAGAACGGGGCCTAGCGGGCATGCCTCGCGCGATAATGAAGCCATGACGATCGCAACACCGGAACGCTATGCCGAAATGCTCGATGCCGCCCGCCGAGGCGGTTACGCCTATCCAGCCATCAACGTAACCAGCTCACAGACACTGAATGCCGCATTGAAGGGCTTCGCAGACGCCGAGTCCGACGGCATCATCCAGATTTCCGTGGGAGGCGCGGCCTACGTCTCCGGCAGGGGAGTCAACGATCGCGTTACCGGCTCGCTGGCACTGGCGGCTTTCGCACATGAAGTGGCTGCGAAATACCCGAACATCACCATCGCTCTGCACACCGATCACTGCGCCAAGCAGTATCTGGATGAGTGGGCGCGTCCTCTGCTCGCGCATGAGGCCGATCAGGTGGCACGAGGCCAGGAGCCCACATTCCAGTCGCATATGTGGGATGGCTCCACCGTGCCGCTCAAGGAAAATCTGGACATCGCCGAGGAACTGCTCGACAAGTCGCAGAAGGCGCACACCGTGCTCGAAATCGAAATCGGCGCGGTCGGCGGTGAGGAAGACGGCCACTCCGCCGAAATCAATGAAAAGCTGTATTCCACTCCGGAAGATGGCCTCGAAGTCGCCCGCCGACTGGGTTTGGGCGAACGTGGCCGGTACATGGCCGCTTTCACATTCGGCAATGTGCATGGCGCCTACAAGCCCGGCGTGGTCAAGCTGCGTCCGTCGCTACTCGGCGACATTCAGGCGCGTGTGGCGCGCGCGGTGGCCGAAGGCGAGTTGCCTAGCGCGGCCGGCATAGTCGATTTCCCCAACGGCAAGCCGTTTGAGCTGGTGTTCCACGGCGGCTCCGGTTCACGCCCGGAAGAAATCGCCGAAGCTGTAAGCTACGGCGTGATCAAGATGAACATCGACACCGATACCCAGTACGCCTTCACCCGTCCAATCGCCGACCACGTGTTCGAGAACTACGACAAGGTGCTGAAGATCGACGGCGAAGTGGGCGAGAAGAAGTTCTACGATCCGCGTTCTTGGGGCCGTAAGGCTGAGGATTCCATGTCCGCCCGCGTGGTCGAGGCTTGCCGGCAGCTGGGTTCCGCGGGCAAAGCGCTCAAATAGCGCGTAGTTTTGCGATCGTGCGCGACACTTTCCCGGAAATAATGAAAATCATTGAAAATCAATGGAGCGGACAACGGGAGTCGAACCCGCCTCTAAAGCTTGGGAAGCTTTCATTCTACCGATGAACTATGTCCGCATGCCTTACGGCTGCTGCACCTCACGTGACGAGCATGCTCAGCCAAACGAGGCACGAATAGTTATCCTAGCACGTCACCTGCCGACGCGCGTGGAGTAGGTGGGCGGAGCGATCGGCGTGCCGTTCATTTCGTTGGCCATCTGCATGAGACGCGCTATGCGCTCATCGGTCGGCGGGTGCGTGGAGAACAAGCGCGAGAAACCGACCGCGGAGAACGGGTTGGCGATCATCATTGCGGAGACGGACTGGGTGCCGGCGGTTTTGCGCATCGGCGCGGTCTGCGCGCCGTAGGAAATCTTGTTCAGCGCGGAAGCCAGGGCCTCGGGATCGCCGGTGAGCAAGCTGCCGTCTTCATCGGCGTCGTATTCGCGGGTGCGGGAGATGGCCATCTGGATCAAAGACGCGGCAATCGGCGCGAGAATCACGCTCAGCAATGCGCCGATCAGGCCGAGGCCACCGGAACTATCGCGGTCGTCTCGCGAGCCGCCACCGAAATACATCAGCGAATAGCCCAGATAGGAGATGACAGTGGCCATGGCAGAGGCGATGGCGGAAGTCAGGATGTCGTGGTTGTACACGTGCATAAGTTCGTGGCCCAGCACACCACGCAGTTCACGGGCGTTGAGAATCTGCAGGATGCCTTGGGTGCAGCAGACAGCCGCGTGCCGTTCGTTGCGTCCGGTGGCGAAGGCGTTCGGGCTCATGGTGGGGGCGATGTAGATGCGCGGCATCGGCTTGCCGGCCTTGGCGCTCAGTTCACGCACGATCTGGTAGATCTCCGGGGCTTCCTGTTCGCTGACTTCCCGCGCACCCATGGAGGCGATGGCGAGTTTGTCGGAGAACCAGTAGGTGCCGAACGTGGTAATCAGGCCGATGACGATATAGATGCTCAGGGTTTGCCGACTGCCGCCCGTGGCCCACCAAATCAGCATGATGATGGCCCACATCAGGGCAAACAGCAGCGTTGTCTTCAGGCCGTTGAAATGGCCGTGCACCCGTACTTTGGCATCCATAATGCACACACTAAAATCGCATGCTGAATGATTGCTGGATATGCGCCGCGAGAAATGTCCCATATTCGCCCGGCCCGTCCGGCCCCGAGCCCGGCCGCGTCCGCACG
>ENA-ORTF01004565-ORTF01004565.1-human-gut-metagenome-genome-assembly--contig:-NODE-4565-length-10415-cov-2.320849_pt1 | contig 10415 bp, 8 predicted proteins | sample MGYA00241908_ERZ509180 | MGnify/ENA primary metagenome ERZ509180 (study PRJEB26280, sample SAMEA2338814) | human gut metagenome | biome: human gut; feature: human-associated habitat; material: faeces...
GCCCAGGTTGCTTTTGGTGCCAATGATGCTCAGGTCATCAAAGCCATGAACGAAGCTGAAGCTTTTGACGGCCCGTCCATCATCATTGCTTACTCGCACTGTATTGCCCAGGGCTTCAACCTGGCTGACGGCTTACAGCACCAGAAGAACGCGGTTGAAACCGGTTCTTGGCCGCTGTTCCGTTACAACCCGGAAAACATTAAAGAAGGCAAAGCTCCGCTGACTTTAGATTCCAAAGCTCCGAGCAAACCTCTGTCAGACTATATGTCTAACGAAACCCGTTTCCAGGTTGTCAACAAGATGAATCCTGAACGTTATGAAACCTTGTTGAATAAGGCTCAGGAGAACGTTAAAGAAAAACGTTCCTTGTATGAACACATGGCAGAATTTGCCATTAAGGAAGGCGCTGAATAATCAGCTTTCCGCCAACAAAAATACCCCGAAGCAATTCGGGGTATTTTTTTGTTATCAAATATTGACTATCCAAAAAAAACATACCATCCTATAAGATATTAATATTTCTAAACAACAAAGGAAGCTGACATGAGTGATAACAGCCAAAACGATGAGACCCCACTCACTCCGGAACAACAGGAAAATGATTTTATCTCTATTCTCGGAGAAAAAAACTTTGACAAAGCAAAATACCGCCTTGACGTCCAGAAACTGCAAAACATCGGTATGCCTTTGGATATACTTAACCCGATGGCTTACAAAAAAGACGATGATAATGATAATGATAATGATAAGAATAAAAACAAAAACTCAAGAAACACTGACCTGCCGGACTATAAAGGCGACGGCCTTCATTCATTTCGGAAGAAAAAAACGGAAAACTTTTCGGCCGCGGCAGTAACGGTGAAACATTTGAAGCTAAAAACTATGAGGAACTGAACAAACTCATTGCCGGCTCTTACAAAAAAGAAAATGAAAAACGCCCCGACAAAGGAAAAAACAGCATCGTCGAATATCATACTTCCGATAAAAATCCCCAAAAGATGGCCGCTTTCGCAAAAGCTTTCATTAATGAGGGTATTGCCGTCGGCGGAGATGTTCCTCAAGATCCCAAATTCTGGCAAAATCTGAAAAAAAAATATCTGAACAACTCCGAACACTCCATTGATAATTGGCAGCACCTTACCCGGAAAGTTCCCCCTCAATATATGGGAGAGATGAAAAATGAACACACGCTTTCACCAACACGAGCGACAAACCCCCGAGCAGCTTCTGGATCGTTCATCAAACAATTGCGCAACGGAAACAACCCCAAACTGACTCCGCAGCAAAACAAACCGCAGCAACGGTCAAACGGCAATCAGCCGCTTTCCGTACAGCAGATGATCGGCAACGGTTATCAACGCTAAACAATAAAATACCCCGAAACAATTCGGGGTATTTCGTTATCTCCTTATGACTGAATATCCTCTCAGCCCATTTCCTGATATCACCATATTGCAAAAAAAGAGAGAGCGGCTCGCTCCCTCTTTTTCTTACCGGTATATCAATAGCGATATAAGGTCAAAACATGAGCCAACGCCGCGTAACGCGTCCGTTCCGAAGAGGTCATTTTTTCAGCTGATTTGCCGCCCAGCGTTTTGAACTCCTTGCGAAGTTTTTCCACACCGTCGGCATCTCCCGGCAGCAAATCCGGAAAAGCGGTCAAAACAACATCCGTCGGCGAAACGGCAGTATAACGGCCGAAACAACGCGGCGGCAGCAGACACTCGGCCGGCTCCTGCCGCACCTCTGCGTTCTCCGCTGCTGCGGCAGCTTGTTCCGCCTCGGCATTGCCGGTTTCCTCATCCGCAGGACTTTCCTCGGCAAGCGGAAGCTCGCCTTCGCCCGAAGACTCATTGTCTTCCTCATTGGCTGAATTATTCACTCTGTGCTGTCTGATACCGATGATAACCAGAATCAAAATACACAACAACAATCCCGGGATTGCCCACTCATGCAAAAAATTTACGATTGTTTCCATGACTTTAATTTTTTTGAAGTTTATTAATAAGGATATTTTCCGGTTTTGAACCATGTGTCGAGGATACCGTTGACCATGGTATTCATCTGATAACGCAGATAAGCCGCCGAACTGCTCTCCCAGCCGTTGCCGGCTTTGTTGCCGTCCAAATCGCAGCCGGTAATTTCAATTTTGCGGCTGTTGACCAAAGGCAGCGCATCAACCTTGGAAACGCCGATCAGCTCCCACTGTTCCGGATGTTGCAAACAGAACGCGTATCCCTTCATGAAATACTTGCGCACCACGCTGAAGGCCCCTTCCCGCGACGGAAAGCTGTTCTGCTTTTCCTGCGGCAGCGGAAATCTCCCGTTATTCCAATCCGTAAAGCAGCTCAACACATTGCCGACGACAATATCAACGCCGTAGCCCGAAGTCAGACTGTCCACGTCAAAAAGTCGGTCGCAAAGCTGCGCCACCGGTGTTTCAAACGCCAGAAAATGAACATCTCGCATGGCAAACGCAAATTTCTGCACAGCCGACAGAGAATGCCCGGCTTCCGTCAACAGTCCGATACGCGGACAATCCAGTTTTGACAGCCGTTCCGAGCCGCATATAATCTGTTTCAGCTCAGCAATTTTTCCGCCGTAAACCGGAGCCTCTTTCAGCAAATTTCGCCGGATATAGGCCTCATCGAACCCAAGGCTTACCAGAAGCTGAGCATAAAGCAGCGCTTCCGATGTGCCGGGAATTTTCTGCCCGGTTGACGGCGCGCTCCCCAGCAAAATGATTTCCGGCGCTTTGTGTTCGGGTTCCGGATACTGCCGACGGTGTTTCATAATGATTTCCCCGGCATACTTGACAATCCGCGGATAACCGCCGAACACCACCAAAGCATCAAGTTTGGGGAGATTGTCAATTCCGAAACTGTCAACTTGCACAAGCGCGCCGTTAAGCGTGCAGGCATAGCGGATCGGATACTCCTGACTGTAAGTCGCCCATTTTTGAAGCGCCAGAATTTCCGACACTTCGGCACTGGTAAGTGCCTGAACTTTTTGTTGTTTCATATCAATAAAAATTAAAAGTGAAGACATAAAGCGACAGGCACATGAAAATCCTTATAAAAAAGTTCAACTTTTTTAAGTCAAATTCCAATAATACCCATCATAATTAAATTTAGGCTTCCACGTTATCATAATCGGTCAAACATAGCAAGACAAATTTAGACAAATTGGAACTTATCAGCAAAACAAGACTTCCGCTTTGTTCCGCATACCTTTTCCGGCGAATCGTCTGCCGATTCGCACCTGTTCCAGATTGCCTCAGGCCTCCTTCTTTCCGGTTTGGGAGCCCTGTTTTTATCCTTTGAAATCGCAAAAACAAAACGACACAACTTTATATTGAAAATAAGATTTAAATTCTGTGGGTTATTTGAAAATTCTCAAAAAATTACTATCTATTGCTGATAATAATAGACTCATAAAATATTCAAATTTAGGATAAAAAAATGACAGAAAATACATCACAACCGGCTGCTGAATTTAAAGCCGACTTTAATGACTTGAATTATTTCAAAAACATTTATCATCAGGAATATATCAGAACCGCCCATCAGAGCGGCAAAAAATATCGCAGTCTGAACGGCGCCGTTCAACGGGCTGTCGTCGAAAAGGCCATGCTCCGCACCGAAGCTTATAAATTCTCCCGCTACGGACAGGGCGAATTAAACGAGCTCACCCCGGAAAAGCGTAAAGAGCGCACCGAATTCATCTTCCAAAAATACTGCACTTTTTATGCCTACAGCGACGAGAGCCGGAAATACCGCCGCGGCCTGCAGGACATTCTGACCGAAGAGCAGACTTTTCTTTACCTCCACCCGATGGAAAAAGACCGCGCCAGTGCCCGGCGGGAAAAAATCCGCCAAATGGCACAGGAAATCGATGCCGGACAGTATCGCGGTTACGACATCACCCGTTTCTACCGCCAGCGTCAGGGACAGGAACTGTAAAACGTTTTTCAAAAAGGAACCGAACGGTTCCTTTTTTCTTTCCCTTTACAAAAACATATTGCTTTTTTCCTCACCCGCGTCTATCTTATCTTTAGACAAAATAATTTTTCTTTCGATTATTAACCCTAAAAAATACAGTCATGAACAAAATGCCTATCCTGGAAGCTACGCTTCCCGCCCGGGATGAATGCCTGTTCCCGACTCAGGCCGATGCCCGTCACCATTTTGCCCGCTTGCACCTTTTCGGCAAAATCTCCTGCGGCATAGCCTACACCGACAACAACGAATGCGAATTGGTTTGGCTGATGCAAACCCGAGACGGACAACACTATCCGCTCCAGGCTTTTCGCAGCAAAGTTCCTTACAACGGTAAAATCATTCGTTTCCGTCAGGAAAACATCGGCAATTACATCGGACGCGAAAATCATTTTTACATCCTCTGTGATGATGATTTTCTCGGCCTGACCATTCGTGAAGTTGCCGTCTATGCCGACCAGCAGGACATTCACGCTCTTTATGCCATAGATAACATCGCCTACGAAGACATTTCGCTGGTAAAGGTTTTTTCCATTTTGCCGCAGCGAAAATTTCTGTTTGTCAGCTGGCTGATTAACCGCTGTGATCATACCGGAGAATTCCGTCCGGCTTTCATCGAAGACACCATCATTCATCGGGGCTTCGACCCGACAAACATTACTTGGGAAACGATGACCGTCGGCGACACCTTCATGCATTTTGACGAAAAGTTCCGCGTTGCCTATGACCGCAACACCGGCTGGTTTTTCAACAAAGTCTTTCACAATCCTTATATGCGGATTGTCAAAAGCAACATCTGAACAAAAGAGGGGAAATCCCCTCTTTTGTTTTAGGCCTCGTTTTTTAATCTCTCCGGATTAAGCCCTTCCAGTTCAGGCAAAACAAATCGCCCGTCCTTGCGGACCAAGATCCCGTCCAAATAAATTTCACCGCCGCCGTGCGCCGCATCCTGCATCTGTATCAAATCCCAGTGCACGGATGAACTGTTGCCGTTCGGCGCTTCGTCATAAGAATTGCCGATAGCCATATGAAACGACCCGCCGATTTTCTCGTCAAACAAAATATCCAAAATCGGATGCGTAATACCCGGATTAAGTCCGAAAGCAAATTCCCCCATATAACGGGAGCCGGCATCTGTCTCTAAAATATCCTGCAGCTTGTCATTGTTGGCCAGGGAAGAAGCCTCCGTAATCCGCCCGTCTTTAAACACCAGCCGCACATTGGAAAAGAAAATACCGTTATATACCGTATCGGTATTAAACTGCACCACCCCGTTAATTGAATTTTTAACCGGTGCGGTATAAACCTCGCCATCAGGAATATTGACCTCACCGCAGCATTTTATTGCCGGAATCCCCTTGATGGAAAAAGCCAAATCCGTCCCCGGCGCAATTATTCTCACTTTATCCGTCCGCTCCATCAGCTCTTTCAGCGGCGTCATCGCTTCACACATTTTGGCATAATCCACCAAACAGGCGTCAAAATAAAAATTCTCAAACGCCTCCACCGACATTTTTGCCAACGCTGCCATGGCCTGATTGGGATAACGCATCACACACCAGCGGGTCCGGGGCACCCGTGTCGAACGATGAACGGGATTATAATAATGCTGCATATATAAAGCCATCTGCCTTTCATTAACATCCGACAAAGCAAAAATATCGTCATAACCGCGCAGTGCAACATAAACGTCGCTTGAAGCCATCTGCTGCCGGTATGTTTCTCCGAATGCTTTCATCTGTTCTTCAGAAGCATTGTCAATCACCGCTTTCAACAAATGCTCGTCATTGTAAAAATAAAAAGGCACACCGCCCAGCTCGGTCGCTTTCCGAATAAAAATTTCCATTAAATCCAAAACCGCCGGCCCGAAAGCTTCAATATAAATCTTTTCGCCTTTTTTCAGTTTGACCGAATTTTTAAGCACATTTTCAGCCAGTTGATATAATCTGTTGTCTTTTTGCATTTACTTTCCTTTGTTTAATCAGTATTTCAGCCTGTCAATTAAGCATTTTGAGATAAACAGTAAGAATTAAGGGAGAAAAAAGCGGAGTGTACAAGAAAGTACATGAGCATTTTTTCCGCCCGCAAATTCTGTACTAGTTATCCATAGAAACCATTTTCATCAGATGATTAAGCAGCAAAACCCCATACCCCGTTGCCATTCCTTTGTCGTCAGTCTCACACCCGGCAATATCTATATGCGCCCAGCGAACGCCTTTTTGAATATAGCGCTGCAAAAAACAGGCTGCCTGTGTTGAATCGGCTTCGCGTTTGCCGACGTTTTTCATATCTGCCGTTTCCGATTTCAGACGTTTGTCTATTTCTGCTTCCATTGGCAGTTCCCAGACTTTTTCGCCGCTTTGCGCCGCGGCCTCTTTGACTTGTGCCAGCAGAGCGGTATCATTGCCCAGCAAGGCGGCATAAAAACCGCCGAAGATATAGGCGGTGGAACCGGTCAGCGTTGCCATGTCAACAAGAGTTTTAACTTTATATTTCTCCTGTGCCAGCCATAGGGCGTCCGCCAGAATCAGGCGCCCTTCCCCGTCGGTATCAACAACTTCCACCGTCTGGCCGGAAAAGGAGGTCAAAATGTCATCCGGTTTATAGGCATTTCCGTTCGGCATATTTTCCACCAACGGCAGCACCGCAATCAAATTAAGCGGAAGTTTCTGCAATGCGGCCGTTTTCATTGCCGCCGCCACGGCTGCGGCACCGCACATATCCTTCTTCTCTCCGATTTGCTGGCTGTCAGTTTTCAGAGAAATGCCGCCGCTGTCATAGGTAACGCCTTTGCCCACCAGCCCCAAATCCCATTCTTTCCGTTCCGGCCGGCCCCGCCACTCCATCACCGCAATATATGGTTTGTTGGCTGATCCTCTTGATACGGCTTCAATCAGTCCCAGTTTATGCCGGACGATAAAATCCCTGTCCAACAGCTCAACCTTTATATCCAGATATTCCAGACGTTTCAAATCCAGAGCCATGACCTCCGGTGTCAAAACATTCGGCGGCTCGTTGCCCAAATCCCGCGCATAACGCATGCCGTTGGCCAGAGCCAGCGTGTCTTTCCAGTTTTCCGGCTTTTTCAGCTGGGGAAAATATATGGTTTCCAATTCAGGAAACGCCTCGTCTTTCTTTTTGGTAAAATACTTGTCAAAACCATATGCCGAACGCTCCAGCTCCAAAGCCAGACGGGCTGCTTTTTCTGCCGTCAAAGCATTGTCTCCGCCGCCGACAACCGCAGCTTTTTTCTGCATTTTAACGGCCTTGTAAATCAGAGAGGCCTGCTGTCTGCCGTCACCGCCGTTTTTAACCGCGATAACGGAAATTTTTCTCCTGTCGGCAAAAAACACCGCGCTCCCTTCGCGAAAATTATCCGCCTCCAAAGCCCTCGCTATTTTCCGCCGATCAGATTCGCCCAAAATTTCGAGTCGCAGAATATCTTGTTTCCAATCGGCACCGGTAAGCACAACCAACGGACAATTTTCGTCGTTATTTTCGTCCTTAAAGATAAATTCAAGCATTGTTTTTTCCTTTTCTGCGGATTTTTCACCGATTATATCCAAAATTTCATAACAAACCCCTAATTTAAACTGGTAAAATTTTGCATAAACGGTTAGTATTTAGACAAAATGACCGTCTCTGAAGGGAATAAAATGCCCTCAAACAAAAAAAGACATAACCCGTTAAAAAGTTCCTCCGATATTTTTGCCGAGGAAAAAACGTCCGCGGAAATGATAATGGACACTTTCGTCCATCCTTCCGAACCTGTCTTTTTCAGCGACGAAGACTTTCAAAACCTGCCCGAACTTGCCCAAAAGGCACAGCTGATTAACCCTGACTGCGACCCCAAACAAGATGAAGCTGAAATCTTGCAGCTTTTGGACAAATTCTACAACGGCGATCGCGAACTGCCGCCGGCCTCCCGCTATAAAAACAAAGAAACCTACAAACACATGCTGATTCAAAAATTCCGGCGCTGGGGCATGATATACGTTGAAAAGAAGCACTATTCGCTGAGCCGGCCCGAAAAACATCTGATTCGCATCGACTTTTACGGAACCGTCAACAAACCCCGCCCCGATCAGAACAGCATATCCTACCTGCGAAACAGGAATGACTTTGCGGAACCTCAGAGCCGCAAAGAAAAAAAACGCAACGTCAAAAATCCCGCCGCAGATGAAAAAGCCAAAACCGACACCCCGAAAAAATATGAACTCGGCGACTACAATCTTGATTTGTCTCCCGCTTGGCGGCTGATGCGGACTTTTCCGCGTTTTCACATGCTGGAAAACAAAATCCGCATCCAGATGTTCCGGCAGAAGCTCAATCCCGAGGTTATCCCTTATCTTAATATTTATGACTATTCCGACATTCTGTACAACTACTTCAAACGCGAAGACACCAAAGAAGGAGAAAGTGTCACGATTTTCCTCGGGGCGCGCCGCTCTTTCATTAAAGACGTCTTCCTCAAACAGGAAAAATGGCTGCGAAACTTTTTCAAACGCCACAACTATGACGAACGCTACTATGAGGCGCTTATTAAATCGGCCCAGGGACGCGGCGTCACCTGTAACCTGATTCTGAAAAGTTCTTCCCGCGATTTCGTGTATGACTACATTCGCAACCGCCACCGTCATTTTGCCGCTTACATCAGGGAACAGGCTCAAAGCGGAAACCACATCCAAAACATCATCGAGCATTTGGAAACTCAAGGAAAGCCGCTCACCGATGAGATGCGCAATTTTATTGCTGCCAATGAAAATTCATTCCGTGACCACCTGAGCAGAAAACACATTACCGGACGCCATGTCAACGCCGTTTTTGAACTGCTTGAGGAACCGAAATTTCCGCTTTATCTGAAAGAAAACCTCAAAAGCCTCATAACCGGCAATGAAAAAGCTTATACAGACTTTCTGCTCAACAAGGGGCTTTCCTCCTCCGAAGTCAAAAGCCTGCTGGATAAAATAAAGACACGCCCTGCGGATAACCTTGATGCGGCACTGCCGTCCGAGTTCGCCCGGCAAAACCCGGAACTCTTCAAAGCCGGCCTGCAAAAAGAAAACCGCGACGAAAACTATATCAAATTCGCCTTTAACGTTCTCAACCCGCCCCCGCTCCCGGAATATGTTCAGGAAAGTCTGCTCAACTTTATTATCGCCAACGAAAAAGACGCCGCCACTCACAATAACCCCGATACGGCCGTGGTTCGGGATGTTGCGGAAAACGGCATAACTCCGGATAATTATCCCGCCGTCCGGAAATATGTCCTCAAAAACCGCAAAGAATACAGCGATTATTACAAACAGAATAATATTCTGACCTATCAGGAACTTAACGAACAGCTGACCGACATCACCAATTTTATGATAAAAACCAGGGGCATTCCGCTTTATGCCAAAGATTTCGCCCGCCAATTCATCGGCAAAAACCGCGATGTTTTCCGCTATTGGTACTCTAATTTTCAGATTCACAAACACCAGGATGCGGCCGAAAGCCAGCATAAACGCATCCTGCAACGAGGTCTCTCCGCCGACGATTTTGACTCGGTGTCCCGTTTTATCGGCCAGAGAACCGATCTTTTCAGCGATTTCTGCCGCGAAAAAGGGCTGGAAACCGACAGCCGCGAAATATCGGAAATATTCAAGACCGGCAACTTTTTTCTCCGCGAGAACCTGATAAAGTTCCCCGATCTTGATAGAATTTCCCGCATCAAAGAACTGACGGAACAGTTCATCCGCCGCAACGGCTACATTTACCGCCGCTCGCTGATTCAACAGCGTATCAGCGAAAAAGAAAAGGAAGCGGAACTGATTTTAAAGAAAGTCAGCCGTCAGGGCATTACCAACGCAATGATGCCGCTGGCTCACAAATTTATTCTTAACAACAAACACCTTTTCAGCAATGACCTTTATAACGGTACTCAGGACAAGGAATATGCCGACGGCATAATAAAAGGCATTCGCACCGGAACGGCAGCCATCGAAATTCAAAACCAGACCAAAAATTTTATCAGCCGCCGGCGCTCGTCTTTCATTGCATACATCAGCAATCCGGAAAACATTGAAACCTACATCGACAACACGCTCCGGCAGCTGGACGAGGAAAAAACCGAAAACGACACCGCCTATTGGAGTCTGCAATATATTCTGCTTAACCAGAATGATTTTGAAAATTATCTCCGTGATGAAAAAATCGGCGAAGAAAATATTCAAACCTTTAAAGACGGCATACAAAAATTCAAGCTTTCTCAAAACATCGGTATGGTTTTTGAAAAAGGCGGCCTGAGCCTGCAATTCAACGACGGAACCAGCCTGGCTGTTCCCAACCTTTCGGTTCATCACAAATGGGCCGTACAAGACAGCTTTGAACAATTCGACCCGCAAAACGAAAACGCCGAAAAGATTAACCGCCTGT
>ENA-ORTF01004568-ORTF01004568.1-human-gut-metagenome-genome-assembly--contig:-NODE-4568-length-10412-cov-3.592353_pt1 | contig 10412 bp, 7 predicted proteins | sample MGYA00241908_ERZ509180 | MGnify/ENA primary metagenome ERZ509180 (study PRJEB26280, sample SAMEA2338814) | human gut metagenome | biome: human gut; feature: human-associated habitat; material: faeces...
TTTTAAATAAATTTTCGTAACTTGCAATTCCTTTTAATATTGCAAGTGCTTTGTCTTCATATTCACCAAGCTGTATATGTGAGTATTCCGGTAAAGAAGAAATGGAAGCTTTCCACAATATTGAGATAAAAAATCTTCTAAATTTATTATAGTCATAATATTCGGATGTTAGATTATAAATTTTTATTTTATCATCATGATATAAACAATGTTTATATATATCATCCAACAAAATTCGGTATCCTTCTTGATCAAACTTGCCTAGGATTTTTCCATCACATTCTGCACATAATATGTTTTTATCATAGGAACCATTTTGCTTAATTGTAAATTTACCAGACAATTCATCAACTTCCATATACTGTTCATTTTTATAGTCGAGATAAAAATTTCGAGGAATAATATGAGCTTTTATCAACTTTTTTTCTTGTCCACAAAATTTACAAATATTTTTTGAAGTCATAAAAATATTATATAAGTTTAAATAAAAGAGTTATTAAGAATTAATTATATTTTAATTATTTAGAATATTTTTCCGCCATTTCAATCAGCTTTTTCACATTCAACTCAGGATCTTGAGTTCCGTTCATTATGCTTTCGATTATTTCCGGCGGGAGAAATCTTAGTTTTCGCAGGCGTTTGTTATTGCCATTTCTCGCTTCAATTGGCAATCGTCTTTCCGCACCGAGTTTATTATACCAAAAGCTTTTTACAATTGCCTGAATCAGTTTCATATCATAATTTGCTTTACCCGGGATTATAATTTTATTTTGCCGTTGTGGGGTTAAGGAAATTTTTACCTGAATCTGATTTGTAATTATTAGTTCGTCATCTTCTGTGTGTTTAAATTCGGCATTAAAAGCCATTGTCGCAAAATATTTTATTATATAATTTATGTCGTAACTTATTGAAATACAATTTATTTTCAAATCAACTCTCTTAATCGCAGTTCTTAAAAATATTTTATCTACTTCGTAAATTTTCATTAAATCTAACATCAATTTCTGTTGTTCTACTGAATAATTTTCAAGATATGTTTGCATTTTATGTGTATTTTTTAATAATTTCATTAAATTTTCTTGAACAAATTTTTCAATCTCGCCTGCTGAAATTTTTGTTATCTCTCCGCGTTCATAATCAACAGGATTTTTAATTGACATACTAACGTAATATCTGTAATGCCTGTTATTACCGTTACTATAAGATGGTGACATTTTGTTTCCTTTGTCATCATATAATAATCCTGCAAGCAGTGATCCTGTTTTAGCATTAGTTGCATGTTTTCTCTGAACAGAATTGGCTTTTAGTAAATTTTGTACATTATTAAACAATTCTTCCGAAATAATAGGCTCATGCTGTCCGTCATATTCTTTATTTTTATGGGTAATTTTACCAAGATAAACTTTATTTGAAAGTATATGGTATAAACTTCCTTTGGCTAACTCTTTCCCCGATCTTGTGAGAATTTTTTGTTCAGCAAGATATTTTTTCAACTTAAGTACATTTTTTATTTCAAGATATGATTCATAAATTATTCGAACATTATCTGCATAAGGCTGTTGTGGGTGTAACATATGGTGTTCGTCTTTTTCATATCCGTAAGGACAGGTTCCAGAAAGCCACAAACCTTTCTTGCGTGATGCTTCAAATTTATCTCGAATCCTTTCTCCTGTAACCTCTCGTTCAAATTGAGCGAATGACAACAGGATATTTAAGGTTAATCTACCCATTGATGTTGTTGTATTAAAGTGCTGTGTTATAGATACAAAAGATGCATTATGATTATCAAATACATCAATTATTTTGGAAAAATCCATTAACGAGCGTGTTAATCTGTCAACTTTATAAACTACAACTATGTCTATTTCATCGTTTTCTATATCTTTCAAAAGTTCTTTGAATGCAGGCCTATCCATTGTCCCGCCGGAATAGCCTCCATCATTGTATTGTTTATCAAGAAGAACCCACCCCTCGTGTATTTGTGATTTTATATAAGCCTCACAAGCTTCTCGTTGAGCATCAAGCGAGTTAAAATCTTGTTCCAATCCTTCTTCTGTTGATTTTCTGGTATATATAGCACATCTGATTCTCTTTTTCATCATGCTACCCCGAAGAATTTCTTGCCATTCCAACGAGTACCTGTAATCTCATTAGCAATTGCAGATAAGCTTTTGTATTTTTTCCCGTTATACTCAAAACCGCTTGGAACAACCGTCACAGAATATCTTTTACAGAGATAGTACCATATACTGAAATTACTCTCCAATTTCTTAGAGAAAAATCAAAGCCATATTGAATAAAATATATATATCATCAATTAAAGTATAAAAATTTTTATCAAAAATTTGAATGGTTAAAGGCTTTTGTAGTTAAAATTTACTATTTTTATGTCCATCCAGGAGTTTTTAACTATTGGCATTGGACAAATTATGACAAAAACAAAAAAGATAGATTCTATCTTCTAGAACGCAGTTAAAAACTTGTTATTGATAATTTGTATAAACAAAGGACAAATCAGTTCTAATCTTGCTTTTTTTAGCGATTGAAGAAAGACCTGTGGTTAAGTTAAGTATTTTTATAAGAGCAGTTTTGTCTGTGTCTGCGCTTTGAAATGTTTTAAATTTTCATATGCGGTGTGTGTTAATGTTGTAAAAAAGCAATGGCGAAAAGTTATTAATTCATGTTTCTGATATTTGAGAGTATGAAGGAAAAAGAAGATTTTATATTCCGGCAATTTTATCTTAGATTTTAAATTTAGCAGGGAATTTACAAATACAAAAATTACGTTTATAATGTTTATGAAACGAGCCAGTTGCTAGCTGTACAGTTCACATCAGTTTTTTAGAGTATGCAAAAAGGAAGACTATGAGATTAAGAGATTATCAGAATTTACTAAATAGAGCTATTCCTGTTATTGAACAGGTTAAAATTACTGAAAAATCAAGCAGTTATACTACAGTATACAATATAACAAATATTCAGGCTTTTTTAGAGATACTTAAAGAATTTAAACAAGCTAAGCTTTTTTTGTCGTTTGTAAATCAGTTTGCAGAAATACCTAACTTGACAAGTAGTATTGAAAATAATATAAGTGTATCTTCTTCATCTATCACAAAGAGATTTTCAAATCTGTTGCATGATTTGTATGACTGTGTTACTAACTTTTCAAATACTTTGGCTGATATGCTGTGTGAAGAAAATACTGACACCCTTAATTTAAAACTTCCGGAAGATTATTCTTCTATTAGTGATTACAAAAACTTTTTTGAGGATTTAGAAGATGTTTGTGCACCTTTTAAATATATAAATGAAGAAGTGAAGGTTGTGAATTTTGATGTCGGTTCAGAGTGGATTGGTATTGATTTTTCTGAAATGACTGCGGGACTATTTTTGTCACTGGCTGACAAGGCAGCAAGTTTATACAATAAATTTTTGGAAGGTAAAAAGCTTATTGCTGAAATTAAGAATGCAGAAACTTCTGCTTCTGAGGCTAAGCTTAAGGCTATTCAGACTACAATTGAAATTCTGGAAAAACAAAAAGAGAAAGAATTTAATGATTATAAAGAGCAGCTTATTGAAGAAGCTATTGCTGAGAGCGGCTGTATAATTAATGAAAAAGAATGCAATATTAATGAATTTAAAAATCATTTACGTAAAGCTATTTTAAAACTTGGAAACCTTGTAATACGCGGATTAGAAATAGTCCCAGCTCTTAATGCAAAACCTGAAATTAAAGAGCTTGCTTCTAAGGCTAATAAAAATATAGAAGCAAACAGGAAGTTAATTATTGGATGCGATAATTATAAATACATTACAATGAAAACATCTGATATAAAATCAAAAGATATTCCGGCAGATACAGCAGAATTTACAAACAATAATTGATGATACTTGTATCTTGTTTTTAGGTTTCTATGGCTATTTTATTTTTTACATAAAAGCATTATAATCTCTTTATGAAATATCAAAAGAATTTAAATGATAACAGGGTTCAATGTACAATTTGTCCGCGTAATTGCATTCTTAAGGAAAATCAGGAAGGTTTCTGCCATATAAGGAAAAATGCCGGCGGGAAAATTGTTCTAACTTCATACGGCTATAATACAGGGCTTGCAATAGATCCAGTTGAGAAAAAGCCGCTTTACCATTTTTATCCTGGCAGTTCGGTTCTATCCTTCGGGACTTTAGGCTGTAACATGGGATGCCAATTCTGTCAGAACTGGAATACGACAAAAAACAGGGGCAGTAATAAGTTTTTAAATAAAGCGTCACCTGCTGAAATTGTTGAAACTGCAAAGTATTATGCTTGTAAAAGTGTTGCTTTTACTTATAACGATCCTATAGCATTCTTTGAATATGCGGTTGATACTGCAAAATTATGCAGAGAAAACGGGATTAAAACTGTTGCAGTAACTTCAGGTTTTATAAATCCGGAGCCCGCAAAGGAATTTTTTAAATACATGGATGCAGCTAATATTGACTTGAAAGGTTTCAGTGAGAACTTCTATAAGAAAAATTGTCTTGCTCATATAAACCCGGTTCTGGATACTATTAAATATGTAAAAAATGAAACAGACTGCTGGCTTGAGTTAACAACAATGCTGATTGAGGGAGAGAATAATTCTGATGAAGATATTAAGTCTGAATGCCGATGGATAGCAGAAAATCTTGGAGAACTTGTACCGCTTCATTTTAGTGCATTTTTTCCGAGTTACAGATTTATGGACAGAAAGGCAACCTCATTTCCAGCTTTGTTAAGGGCGTATGAGATTGCGCAAAATTCTGGTTTAAAATATGTATACATTGGGAATTTAACCAGCCGAAGCACTTCTGCAACATATTGCAAAAATTGTCATAGACCGGTAATTGTAAGAAACGGATACGGACTTCTTGAATATAATCTTGATGGCGAAAATTGCATTTTCTGCGGAACAAAATGTGACGGCAGATTTTGATTAAAGTCAATAAGAAACATATTTTAAAAAAATATATTTATGAGTTAATATATAGATAGGTAAAATAATAAAAGAGAGAAAATATATGAAATCTATAAAAGAAGTTTCAATTGAATCAAAAATACAGAAGCGTCTGCAAAATAACTCTAACTGTTTAAAGCTTGTGAATTATCTTTTTGCGGATGAGGAGCTTCAGGAATTACAGGATTATGCAAATAATGTTTCGATAAAGCGTTTAGGATTTAATGACCATGGACCTGTTCATATGCGTCAGGTTGCAGGTAATGCTATTAAAATGCTGAATATTTTGCAGGAATCGGGAATTAAGACTTCACTTGAAACCGAGGAGATAGGTACGTTTGAAGACAGTATGTGTGCCGTTATCCTTGCAGGTTTAATGCACGATCTGGGTATGTCAATAGGGCGGCAGGGGCATGAAGATATGTCTGCAATGCTTGCCCAGCCTATAATTGACAGAACTCTGCTTCATGTCTTTCCGGATAATCTTCACAAGCGTGTTGTAATAAAATCACTTGCGACAGAAGCTATTATCGGTCACATGTCAACAAAAAAAATTCACTCTATAGAAGCTGGAATTATTCTTATTGCAGACGGGTGCGATATGACAAAAGGCCGCGCCAGAATTCCTCTTGCAATAAATTCTGCCCCGCGTGTCGGTGATATTCACAAATACTCTGCAAATGCTATCAACCGAATCGGAATTTACCATGGAGAAAGAAAACCGATTAAGATTGATATTGAAATGTCCGGAGATGTAGGTTTTTTCCAGATTGAAGAGGTTCTTTTGACAAAGATTGATGTAAGTCCGGCAAAACAATTTGTTGAACTTTATGCAGGTGTTGAAGGACAGGAACGCAAATGTTATTTATAATATGTGTTATTGAATAAGCACATATGAATTTTTGACTGCTTCTTTTGCAATTTTTTTAATAACTTCGTTGTCCATTCTTATACAACCTAATGAAGCATACGTCCCAAGGCTTTTCGGGTTATTATTGCCATGGATAAACTGTCCGTTTCTGCCGTAAATTTTGCCTGTTTCAGGGTTGATATTTTCTATAATGATTACGTTGGGACCATAATCGTTAGGATTTTTTTTGCGTTTCGTTCCGTAAGCTGTTTTATAAGGATAAGCTTCCACATTTGTAATCATTTTTATACCTTTGCGTGTTGGAGTATATTTTTTACCGGTAGCTACAGAGTATACTGTTTTTGCATTACCTTTATCATCATATGTGTATAAAAGATTTGTTTTTGTATCTACGACGATAGCTGCAAGCTTTTTTTCACCAGCTATGGTTATGATAGGACTTGGAGCATTTTTTAAGTGTTGAGGACTGGAGCTTCCTTTAGGTGAAACTTTTTCCTGCTCAACCGAAAGCCCTTTTTCGTCATCGATATTGGATGAATTTTCAGCGCCAAATACTGTATTTATTTCAGAATATTTTTTAACATTTTCTGTTGTTTTTACCATATCGGTGTTGAAATTTATATTATTTATTCTAATCATTTACTGCTTATCCGATTATTTAATTTTTTTAAGAGAGGAAAGGAAGTTGTTGTTAACTACATCTCCGTCGACTTTTGTTAAGAATACCTGTGATTGTTCTTCGCCTACTTCGAGTTTAGGAAGCTGCTCAAGTTCTGCAGCATAATACTGTGCATCGTTGCGGCTGCTTAGAGGTATTCTGTTAGCAAGACTGTTTAATGAAAAACTTCTTAAAGCTCCGGCAAATCCCTTCTTTTCACTGCTGAATTTGGTATAAATTCTAAGCATTGCATCGCTTTTTTCAATATCATATCGTCCAATTATAAAGCTGCTTAGCTGCGGTGATGATGATTTAATCTTAAGAAGTTCTATAACATTATTTTTCATCAGCAATTCACCTGTTATTTTATTGAACTTCCCTTCCGGAATGTTAACTATATCCGAAATAGTTGAAGGGCTCATCATAACAAGCGGATTTCTAAAGAGCGCAGCAAATTTCATTACGTACTCAACAAGTCCGATTTTTTGAATTTGACCGTCGTTTACAGCAAATTTAATTGCTCCGTTAAGCTTTAAACTGTCATCTGTATATAAATCTATTATTCCGCTTGCTTTCCCAGAAATTTCACGTGGAAGATTTAGCAATGTAGTTGACATCAAATCAGAATTAACATCTTTTGCGCCTAGTTTAATATTATATTTATGTTTTTTCAAATCACAGAATACTTTAACTGAAGATATTCCTTCTGCAATATCAAATCTGTTGGATTTCAACTGTAGAATATTGTTTTTGTCCAATGTAAGGTTAGCAGCAAGGTTTCCAAAGTTAATATCTTTATATTTTCCTTCCTTAAGTCTGAAAATACATCTTTCGATAATAAGATTATTTACATCAAAAACAACTGCTTCATCGGCAATTTCGCTGTTTTCATCATCCATAACCGATTCCGGCACAACGTTTTGCGGTTGTTTTACAGCATCGGTATTCTGCTTGTTAAATGACTGCAACATTTTATCAATATCAATCTTATCCATGCCCAAATTAACATTTTTGATAACTATTGGATATTTTATTCCGTTTGCAATATCACCTTCAAAATCAAATTTGGTGCGTTTGTAACGTCCATCAGCTACAAGGTGAATAGTATCGCTGTCGGTAAACAATTTTCCATTTTTGATTGCTATTCTCTGTGATGGAATTCTTATTCCCTCTGCTTTCATATTACCGTTGATAACAGGATAAGGTCCGTTGTTTAGTACGGCAAGATGCCCTGAAAATTTGCCGCCTTTAAACAGGTGCTGTCCGATTAAAACATTTAAAAATTCACTCGGCAGAGGGTTTGGAATATTAAAACCTAAATCCTGAACAAATGGTATAGGTTTTGAGCAGTCTACATTGCCGTTAAGTGTTAAGACTGGCTTGATTTTACTGCCCTTAACAATTTCTTGTGCAATATAGTAGTTAATATCTTTAATATTTAAAATATTATTTTCAAAATGCAGGTCTGCCTGAACTGCTCTATCCCAGTTTGCAGGAGTTAGAGATGCTCCATCTACAAGAATATCACTGCCTTTGGCAAGTTTTGAAGCCCAGTCAACATCAATTTTATTATAAATTGATTTGACAATAATACGTGTTCCTGCTTTTCCAACGATTTCAAGCGGTATACCTACAAGCTTTGAAAGATAATTTTTTGCAAAATCATTTGTCGCAACAGTTGTTATTGTTACCTCAGTATCGCAGGATTTTGTGTAATCTTTCATAATCCCGTTTACTGCAATTTTATTTGTCTGCTGTGACCCGTAATAACCTTCAATGTCTTTTAAAGTTATGTCGTTTGATGTCAAAACTACGGTTCCCTTATTAACAGTAACCGGAAGATTACTGACAGGAATAATCTTCAAAGAACTTTTGTTAAGGGTTATCTTACCATTTAAATCATTATTTTTCATGTTTATATTGAAGTCAAAGTCCCCGTTCATATCTTTCAAAAACGCGAGCATTTCACTTCCGTTATTAATGATTATGTTAGAATCAACTATATCTATTACGTCTTTAACTTTAAACTTTTTAGAGGAAAAATTTACATTCAGACCGGTTTTTCTTGACGCATCAGCATTTATATGAACATTTGATTTGTTTATATCAAGAACGCAGTCGTTAACAAGAAGGGTTTTATCTTTTATAACAACTCTGTTTTTGTCTGCTATTGCAAAGTGCAGAATTTTGTCACCCTTTTTTATTTTTGTATCAATATTAAAGTGTACAAATTTTTCAATTTTTTGTGTATTGTCAATTTTTAAATTATCGGCGTTAAGCTTTACATAAACATCCGGCTCAAGTTTGTAGAGGATTAAACTCTTTTTCAAATATAGGACTGAATCAAAGAAGTCAATTTTCCAATCATTTTTTTGTTGTTGTTTTTGCTCTTTTTTCCGGGGAGCGAGTGCCATCAACTTATTAACATCTGCAAATATATAGTCCAAGCCAAATCTGTTTAAAATTATTCGTTTTTTAAACAAATCTTTAAAAGAAATTTCTGTATCAAGATTTTCAACAGCAAATATTTCAATGTCATTTTTTGCAAGCTTAATTTTATCTGTTTTAAAAGCAATTATCGGTGAAAAATTTGTTTTAAGAACAGGATTTTTTATTTCCATGTTCAAATCAGTATATTTATTTACATTTTTTTCTACAAAAGAAATAACATGCGGGTTTGAAACTGCTGCCGGTAGAACTTTCAGATAAAAAACGCACGGAATCGCTGCCAATACCGCTGCCGCGCATATAACACCACCTAAAATTTTAATCTTTTTCTTCATCTTATCCTCAATACATATTATATCATAACATAATTTTATGTTATGATATATTTATGAAGAAATTTTTATTGGTTTTAAGTATAATTTTGGTTTGTCAGAACATAGTTTCTGCTGAAACCCAAACAGCTTCTGTATCAGAGAATGCTTGTGTGAAAGTTTTTAAAGACGAAGAAAATCTTTTCGGGCTTAAAAGTTGTAATGATGAAGTAATTATTGAGCCTGAATATAAGAAAATGATTGTTCTCGGCGATTCTTCATTTATTGTCCAAAAGAAAAATAGGTTTGGACTGATTGACAATAAGGGAAATGTGCTTGTTCCGGTTAAATACACCCATGTTGAAAGAGTTCTTGGTAAATATATGAAAGTCGGACGAGGAAGCAGATATGCACTTTACGACGCTAAAGGCAAAGAAATTTTGCCGCGGGAATATTCTTCTATCGACATTTTGTTTGGCGGAATGTTTTTGACTTGTAAAGATTTTAAATACGGAGTTGTCGACATGAATGGGAAGACAATTCTTGAGAACAAATTTGATGATATTTATATGCCTAAACCTAACATTATGCGTATAAATTACAATGGACAGTGGTATGAAATTGAACAGCTTCATGGAGAAACCCTTTCTCTTCCGCAGGATGTGCAAAATATTAAGGGTGATGAAAATTTTAAGATTTCTGAACTTATTGCAAAGCCAGGTACAGCAACAGGATATTACAGTATAACGTTTACTGATTATCTTTTGAAAATTTTCTCATCAATTTCTCCGGCTCATGAAAAGACAATTGATGAACTAATGCTATCGCAGGGTGCTGATACTGTTACGATATTTTTCAAGCTTGGCTGGCTTCCTAAATATCCTTTTGTCTATGCAAGAAATTATTATAATACAGTAAGAACACCAAATAACGGTCCGCTTTCAGATGTTAAGTATGAATTGAAGCGTCGGCTTCAATAGAACTTGAAATATTTTCAAAAACTATTTATAATAAAAAAGCAGAGGAAAAACATGTTAGAAAAGCTATATCTATAGCGAGAAGCGGGAACTTACAGAACATATTAAAGAAAATATATTTATTTTCTCGGACACGCTCACGCTCTGCTCCCGCTATCGTCTTGAAAATAA
>ENA-ORTF01004569-ORTF01004569.1-human-gut-metagenome-genome-assembly--contig:-NODE-4569-length-10412-cov-2.565704_pt1 | contig 10412 bp, 10 predicted proteins | sample MGYA00241908_ERZ509180 | MGnify/ENA primary metagenome ERZ509180 (study PRJEB26280, sample SAMEA2338814) | human gut metagenome | biome: human gut; feature: human-associated habitat; material: faeces...
AATCCGGCGGACAGACCTGGAGCCGCACGCTGGTGACGGCCATCGCGTGGATCGCCGGCGTCATCCTCATGCTGATCGCGGTGCTGGCCATCGCCGCCGTGTTCGCGCCGCTGCTCGGCTTCGCCGCCTGACCTTGGCGACGCCTTTCCATCCAGGGCCGGCCGGGAAGGGATTCCCGCGCCGGTCCTCGCATGTCGGACAAGAATCAAGGAATCCCAAAAAACGGAAGGAACGCGAACGAAGAATGAAGCTCGTCATCGCGGAAAAGAAATCGGTCGCCACGGCCATCGCGCAGGCGTTGTGCGCCGCGCCCGTCCAAAGGGACGGATGCTATGAGTGCGGCCAGCTGCTCGTGACATGGGCGCAGGGCCACCTGATCGATCTTGCCATGCCCGAGGACTACAAGGACAGGGATTGGAGGAAATGGAGTCTGGACACGCTGCCTGTGGACCCGTCCGGCCATTGGCGGTGGAAGATCAGCGAGGAGCGCGGTGCCGGCTCCCGCTACCGGCAGATCGTGCGGCTGATCCGCCGAACGGATGTGGATTGCCTCGTCAACGCCTGCGACCCCGACCGCGAGGGTGAGGCCATCTTCCGCCGCATCGCGGACATGGAAGGCTCGCGCAAGCCGGAACTGCGCCTGTGGGTGGCGAGCCTGGAGGCGGAGGCCATCCAGGCCGCGTGGCGGGCGATGAAACCCGAATCCGAATACCAAGGGCTCGCATGGTCGGCGGAGATCAGGTCGAAGGCGGACTGGCTGATCGGCATGAACGCGAGCCGCGCGTACTCGCTGCTCTACAACGCACGGTTCAGCGTGGGCCGCGTGCAGACGCCGACGCTCGCCATGATCGCGGAACGCGACCGGCAGATCAGGAACCACAAACCGGTGCCGTTCTGGACCGTGATCGCGGACATGGGCGGATGGCGGCTCTCCAGCGAACGGATCGACAGCAAGGATGCGGCGATGCTGCTGTGCGGCCAGGCCGAACGCGGCCGCTTCCGCATCATGTCCGTGAACCGGAGGCGGGTGAACGACCGGCCGCCCCGCCTGTATGACCTGACCGGATTGCAGAAGGACATGAGCCGCATGTACGGCATGACCGCCGCGCGCACGCTCGCGGCGTTGCAGCACCTCTACGAACTCAAACTCGCCACCTATCCGCGCACCGACAGCCGGTACATCACGCATGACGACCTCGAAACGCTCACGGCGCTCCTCGAATCCGGCCGTCTCGCCCAAGGGTTCGTCACCCGCGAGGGCATACCCGGACACCCGCGCCCGGAGCTGGCCGTCAATGACGCGAAGGTGGCCGGCCACACCGCGATACTGCCGACCATGCAATTGGACGCCGGGAAGCTGGAAGGCCTGGACGATGACGAGCGCAAGGTGATGACACGCATCGTGCGCCGCATGTGGGAGGCCGTGGGCGACGACCATGTGCACATCGTCACCGAGGTGAAGGCCCGGCTTTCCGACGACACCGACAGGGAGTTCTCCAGTCGTTCCGACGAGACCGTATCCGCAGGATGGAAGGCCGTCGAAACCGGCCACGGGCCCGAACCGGAAGACGAGGAAACCGCGAACCCGGCGGGAGGAAGGAACGTGATCCCGTCGAACCTCATGGAAGGCGGCGTCATTCGCCCGGTCGGGAAGGTCACGGTCGAGGAAGGCGAGACCCGGCCGCCCAAACCGTTCACCGAGGCCACGCTGCTGGCCGCGATGGAGCACGCGAGCCGGTGCGTGGAGGACAAAAACCTCAAGGCGGCACTCGATGACGACGAATCACATTCCGGCGGCATCGGCACACCCGCCACCCGCGCGGACACCATCGAAAAGCTCGTGCGCTCCAAACTCGTGGAACGCAAGGGCCGGCAATTGCACGCCACCACGGAAGGCGAACGCCTCACCGACGTGGTGGAGCCACGACTGAAGGACGTGCTGCTCACCGCACGGATGGAACAGGCGTTGTCCGACGTGGAACACGGCAAACGAGGCCCGTCTGAGGTGATGGACATGTTCCACCGGGAGGCATTGCGAATCCCCGCCGACGCGACCGCGAACCTCAAGGCCGATGCCGTCACACGAACCGCGAACACCGACGCGCAGGAATGGGGCGACTGCCCGCGCTGCGGCCAGCCGGTGAGGAAAACCGGCCGGATGTGGCAGTGTTCCACGAACAAGACCGAGAAGACCAAGGACGGCAAGTGGGCCACGACCGCAGGCTGCGGATGGAAGATGTTCGCGCGCATCGCGGGCAAGACCATCACCGACCAGACCGCGCGCAGGCTCCTCGCGGGACAATCCGTCACCCTGAAGGGCTTCACATCCAAATCCGGGAAGAAGTTCGACGCGGCCATCCGCATCGACAAGGAACGCGGCACGGCGTTCGACTTCGACCGCTGACCAAACGCCAACCATCCGTGCCCGACGCACCATGCCGCGCCGGGCACGGCAACGACCAAGGAGACGATGAAACCATGCGACGATACAGCCACGCCTTCCGGGTCCTCATGGACCAGGAGCTGTTCAATCTGCTTGCCGAGGCCTCCACCAAGACGGGCATACCCAAATCCCGTTTCGTGAGATACGCCATCCAGCCGTTCAGCTACACGGAACTCGCCCCCGGCACCACCGATTGGAACGACGTGTACCGCACCGACCCCGACCCCGAACATCCGCTGAAGCAGGGACGCCAGCTCAATGTCATGCTCACCGGCGACGAATACGAGATGCTGTGCCGGGCCGCATTCAAGCTGGGCATCGCGCGCAGCGCCTGGGTGCGGGAACGGGTGTACGCGCTCCTCTGCCGCTCCTATGCGGACGAGCTCTCCCCGCTCACGGACGCGAGCATCCGCGACAACGCGACGATGCTGCTCAAGGAGCTCAAGACGAAGGATGCGGGAAGATGACATTCCAAAAAAAGGAAGAGCCCCTTCCCATTCGTGGAAGAAGGCATCACCCCGAACGATCATCCACCCTCATGCGTTTTCCTATGCGCTCATATGGATATATCCATGGACACCCACATGGACACGTCTATGGACACCCACATGGATATGTCCATGGACATCCACATGGAGATGCCCATCAAATCGAAGGTAAGCAAGCTAGACGGTTCATGTACATGAACCGAGCCCGCAGCCTCCCGCGCCCTACGGCGCTGAAGCAACAACCCGAGTGCCGAAGGCCAATGAGGAAGGAATCGGAATAATGCGAAAGAGGAGCAGCAAAGGAGGGGGCGAGCAGCGCTCCATCCAGGTGCATCTCATGGTGAACGAAGAGGAAGCCGCGATGATCCGCACCGCCGCCAAGAAAAGGAACCAGACGGTCTCCCTCACCATCATCGAGGCTGTGAAACTGTTGGAGGGGAGACTGCAAGTCAAGGAGGAGGAACGCGATTCGCCCACCGTCCAGGCGCTCAAGGAGATCGAATACCAGCTGCGCCGCATCGGCCGCAACATCAACCAGATCGCGCACAACGCGAACAGGGAGATGAACGCGACCATCGAGGACGAGGCATCGGCGTCCTACGCCGTCCGGCAATGCCGGGAACTAATCGACCATCTTGATACCGTCATCGAACGATCCGGGAACGATTGACGGCGAGAACGAGGACCTTCCCGGACTGTGAGCCGCGTGGAGTCCTCAGTGCAGGAGACCGGGGTTTCCCCCAAGGCCAGGGAACGGGATCCCCGGAACGATGTCGGTCGCAAGGGTGTCGTTCCCGCGTGACCGCGCCGAACAGCAGCATCGCAGTGTCCTCCCCTTCTGACTCCTCCAGGATGCCGCGAACCCTTTCCTGTGGGGATTCGACGGCGGGGATTTCCGGCACCCATCCCGTGCCGCCGATCCTCACGCCGTATTCACGCAAGCGGCCGGCGTCGCGCACGCGGCCTTCGCCGATGATGCGGTTGTATTCGCGGATGTACTGCCAATCGACTGGATAGTCGATGTTCCCGAGCAGGAATCCCCACGCGCGCTTGATGTTATTCACCGTGACTATATCGTCCACGCTCATACCCTCGGGGGCGCGCCCGTCGAAGATTTCCTGCGTGTCGGGGAAGGTGACGCCATCAACCTCGATCTTGGCGGTGCGCCAGATCAAATCGACCAGCAGCCGCTTCGCCAGTTCCACGGCCGTGCGCCTATCCGTCGTCGTATCGTTCCTCACCGGTTCCATCAAAGCCCCTTATCCGTTTCCGATAATTCTATCGAAGTGGCCGTGCCGGCAAAGGGCGCATATCTCTCATAGACGCCATGCGCCGCCGTGCCGGGCGCGCGGGCGGAGAATCATCGTATGATACCGAATATCGTCAGGGGTTCGGACCCGGCCGGCCTGGTGCGCTACCTGTTCGGCAAGGGACGGCGCAATGAACACACCGACCAGCATCTCGTGTGCGCGAGCGGCGACATGTTTCCCTCGTTTGACATGGATGGCAAGCCGGCGGCGTCGTATGCGGAGATAGGCCGCAGGTTCGACCGACGCTACCGCGTCAGGGAACGCAAGGACGATCCGTTCCCGCCCGACATGCGAGGCAAGAACAACCCCGAACGAGAGCATGGCAGGAAGCGCGTGTGGCACTGCTCGCTTGCCATCAAGGCCGGGCAGGGAATCCTGACCGACCAGGAATGGGAGGCCGTCATCCGTGATTATCTGACGCGCATGAACATCATCGACGGCGACGACGATCAGGGCGTCACATGGCTCGCGGTCCGTCACGGACTGTCCGCCAACGGCAACGACCACGTGCACATCATGGTGCAGCTCGCCGCCGACGACGGGTGGATAAACCCGTTCCACGACCGGATCAACGCGCAGAAATCATGCAGGCGGATGGAGAAGACGCGCCCCGAACTGGTCGGGCTCGCACGTTCCGATACCGGCACGCGCGTCAGCTGGCAGTATGGGCAATGGCGTCAATGGGCCGAATGGAAGGCGCGAAACGAGTACGGCGACGACGAGGGATGGGATGCGTTGGACGGCAACGAGAGAAGCCGGCTCGTCACGGCGGTCGCCGCCTCAACGATGCCGCGCCAGCATGTCGGCCGGATCGTGGAGGCGTGCGCCAAGGCATCGCGCAGCGAGGACGAGTTCATACGCCGCGTGCGCAGGGAAGGCTTCTCCATCGACCCCAGGCTGCGCAAGGGAACCGCCAAAGACTCGTTCACCGACCCCGGCCAGGTGGTCGGCTACAGGATCACGTGGCGCAGCACGGACGGGTGGACGGAACGGTTCAACGCCTTCGAGCTCGGCGACGACATGCGATTGAAACGACTGCGCGACGACTGGGCGGACGATGCCAGAAGCCGCGCCCTGGCCGTGCAGGAATGGCGCGCCGCGATGGAGAACCGCCCGCCCTTCCTCGATGATGGACGCGAACGGCACCTGGAGAACCTGTCCACGCACGACATGGAACGCCTCGTATCCGAAGCGTTCTGCATCGCCGCCAGCCTCAACAACGCGGCGGACGACGACGAATACCGGGCAGCGATGCGCGAGGGCCTGCACACGTTCGACATGCTGCGCGAACGCTACGGAATCGCGCCGGAATACGGTCTATGGAGCATGGTCGCCTCTGACGAGGAGAACCGGCCCCGCCGTTAGGACGCTTCCCGGAAAAAGCTCAGATGGTACGGCCCGAGGAGGGAAAACCGAGCGAATCGGGCAAAGCCGATGCTGGATCGGGAGAGTTCGCCGGCTCGTCTCCCGGCATGATCGGCTCGATGGACTCGTTCGCCTTCGTCCAGCACGCGTTCAGGCGATCGGCCATCCGCGCGTCCAGGCCCTCGCAGGATTCGGATATGCCGGCGAGGACCTTCCCCGCCATACGCCGGGCCATATCCGCCACCCTCGAACCATCGAGACCGTGACGTGTCGCCAGATCCTCCCAATCCTGGGGCGTGGTGTGCTCCGCGAAGGCGTGATCCTCGTTCAACGGCATGGTGAGTTCCCAATTGAACTCGGGCCAATACCTGGTGGCGACCGCATCATACTGGGGAGACAGGCGTATCCCCGATGCGGGATCGAGGATCAGGGAATAGTTCTTCGCATGTGCGTCGCTGTTGGCGGACGACGTGTTGAAGGCCAGCCTTTCGAGCCACCGGTAGGACAGGGAGCCCGACGCATCGATGCGTTGCAGGAGATCCAGGCAGTCATCGGCCGACGGATCGTATTTGTCGCGGGTCGGCAATCCCAACGCTTGCAGGAAGTCCTCTTGCCGCAGTCGGACGATTCGGCCTTCCTCCAGGCGACGGTCGAACCGTTCCACGATATAGGCCGTCTTGCGCTGCGCCGTGATCTCGCCGCGTGCCGGTGTGTCGATGCCGCACAGTTCCGACAATCGCATCGTCGCCAGTTCCACCTTGGTCGCCTCGGGAAGGTCATGGGGCTTCGGTTTGACGATGTGGGTGGAGGGCAGCATCATATCCGGCCAATACCACTTGCCGTCCACGCGGGACAGTGTGAACTTGCCCTGCGCCCCTCCCAAGGAGAACCGGCAGTGGCTGTCCTCGTCCCACCAGTAGTTCCTGGTCCGCTCGATGCGGTCGATTTCGTTGGCTATCTGGGAATCGGAGATCAGACGAAGCGTCGGCGATGGGATTGGAGGTTCCGGGGAGAGGGAGAACACCAGTCCGCCGGTGGCGTCAACCCGGTCCAGCAGATCGAAGACGCCGGCCGAGGAGGCGTTCAGGTGCTCACGCATGGCCTGGCGGACGTTCGGATTGTCGGGCAATAGATTGTCCAGGAAGTTACGCGGTGCCTGGTCTCTCCATCCGCCGGTCCTGGGCAGGCTCAGACTGATCGGCAGACCCTCGTTCGCGTCGTACGCGAACGATATGCGCTCCTCGTCGTCTTCCGAGAACACGCCCACATGATGCCCGTTCTCCCAGGCGTGCAGTTCCCTCACAGCAGTCTCCCCGCGTAGGCGGACGGCAGCGTTTCGGTGCGGATGTGCAGCAGGTCGAACATCCTGTACACGTAGCGGATGGAGGTCAGACCGGTCTCCACGAGCTCTTCGGCGCTTGAGAGGGGGACCCCGGCTCTCCTGGCGAGTTCGGCGGCGTCGAGACCCATGACGGACATGCGTTCGCGCACGCAACGGCGGACCGACGAGGTGTCGGGGAAGAACCGCGCCGGGTTCTCCTCCTTCTCGTCGGGAAGACCCTTGTAGGCGGTCAGGGCATCATATTTCGACAGATCCAACGTCACGTGTGCCATGCTCGTCCTTTCCGGTTCCGAAAGCCGTTGACACCATGATACGGCCATCCGATGCCGGCGCACCCCACGAACCTCATGGCAAGGGGTGCGCCGGCATCGGCGTCAGCGTGCGTTGCCGTTGGTCTCGGGTTGCAGGATCTGCGGCGTCGAGACGTTGGCCTGGTCGGGTATCGGCTGGTCCGTGGGGTTCATGGAGGATTCCATGGCGGGACTGTATTCGCCGAACGGGTCGGGCCCGTTCCATTCCTCGGGTTCGTTCAGGTCGAGTGGCATCTCCTCGTATCCGTCGGGCTCCCCGGTCGTCAGGTCGCCGCCTCCCGTGGTCTCGGGCTCGGGTCCGGATGCCGGTTTGCGTTCATCGGCGGCGGGCTTCGTATGCTCCCGCACGGGTGTGGGGGTTTCGACGATTGGCGCGGCGTCAGCGTTCTCGGTGCGTTCGACCTCGCTTATGGTGCTGGGCTCGTCTCCTGTGGCCTTGTTGTCCGCGTGCGAGGATTCCGGCAGGCCCTGGTCCTTGAGGAAGCTGATTCGGGAGGCGGCGTCGTCCACGCCGTTGACCGGCGCGCACATCACGGCTTCGACGATCCTGTCGTGGTCGTAGCCCGTCCATTGGCCGGTGAGCCGCGAGTCCACGAAGAACGTGGCGTCGTCGCCGTGCGCGGCCTGGAACGCCTGCGTGTCCTCCACCCGTTGCAGGTCCACGGGCACGCCGGCCGTGTTGAAGGCGTTCAGGGTGGCCTGCAACGCGGGCGACTGGTCGGTGTAGGTGATGTTCACGTGGTTGGTCAATTGGTCGGCTGCGGCGTCGATGTGCGTTTCCGGGTGGCGTTTCGACCATTCGTCCTTCAGCCGGGCCTTCGCCTCGATGATCTGCCTGCGGTAGCCGGGGTCGTTGCCCTCCAGTTGGTCGGCGACCATCCATCCTTGCAAGAGGGACGAGTCGCGCATCTTCCTCCAGCCGTCGCCGTCGGCAAGCACGGTCGCGTTCAGGGTGGACTCGAACCCCTTGTTGAGGCGTTCCCTGTTGTCCATCTCCCATTGTTCGAGGCGGATGGATTGCTGCTGCCGTCTGGTCTGCTCGTAGCGTTCGTTCTGGACGGCGCGTTCGGCGCGTTCCCTGCGTCGCGCGCGGTCGCCGCTCAGCTCGTTGTGCAGGGTGCGCAGCTGCTGGGCGACGCTGTTCCAGCTCTGGACCATGATCTGGTCGAAGCCGTCCTCGGGATCAGTTTGAGCCATTGTTTCTCCTCCTTGTTGGCGTGATGGTGGTTTCCTTGTTTTCCTTGCCGCCTGCGGCGGGGACCGACAACGTTTCCAGGATCGGTTCGCGCCATGCCCGGTTCGGGCGTTCGCAGGGCAGCGGTTCGCCCTTCCTGGTGAGATTCTGCTTGCAGTCGAGGCTGGCGACGATGCCACGGTCCTTGTCGAAAACGCGGTCGAGCATCGACGCCGCCTGGATGTAGAAGATCATCATCTGGCCGGGTGCCTTGCGCGCGTTCTCGTAGGCGCGCCACATGGCGTCGAGCGGGAACACGAGCGCCGGATAGCGCCACCAGTCGCTCACCCATTGCATGTTCACGCTCGCGCTCTGGTGGTAGCAGAACACGTTGGCTACGAACCTTTCCACGAACGCGGCGAGGTTCGGATAGTAGGTCTCGCTGCGCCGCATTCGCGCGCCGAACTGGCCGGACACGTCCCTTGCCCGCGCGGGATCGAGGTCGCCGGATTCGTCTCGGCCGAGATCCGTCTTCCCCTCCGGCGCGGGCAGTATACGGGTGTCGGATTCCTCCGCACCGGCCTTTGGAGGGGTGTCGTCACGGTCCGTTGCGTCTTCCGGCGGGTTCTCGTAGCCGTTGCCGGTTTCCCCGGCATCGGCCGGAATCCCGGATCGGATGGGTTCCGCCGCGTGCCGGCCTGCCGGCACCTCGGGTGCGGTCGGCGTCGGCTCGCCTTGGCCCGGCATGGTTTCCTCTTCGATCTCCTTGTCCTCGGGGATGTGCGGCGCTTCGGGGTTGGGCAGTCCCTTGCCGTAAGGCACGCCCTTCTCCTCCAGGATGGCGCGGGTGAACAGTTCCAGCCATCCGCAGTCCGATGACAGCAGGGTCCTGGCGGCACCGACCGCGCGCTCCCATTCCTCCCCATCAGGGCCGGACGTGGTGTTCGAGGTGTGTTCGCTCATTATGCGGCCTTTCTCTGCTCTTCTCGGGCTTTCGCCTTGGCTTGCGTCAGGGCGTCGGCCCATTGCCTGTTGCCCGTCCATGGCAGGGTCTTGACGATCTGCGCCCGGGATTGGGATGCGAGCAGCAGCGCGCGGCCGACGGGCCATTCGGTCAGGTCGGAAACGTCGAGGATGTTCTCCTTCTGGATCGAGTTGTTCACGCTGCGCCGGCCGGTGCCGTCGATGTTGACGCTGCCTCGCACGATCTCCCTCTGGCCCACCAGCTGGCTGATCTCGCCGAGGAATTTCGCGTCCTTGATGCCGCCCAGGTAGACGGTGATGTTCGCGTTGTTGAACAGCGAGCCGAAGTTCGTCTCGCCGAACGCGGCCCTGCCCTGGTCGGGGTTCTGCCAGATCGTCATGATCGGGATGCCCGCCGAACCGAAATACGAGTACACGTCGGCCAGTTCGGGCCAGCGGCAGATGTTCGCGGCCTCGTCCAGCACGCAGCACAACGGGACCGGCAGACGGCGGTTGTTGCCGGTGAACTCGGATTGGGCGCGTTGGAACGCGGTGAACGCCACCACCGCCGTCAGGCTGGCGGTCAACGCGGTGGAGGGACGGCCCTGTGCGGAAAGCAGGTACAGGGTGTCCTCGCTCGTGGCGAACTCGTAGGGGTCGAACAGGCCGCGCCGCTCGTCGATGTTCCCATTCGTATCCCGGTGCGGGTCGATCCAGTCGATGATCTCGGGGTCCGCGAGGAACGCGACCATGGTCTGAAGGCTGCCGAACACGCCGCTTCGGGTTTCCGGCGTCAGCGCGATCACGCTGGACACGCGCGAGGCGATGCCCGCGTAGCGCGGGTATTCGCTCAGGATGTCGGCCGGCGACGTGTCGCGCTCGTTGGAGCACCACCTGAACACGTCGGACACGGAACGGCCTCCCAGATGCGCGGCGAACAGGTAGTCGGCGAGCTGCTGGGCGGCTGCGACGACGTGCATCTGGTGACGATCATGCCGCGCGGCGGGAGCGGCGGC
>ENA-ORTF01004578-ORTF01004578.1-human-gut-metagenome-genome-assembly--contig:-NODE-4578-length-10376-cov-3.781804_pt1 | contig 10376 bp, 9 predicted proteins | sample MGYA00241908_ERZ509180 | MGnify/ENA primary metagenome ERZ509180 (study PRJEB26280, sample SAMEA2338814) | human gut metagenome | biome: human gut; feature: human-associated habitat; material: faeces...
AAAAATATAATAATTTGTACAAATATTTGTTTATGTGTACAAAAATTTTCCCCACAAGTATTAAATTGTATGCTATAATAAAAATATAGATAGATTTGTCTATCTAAAAAAGGAGGAATGACCATGGAATATTACGCACACACCCGTGAGGATGGTGAAAGGCAAACTGTAAAAGCCCACCTTATAGGCGTAAGCAAATTGGCGGAGGACTTTTCAGTAGATCTTTTGAAACCCCTTGCGAAAAAAGCGAGCCTCTATCACGATATAGGTAAGTATGCTATTAACTTTCAGAAACGGCTTGATGATGACAAAGTAAAATTCAGCCACGCTGCCTGCGGAGCGATAGAGTATAAAAATCTTGCAGATAAAAACGATTGTTTCGCACCCCTTATGGAGTATTGCATCGCAGGACACCACACAGGACTTATGGACGGCGGCACACGCGCAGACAATTCCGACAGCCCGACTCTCAGCGGCACTTTAAAAAGAGAAAATGAATACACGGGCGATAATGACTACAGTGCATACACCACTGAGATAGACTTTGCCACACTGACTCAGGAAGAAAGAACGCCGCTGCGTAATGAACTGCTTTCTACAAAAGACCCCACCGAGCTTATCGAGCGTTACGCCTTTTTCACCAAGTACGTGTTCTCTTGCCTGACAGACGCAGATTTTCTCGATACCGAAATATTTTGCAATAAAAATGTTGAACGTGGCATGAGCGGTGATTTTGAAAAGGCACTTTCCATTCTTAATGAGCGCATGAAAAATATGCGTTCTGAAACCAAATTACAGCAGGCACGAAGCAGTATACAAAAGCAAGCTATAGACCATTGTACAAAAGACAGCCACATATCCGTCCTTGATATGCCAACAGGCAGTGGCAAGACCCTTTGCAGTCTTAAAATAGCCCTTGAAAAAGCCGTTGAAAGCGGCAAAAAGCATATCATATACGTTATCCCATACACAAGCATTATAGAACAAACAGCCAAAGATTTCGAGGAGATGTTTCGCGACGTTCTCCCTGTCCTACAGCATCATTCAAACTATTCCTATGACGGAACCACAGAGGAAGAAAAGAAAACCGCAGAGAAGCTCAAAAGGACCTGCGAAAATTGGGACGCACCACTTATAATCACCACAAGCGTGCAATTTTTCCAATCCATATACCATTATAAAGGTTCAGCACTGCGAAAGCTCCACAATCTCCGTGACAGCGTGATAGTTTTTGATGAAATACACCTTATTCCAACAGAACTTCTTCGCCCCTGCCTTAAAGCTGTGGGCTATATAACAAAGTATCTTAACAGCGAAGCCCTTTTTCTCTCCGCCACAATGCCCGATTATTCTAAGCTTTTTGATAAGTTCCTGCCTGATGTGAACTATAATAAGCTTGTTACCGACCGAACCAATTTTAAGTATTTCAAGAAATGCGAATATAAAGACATGGGCAAAACCACTCTTGAAACCATTGCAGAAAATGCCTCTCGGTGTAAAAATGCCCTGATCGTTGTGAATACCAAGAAAACAGCGGCAGAGCTTTACAATCTTGTTCAAGGTGAAAAATATCACCTTTCCGCCAATATGACCCCAGCCCACAGAAGTCGTGTCATAGAAGTAGTAAGAAATAAGCTTGAAAATGGCGAGCATATCACAGTAGTTTCAACTTCACTTGTAGAAGCAGGCGTTGACCTTGACTTTAACACAGTCTTCCGCCAGCTTTCAGGTTTAGACAGTATTTTGCAGGCAGGGGGCAGATGTAATCGTGAGGGTAGAGATGACAAGGGCTATGTGTACGTTTTTGACATTGACGAAACATACCGCAAGGGAAGCGACCTTGCCATGCGAATTAACAAGACTAAAGGTTTGCTGGAAAAGTACCAAGACATAACTTCCTATGATTGTATTAAAGAATACTACGACGGCATTTTCGACTTCAATCAAAGTCGTATAGCTGAAAACTCTATTGCAAAATATAACGAACAAAGCAACTCATTCGACCGCCAAGGCTTAATGTCACCATACAGCATACCATTCCGAAGCTATGCAATGCAGTTTGAATACATCTCCGCCGACACTATCTCTATCGTTATCGACGATCCTAACGACCAGACTTGCCATGAACTTGTTGAAACCTTGCGTAATGGTGATATGTCAGTAAGAAGAGCATTACAGAAATATTCAGTGTCTGTCTATATGAACGTTTTCAAGGATCTTTATTCTCAGGGCGTTCTCAAAGATCACGGCACAGGCATATTCATTCTTGAAAATCAAAGCTATTATAATAATGAAACAGGTTTGAACACCCAAGCTGCAATGCAGGATTATTTTATCTAAAACAAATGGCAGGCTGCCACCAAGACAGTCTGCCACTTGCTGCATTCCATATCGTATCGAATACGAATATTTTTCAACTCACATATGCGTAAAGCATAAACAAATATATTATACAAACATTATTTTAAAAAGTCAACGTTTTTATACCACAAACCACTGAACAAAGAATTGTGAAATATGCCGAAAATCCGACACTTTTTTATACATGAAGACTATTGACATTTTATTCATAATGGAGTATCATATATGTAGAGCAAAAACAATGTACCTAATACTAATATAAGCTAATAAAAGGAGTGATGTAAAAATGAGCTATGGTTTTAAGATCATCGTGACAGGTGACTATGCTTGCTTTTCGAGACCTGAAATGAAAGTTGAGAGGGTAAGTTATGACGTACCTACCCCAAGCGCACTGGAGGGACTTATCAAATCAGTATATTGGAAGCCTGCCGTGCGCTATCAGATAAACAAAATAGTGGTGTTCAACCCTATCGAGTTTACCAATATCCGACGAAACGAGGTCAAAGATAAGCTGCTGTTATCATCAGTGAAACAGCAAATGAAAGGCGGAGGCTCGGCGGAGATGTACACCTCGGAAATACGAAGTCAGCGTGCGGCAATGGTGTTGAAAAATGTGAAATACGGTATCGAGTTCACGTTTGAGCGCACTTATCTTAAATCAGACCACCCAGACGAATCTGATGAGAAGCATTATAACATAATGCTCAGACGTCTCAGAAATGGCCAGCATTTCAGACAGCCATGCCTTGGCTGCCGTGAATTTGCAATAAAGAGTATTGAACTTGTTGACGACTTTGACCTTACACAGATAGCACCGCAAAATATGGGTGATAAAGACCTTGGCTTTATGCTTTACGGCATGAAGTTTGAGGACGGAGGCAAGCCTGTCAATAATGATTGGAATGACCCTAAGTTTTCTGACAAGGCCGACGCAGTTTTCTACCGTCCGCATATGATAGACGGTGTTATCGATGTTGCAAAATACAGGGAGGAGATTAAATGCTGATAAAAGCCTTGTGCGATTACAGTGCTTTGCAGGAGAATAAAACTCCTGCAGGCTATTGTAAGCAAGCCATACACTTTGAAATTCTTCTTACCCCCGAGGGCAAGATAGCCGCAATAAACGATTTGAGAGTACCCCGAATTATCCCTCTGAAAAATAAAAAGACAAAAACAGTCTATGATCCAGTAATGGAACAGCTTCCTGTAAGAACGCAGAAGCCGGGCATAGACAAAAACACGATCGAACACAGACCACTCTACATATTCGGTCTGAACTATGATAAAGGAACTTTGACCCCTACAGACGCTACCAACAAAGCAGTAAAATCCCACAAATGCTTTTGCGAATGGAATGAGAAGTTCTTTGAGAATATCGACTCTCCTATTTGTAAAGCCTATCTTAATTTTATCCGTACATGGGAACCTGAGCAGGAAACCCAAAATCCACACCTCCTTGACCTAGGCAAGGAGTATTCAAGCTCCTACTATGAGTTTGGACTTGACGGCTCTCCTGAAACTAAGCTTCACAACGACAGCAAATTCAAAGCTGCCTATGAGGATTACCTCGCCCAGCTTAACGCCGACAGCGACAGTGACGATACCGAACTATCCACCTGCTCCATTCTTGGTGAGAAGCTCCCGCAAGCCCGTATCCATGATAAAATAAAGGGTATCAAAGGTGGAATGTCCTCAGGCTGTGTCCTCATTGGCATGAAAGAATCTGCCTTTGAATCCTATGGCAAGAAGCAGTCCTACAACAGCAATGTTTCTGAGAAAGCCATGAAAATGTATACCTCTGCGCTTAATTCTCTGCTTGCTGACAGAAGCCATTACAAGACTTTTGACGATATGACAATAGTTTATTTCGCAATGAAGAAGAACGATGCAGAAGAATGCAATATGTTTGCCGGTATGTTCAGCGGATTTGAGGACGAATTAAATAAAACCGTTGTGACCGAAGCCGACCGAAACATAAACACTGTCATGACCCAGCTTAAACAGGGCAGGACAGCCGATATGCCATATGACCCTAACGTAGAATTTTACGTTGCAGGCTTTACCCCAAACAGTTCAAGAATATCCCAGAAGTTCATCTTCCACGATAAGTTCGGCAGGATATTTGACAATGTACTCAAACATCAGCAGGATATCTCGTTTACTGAGGGTCAGCATCAAGTAAGCATTGAACGAATCAAGCGTGAGCTTATCTCACCAAAATCGTCCAAAGAAAAAGTTCCGTCACCTCTCACCGCCGCACTTTTTGAAGCAATACTCAAAGGCACAAGATACCCTGACGAACTGCTTTCCACAGTAATAACAAGGGTCAAGACCGACAGTGACGAGGAGAACAACCATTTTATAAAACTCAATGATACAAGGGCAGGCTTGATAAAAGGCTGCATAAACCGTAAACAAAATAAGGAGGAGATCAAAATGTCATTAGACCTTGAAAACAAAAATCAGGCTTATCTCTGCGGAAGACTTTTCGCAGTGCTTGAAAAGATCCAGCAGGATTCTTCAAAGGCAACAATTAACACAACTATCAAAGATACTTATTTCTCATCAGCTTGTTCAAGACCTGCAACTGTATTTCCTAAACTCTATTCGCTTTCACAAAATCATTTGAAAAAGTTTGAGAGTTCGAAACTTCGTAATTACTACAATGATAAGTGCCTTGAGATAATTGATGATCTGAATGGTGAGTTTCCTCAGACTCTTTCAAATGACGATCAGGGCAGATTTATTGTAGGCTATGCACAGCAGTACAGGGATCTTTATACAAAAAAGTCAAAAGATAAGCCGGAAGAAAACTCTGAAGTTAAATCAGAAGAATAAAGAAAGGACGAAATATTATGGAAAACGCAATCAAGAACAGATATGAATTTGTAATGCTTTTTGACGTTGAGAACGGAAACCCAAACGGCGACCCTGACGCAGGCAATATGCCTAGAACAGACCCTGAAACAAGCCTCGGTATCGTTACAGACGTGTGCCTTAAAAGAAAGATAAGAAACTTTGTGGAGCTTACCAAAGAGGGCGAAGCAGGCTATAATATCCTTATCAAGGCAGATAGGGCACTCAACACAAAGTTCACAGAAGCATATAACGAGTTAGGCTTAAAGGGAAGCGGAAAGGAAACTCCTGCTGACGTACAGCGTCAGGCTCGTGATTACATCTGTCAGAACTACTTTGACGTAAGAACATTCGGCGCAGTAATGAGTACAGGCGACGATCCATGCGGCATTGTAAGAGGACCTGTCCAGCTCAACTTTGCAAGAAGTATCGACCCTGTTTTTGCACAAAATATTTCTATCACAAGGCAAGCGAAAACAACAGAAGAAAGAAAAAAGGTCGGAGATACCGAAATGGGCAAAAAGAGCATAATCCCATACGCTCTCTATCGTGGCGAGGGCTATGTTTCCGCAATGCTCGCTCAGAAGATAACAGGCTTTAGTGAGGACGACCTTGAGCTTCTTTGGACATCTATCATCAATATGTTCGAGCATGACAGAAGCGCCGCAAGAGGAAAGCTTTGTATGCGTAAGCTTATCGTGTTCAAGCATGACTCCGCCCTGGGCAATGCCCCTGCACATATCCTCTTTGACAAGGTGTCAGTTAAGCTCAAAGACGGCGTGACAACTCCAAGACATTACTCAGACTATGATATCTCCATAGATAAGGATATGCCTGAGGGCGTTACCCTAATTGAAAAGCTCTGATGAGCGAAGATGTAACTATCAATATCCGTGACATACAGCATTATATGTATTGTCCACGCAGGTTTGCTCTTTTAGAAGTTAATGACGACTGGGCTGAAAACGCCTTTGTCGTCAAAGCAAACCTACTCCATGAGAACGTCCACAGCGGCGAGCGCAACTTTGAAAATAAGCGTAAGATCGTCCGAAGTGACGTGTCAGTGTATAACGATGACCCTAAGTACAATATTTTCGGAGTTGTAGATTGTATCGAGTTCGTCCGTGACAAATGCGGCGACTATATAGATACCCTGGACGGCACATTCCGTGTGGAAATTGTGGAGTATAAACCCACCAGGCCCAAAGCAGGGGAGTTCAATCAGACCGACGCTATACAAGTCTATGCGCAGAAGCTTTGCGTGGATAACGTATTTCATTGCAATAGCCGATGTTTTCTGTACTATGCAGATGTGCGCAGACGATCAGAATTGCCCTTTGATACTCAGGTCGCAGAGTATGATAAAATGCTTTGCGACTATCTTGGAAAAATGCGTGAGATACTTGCAGCGGATATTATTCCAAAGCGTGTAAAAGGTCAGAAATGTTCAGGCTGTTCACTGTCGGATATGTGCTTTCCAAAAGTGAAGAAATATAGCGTGAAAAATACGATTTTCTCCATGAACGGAGGCGAAAACAATGCGTAAACTGCTCAATTCACTTTATATTCTCGAAGAAACTGCCTACCTCACACTTGACGGCGAAAACATAGTGTGCAGGGCAGAGGACAGCGAGAAGTTCCGTGTGCCTTTTACTAATATCGAGGATATCTATTTTTTCAGCTATTCTGGCTGTTCACCTGCGCTTATGGGCAAGTGTGCAGAATATGGCATAGCCGTTAATTTTATTTCTCCTCAAGGTAAATTTCTCGCAAGAGTTCAGGGCAAAACAAAGGGCAACGTCTATCTGCGAAAAGAGCAGTTTGAGCTTTTTTCTACCCCTCAGCTCGACCTTATCAGGAATACTGTCGCCGCAAAGCTTTCAAATACACGTTATCTTATCAGACGTTCGCTCCACGATAACCCGGATATAAACAGTGACGGAGCGCTTACAGATTGTATAAAATATCTTGAAAACGGCATAAAGACCGTCTATGAAACTTCCGATAAAGATATCATCATGGGTATAGAGGGAAGCTGTGCAAAGGCATATTTTGATATATTTGACCGACTGATACTCCGCCAAAAAGAAGACTTTTACCTTGCCAACCGCACCAAACGCCCACCCCTCGACAGAGTAAACGCCATGCTCTCGTTTCTGTATACTATCGCAATTTCATCATATACATCAGCCCTTGAAAGCGTAGGACTTGATAGCTGCCTCGGCTTTTACCACGCCCTGCGTTCAGGCAGAAGCAGCCTGTCCTGCGACCTTGTAGAGGAATTTCGTTGCGTGGTGGAGCGACTTGTGCTTACCATGATAAACTTGAAAATGATAAAGCCCGAGGACTTTGAAACTCAGGTCAGTGGCGCAGTATACCTCTCCAAAGAGGGCAAGAAAAAAGTCCTCACCGCATGGCAGGAGCGTAAGCGCACAAGCATAGTCCACCCATATCTGGGCGAAAAGATACAGCAAGGGCTACTCCCATATGTGCAAAGCTCGCTTCTCGCAAAATATATCCGTGGCGAGCTAGATGAGTACCCGAACTATTTGCTGAAATAGAGGTGATATAAATGATGACCTTAGTAAGCTATGACGTGTCTACCACGGATAATAAGGGCAAAACAAGACTTAGAAAAGTGTCGAAAGAGTGTCAAAATTATGGTCAGCGAGTGCAGAACAGCGTGTTTGAAATAGACGTAGACTATGGCACTTTTCTGAAAGTGAAAGATAAACTTCTGAAAATAATAGACCCAAAGCATGATAGTCTGCGGATATATTACTTAGGCAACAATTGGAAGCATAGAGTAGAACACTACGGCACCAAAGAGACCTATGACCCTGAAGGCGTCCTAATATTTTGACCAGCGTACCCCAAGTGATCCACAAATCCCTAGTAAGTTCGCATGAAAATGCCATGCTATTTGTGAACGCACAGTGAACAAAATCAAACCGATACCCATTAAATAAAAAAATAAGTCCGCATCACGTTGAGCAAGCACCAGATATACACAACATCAAGTGTCACGCTCCACGTGAGCGTGTGAGTTGAAATTATCGGTTACAAATAAGTTTACCGCTAATACTAAAGTCACGCTCCACGTGAGCGTGTGAGTTGAAATTCGATTTTCAAGGTATCAGGAAATTTTTCAACTGGTCACGCTCCACGTGAGCGTGTGAGTTGAAATTCTGTCTGTCTGAGCCGTGCAATAAAAGCGTCACGAGTCACGCTCCACGTGAGCGTGTGAGTTGAAATCTGTGCAGATAGTATCAACATCTGGCACTGTTTCGTCACGCTCCACGTGAGCGTGTGAGTTGAAATATTTTACAAAAAAAAGAAAATGTTAAGACGTTTGGTCACGCTCCACGTGAGCGTGTGAGTTGAAATTCTTTGTTTCAGCCATTTTAATTCCTCCTTTTTGTCACGCTCCACGTGAGCGTGTGAGTTGAAATCAATCTCGCCCTTTGTGGGTGGCATAACAAAAATGTCACGCTCCACGTGAGCGTGTGAGTTGAAATTTTTATACTGTGCCGTGACCTGTGATTGTGCTTCGTCACGCTCCACGTGAGCGTGTGAGTTGAAATGCCTTATAGTGGTAAATTTCGGCATCGTCATATAGTCACGCTCCACGTGAGCGTGTGAGTTGAAATTGTACTTGCCCCCGTCGGTTAGTTCGACGTGGTGGTCACGCTCCACGTGAGCGTGTGAGTTGAAATGAACACATCATTTGCGACAATCTGGTAATCGAGTCACGCTCCACGTGAGCGTGTGAGTTGAAATTAGCTCTGAATTTGAATTTGAGAAAAAGAATATGGTCACGCTCCACGTGAGCGTGTGAGTTGAAATCATGTTTGTGCAAAAAGTCAATTGTAATACATGACACGTCACGCTCCACGTGAGCGTGTGAGTTGAAATCTCAACCTTGCGCTGAGAAATAAGAATGCTGTGGTCACGCTCCACGTGAGCGTGTGAGTTGAAATGATAGCGGCAATCATTGCGTCGGCTACCTGATTAGTCACGCTCCACGTGAGCGTGTGAGTTGAAATTGATTTTTCGGACGCAGAACGCCAAGAACATGGTGTCACGCTCCACGTGAGCGTGTGAGTTGAAATGCCGTTGAAATCATACTGCCATTTGACATAGTTGTCACGCTCCACGTGAGCGTGTGAGTTGAAATGGAACATTCTGGTTCGGTACAACTCCTGAACAGGTCACGCTCCACGTGAGCGTGTGAGTTGAAATGATAAAGCTTTCCCTGATGAGAATGAAGACGACGAAGTCACGCTCCACGTGAGCGTGTGAGTTGAAATCCACCTTTAAAAGACATCTGCAAAGAGCTGATACGTCACGCTCCACGTGAGCGTGTGAGTTGAAATAAAGAATATTCGGCAGGACAAGTTGTGGAACTCGTCACGCTCCACGTGAGCGTGTGAGTTGAAATTAATGTTGAATCAGGTGTGACAATAACCTTCTTAGTCACGCTCCACGTGAGCGTGTGAGTTGAAATCTTTAAATGTATATGGTTTAGAAGAACCTGTTATGTCACGCTCCACGTGAGCGTGTGAGTTGAAATTCGTTAATCTTTCAATATATTTATTGTTTGTAAGTCACGCTCCACGTGAGCGTGTGAGTTGAAATATGTTTTATTATGTTTATATTATAACACAGATTGTCACGCTCCACGTGAGCGTGTGAGTTGAAATAATTGCAAACCGATTTTTAAATCGCATAAATACGTCACGCTCCACGTGAGCGTGTGAGTTGAAATATTTTACAAAAAAAGAAAATGTTAAGACGTTTGTGTCACGCTCCACGTGAGCGTGTGAGTTGAAATCCTCTTGCGTGAGGTTTTTCGCCATTCTCAGCTGTCACGCTCCACGTGAGCGTGTGAGTTGAAATGACCATATGTTTTAAGCGCCCTGCGCCAAGCGCGTCACGCTCCACGTGAGCGTGTGAGTTGAAATTAAGCCTGCGGACGTCAACCTGAGTAATACTGTCGGTCACGCTCCACGTGAGCGTGTGAGTTGAAATATCGATATTGTCGTAAGCCAGAGAGAGATAACTAGTCACGCTCCACGTGAGCGTGTGAGTTGAAATCCGATTTAAAAAGCCCCCATAGGGGGCTTATTTCGTCACGCTCCACGTGAGCGTGTGAGTTG
>ENA-ORTF01004579-ORTF01004579.1-human-gut-metagenome-genome-assembly--contig:-NODE-4579-length-10373-cov-2.199942_pt1 | contig 10373 bp, 9 predicted proteins | sample MGYA00241908_ERZ509180 | MGnify/ENA primary metagenome ERZ509180 (study PRJEB26280, sample SAMEA2338814) | human gut metagenome | biome: human gut; feature: human-associated habitat; material: faeces...
GCGTTTTCGCCGAAAGTACCCTGTTATCCGACCGGCTACTGCGAGATTGCCACGTCGCTTCGCTCCTCGCAATGACACGTCAGGGTGGTGCGGCGGTGGAAACGGTGCATTGCATCGAATTCGCAGTAGTTTTGCCGCTTCGCGGACGGGAGCGGCATGCCGCTCCCCTACAAACGCCATTGGTGCATATCGTTTTAACGGCAGTGTGTACCGATGCCGGCAAGGCCCGATCATCGCTGCCTAAATTCAGCAAATTTTATCATAGCACGCCGCAGGACGGAATGCAAGCATTCGCGCAGGTATTCCTCCGGCGTGTTGTGCACGGGAATGATGATGCTGACTTGATTCATCCTTTTTCTTCCTTTCGTGGATTCCACCCGCTGCATCAGGGTAACACCGCACAAATGAGGTGGTGCCTTAGAAATACAGCTTCTTGAAATGCCCGGGCAGCAGCATGGCATAGGTATACACAAGTTTCCTGCGCAGCCAGTACGAGGAGCGCATCAGCGGCCAATACAGCGCCCACTGCTTTTTGCGCGCCTTGCGGCGGAAAGGCTTGTTATCCGCCGTATGCAGATAGTATTCTGCCGCAAACATAAACTGCCGGTTTTGCGTAAAGCGGATTAAGTCGCCGGTTTCGCCGTTTTCGCGGTAGAACACCAGCCGCTCATCGAGAATATCCAGCATCGTCATGCGCTCCGGGGTAAAGCGGTTCGCCATCAAACCGCCCTGATTCGCCGTGTAGAGGTACAGCGCGCCATCCACCATTGCCACCTGCCGGCTTCGGTAAAGCAGCTTGTATATCAGCGCCTCGTCCTCATGCAGCTTCACGTCCGGGAAGCGTTCCGTTTCCAGCATTTCGCGCCGAAACAGCTTCCCCCATGCCGTCACCATCCGCACCCATTCCGACCTGCGGTAAAGCATCATGTTTGCCTCGCGCCCATCCACCACGCGCACAGGCTTATTCGCCAACGGCGCGGCTATTTTCGGCAGATATTCCGCTGGTGTCGCCTTCATGTAATCCCCGACAGCGATTTCCGCGCCGTTCTCCTCGCACGCCGCCAGCAAGCGCGCCACAAAGGCAACATGCAGCGCGTCGTCGCTGTCCACAAAGGTGATATAGTCGCCTGTGCAGATGTCCAATCCGGCATTGCGCGCCATTGACAACCCTGCGTTTTTCTGGTGGATGACGCGGATTCGCTTGTCCTTTTTGGCATATTCGTCGCAGATGGCGGGGCAGTCGTCCGGCGAGCCATCGTCCACCAGAATAACCTCTAAGTTCTGATATGTCTGATTCAGCACGCTGTCCACGCACATCGGCAGGTACTTTTCCACCTTGTAAACCGGAATAATGACGCTGACGAGTTTGTCTGGTTCACGCATATTGATTCCATCCTCCTGAAAATGAAGGTATCAATACCAGTTCGCGTCAATAATCACCAGTTCCGGCGGATTATTGATGCGCGGCAGAATCTGCCCCACGTCGTCCCCCAGTCCGCGGCTGATGATGACCTTCGTGCCGGAAATCGTCTGCACGCCTTCAGTCAAATCGGGCAGGAAGCCCTGATCCGGCGTGTAGAGCGCGCCGAGGAACGGAAGGCGAACCTGACCGCCGTGCGCGTGGCCGCAGAGCGCCATGTCGATGTCCTTGCCAATCAGCGCGCCCGTATCCTCCGCGTAGTATTCCGGATAGTGGACGAGCAGCATCTTGTAGCCCGGCTGGGCGGCGAAATCCTCCAGAAATCCGCTGGCGTACTTCTCATAGGATACCGGCGCTTCCGCAATGCCGCCGATGAGCAGCGTATTGCTGCCGATGGTTACAGTTTCGTACTTATCCGCCAGAAAGTGCACGCCCAGCGCTTCCAAATCCGACGCGAGTGTGCTGCCCTCGAACACGATTTTCGGCCACTCGTGATTGCCCGGCACATAGTACACCGGGGCAATTTCCACCAGCTGCGCACACAAGTCCGTCACGACGTGCGTGTCGTCGCTTTTCTTGTCGTTCATATCGCCCGTGATGGCGATGATGTCCGGCTTCAAGGCACGAATCCGCGCCACCAAATCGCAGTTGTTCTCGCCGAACTCCCGCAGGTGCAGGTCGGACAGCTGCACAATCCGCAGATGGCTCGTCAGCTGATCCGACTGCACTTTGTAGTAGCTTTCCACAAAGTCCTGCTCATGCGGATACAGGAAGAGGAAGTATCCGCAAACGCCCGCCATCACCAGCAGCACAGTCAGCACATATAGCAGTACTTTTTTCCACTTTTTCATGGCTTAGTCCTCCTGCTTTCTGCGGTCCATCATTGCGCCGCGCAGCAGGGTACGCAGCGTATGGGCGTTGGCGGTGCGGCTTTCCGCCATGCCAAGGCTGTATTCCATCTTCGCGTCGCCGCTTTCCTCGTTGTAGGCGTGCACGAGGCGGTGCATGTAGTCCGCAAAGCTCTCCGCGTCCTCGCGGCGGCACTGCTCAAAGAAGCCGATGAACTGCCAGCCGCCGTTGTAATACACCGTACCGCAGGTTGCAGACGCTTCCTTGATGAAGTCCGCGAACCGGCGCAGCACTTCGTTGCCCTTCACGCGCCCCTGCTCGTTGTTGATATGGCTCAGATTCGTCAGTTCCAGCACAACGCACACGTTGTCGTCGCCCAGCACGCGCTCGGTGTTGTTCTTGATGTACAGGTCGCACGCCGTACGGTTCGGCATTTCCAGCGACTGCTCGGTGAAGAACAGGTACTCCACGAAGTCCTGGATTCGCCCCAGCAGGATGGCGCCGCAGACGCCGAGGATGAAGAACACGACAACGCCCAACATCATGTACAGCTTGACGTTGACGCGCGCGCTCACCGCTGTGGTGGACAGCACGCCCACGTTCACCGCGCCCATGTACTCGTTGTACTCCTCCATCGTCACCAGCAGCACCTGATAGAGGTCATCCAGCCGGGTTTGCAGCGTGCTGATTTCCGCCTCCACCGACGCGCGGGCTTCGGCGGTGTTCTCCGTCGCGTCCGGCGCCTTGGAGAAGGTGTCGATGATGTACTGGCAGTACGCCGCGTCAATCAGGCTGTCGGACTTGCGGTTGAGCAGCGTCACATAGTCGCTGATGAGCGTGTCGTAAACGGTGGTGCGGTCTTTAATCTTGCCGTCCTCATCATGCTCCTCATAGACGTCATTCAGCACAAGGCCGTTCTGCCCATTCGTGTCCGTGCCGTTCGTTCCGGCATAGTACAGCGAGCCTTCCTTATTCTTATTGCCATAGCTTTCAATGACTTCCTTGACGCTTGCCACCTTGTCGCCATCGGTGCCGCTTGTCAGCATGTAATTCGCATACCGCTCCTGATACTTTTTCAGCAGGATTTCGCGGTTCTGCGTCAGCCTTTCGCCCAAAATCTCCGAAAACAGGTACGGAATCCGCACCGACTGGATATAGCTGTATTCGTCAAACAGGTCGGAAACGGACAGACCCGTGCGCGACGAGGTGAAATCCGGCGCAGCGCTTTGGCGGTTGCCTAACTGCGCGATAATCTCATCCACGGAATTGCTGAGAATTTCCGCCTGCTCAATGTAATCATAACCGCCCGCCAGCACGTTTTCCGCGTTGTTGGGGATGGTGGAGTAATCCACATATTTCTCCCCGAAGCTGGCAAAATAGCAGCTCAAAATTTCATCCAGCATCAAGCGCGCGAACTCAGCGCTTCGGCTGCTGCCAACGGTCAGCTTGACGGTGTATTCCGTCGGATAGTATTCCTCCACCTCTTCGCCTTTTTCCGCCAGCGCATCCTGCCGCGTCTGCACATCGGCAGGGGTGATGCCCGTCACCGTGCCGCCGGAACGGATGGTATCGACATTGACGGAATAGCCGAGGCGCTCAATCGCTTCCTTGACGACCGTCGAGGAAAAGATTTCGGAAACGTCCAGCGGCTCGCCGTTCGGGGTCAAGCCCTCCGATGCCGCGTCGTAGGTGTACTTAATGACGGCCTGCGCCGTGTACGCCTGATTGTTGCTGGCATAGCGCATGAAGAACGCGCCGGCAAAGATGGACATCAGCGCAATCAGCGGCCACCAGCGCTTTAAGTAGCGGATGATGTTAAACTTTTTCATGCTTTTTTCTGCCCTCAATCACCAGCAACAGCACGCAGCAGGCGCAGAACGTCACGCCGCCCATCAAGATCGACCACTTGATGCTGTATTCATCCATCGCGCTCATCTGCTCATAGGACACGGTAAGGTAATTGCGCGTCTTATAGCGGACATACTCGCGGTTGATGACATTTGTGCGTTCAATCAAATCCGCCAATTTGGTCTTCATGGTATCAATCAGCATCTCCGCCGTGACGATGTTCTCCGCCGCATTGGCGTCTTCCGCGAGCATCTTCCCGATGGTGTACTCATTGTCCTTGATTTTCTCCTTTGTATCATGAGCATGGAAGTTTTCCGTCTCAGCGGAGCTTGCCTGATAGTCAATCGCCACCTTCGTGCGCGACATATAGAAGTTTGCCTGCGTATCCAGCGTCGGAATCAGCACAACGCTTGTCAGCGCGGAATCGTACATATCAATCGTTGCAAGATGGTTCTGATAGTGGCTCATGAATTTCTGATACTCAATGTTGCGCAGCTGATTCTGATATTTCAGCTTGGACACATAGCGGTCGCGATTTTTGGATAACCCGCTCTGCCGCACATACGCGGTGTACTTTTCAAGGTCAATGTTAGAGAAATTCTGTGCCTTCTTCTGCAAAGAGGTAAACGTCTCGTTGTTGGCTGAGGAACGGAACGTGCCGTTCTCGTTCGCGCGGCTCTTCAAAAAGCGGCTGACTTTGCCGATTTCTTTCTCGAAGAACGTGCTGATTTCCACATACTCCAGTTCATCCAGTTCATCCCAGTTCGGATTGAGCGCCGTATCGACGTAGGTGTAGTTCTCGTAGAACACTTCCTTGTACGCCTCGATAATCAGCTGGAGCATGTCGCCGGTGCTGATGCTTGCCGGCAGCTCCTCATTGCGCTTGTAGGAGACGGTGTAGGTGGTGGCAATCTTGTAGGCGCTGGCGCTGCCGGAATCAATCGACATGCCGCCAACGCTTGACGCGCTTACACTGATGTGCTCCGCCAGCGCAAGGGACTCCATGTTCGTCACGCCCGCCTTTTCAAGCGCACGCGAAAGCACCTCATCAGACTTGAGCAGCGAAATGTTGAATCGCGTCTGATTCGGATAAAGTCCCCTTGTCGCTTCCTCATAGTTCAGGGCAATGAGGGCGGTTGCCGACTGCATCTTTCCCGGATGCATCAGGGCGCTGGTGGTCACCATCGCCGCGATGATCAGCAGCAGGCAAAGCAGGCGGTATCTCCACACACCCTGCAGCATCCGCTCAAGAAGCGACCACACGCCGCTCCTTGCTCGTTTCCGGTTCTTTTCTTTCATGCTTGCCTTTCTCCTCGCCTTGTTCCTGCTCGCCAATCGCCATCGCAATCGGCAGCAGCATAAAGACCGTGTTGATATAGCAGTAGAACACCGTGTTGTCGGTGGCGTAGGTAATGAAGCCGTAAATCGTTTCGTACAGCAGCAGCAGGGCTGTCTGCATCCCGAACTCCTTCTGGCACCACACAATGCGCCCGTTCCAGCTGTACCAAATCCAGAACGCGAAGCCCCAGAAGCCTAACTCGATGTACATGGTAACAATATCGTTGTGCATTCCGCCGAAGCTGTGCGTGCCGAATACGCCAACGCCTGCTTCCGTCATGATGCTGATATAGCGTGTAACATAGCCAATGCCATACCCTCGGAAGCCGGGGGAAAAATCGTAGACCTCCTGAAACGCGGCATAGAGCCTGTCGCGCCCCATCGTGTCAATCTCCAGCGCATGGACGATTTCGTTGAACAGCCCCGACTGAATCAGGTACACATACCCGAAGCAAATCGCAATGGCGCCAATGGAAATGAGGAGAATCAGGATGCTTTGGACTTTCGGTTTTCTCCTGCGGATGAACTCGCCCATCAAAAACACGCCGACTAAGCCAATCAGCGCGATGCGTTTGAGACCCAGAAAGAAGAACAGCCCCGATAAGGCAGCGTAAAGCAGGCGCTTTTTGCCTCGCTCGCAGCACAGGGCGAACAGCAGCATCAGCCCGAAGGCAAACGTCAGGTCATGCACTTCCAGCGCCTTGATGGCGGCGTTCGTGTCAATCCCGCCGGACTTTGCAAACGCAATCAGCCCGGTCACAAACGCCCCGATGCCGTTCTCCTTGATGGATCCCAGCACAATGCAGCAGTTCGCGCCGCACATGCCGTAGAGCGTATAATCAATGCTCCTGCGGCCGAAGAGGTACACCGCGCTGCACATTGCGCTGAGCGATATGACATGGTAGAGAATCGTCGAGCAGCCGCGCGACATGTAGTTAAGCTGCTGAAAATCCAATGCCCAGTACAGCATTGACAGTGCCGCCATCATCACAAACGGCAGCCCGAACATCACCGCAAACTGCCCCACCGTTTTCAGCCGCCGGAAGTCGCCCGTCACCAGCATAAACAGCAGCGCCATGCCCAGCACGCCGACTTGCAGCACATATTTCGTGAACCACGGCAGCCCCAGCCCACCATTCCAGAAGGCGATGGTCATCATGCCGATATACACCCATTTCAGATACGCCGGGCGCGGTTGAATGTCCTTTTTCAGCATTTCTTTTCGTCCAGCTTCCGCCAGATCGACCCAATTCGCCGCGCCATGCTTGCCACAGAATAGTTTTCCAAGAATCGGCATCTGCCCTCCTTTGCCATGCCGCGGTACAGCGCTTCATCCTCGTAGAGTCGGCGAACCGCGTCCCGCAGCGCATCACGCTGTTTGGGAATGATCAGACCGTTTTTGCCCGATTCGATGTAGTCGCGCACGGTGTCCGATTCCGTGGTGATAATCGGCTTGGCGAACATCATCGCCTGCAGGAACACCAGCTGCCCCGCCGAAATGCGCGCATCGGCAAGCGGCACAATCACGCAGCAGCATTCTGACAGCATTTGATAGTACTTCTCGCCGAACACATCGTGATAAATGCGGATGTTGCTGCCGGGGGTCGGGTGGTTGTACGCGTCGGACAGAATGCGCACCTGATACGGCGTGTCCTTCAGCGCATCCACAAGGAAGTCATAGTCGCGGTTGCTCTTTCCCGCCGCGAGGATGAATCGCTCCTCCCCCTGTGGAATGCGCCCGCCGCGGTTCAAATCGCCCAGCCCCAGCGGCACATAGGTGAACTTGTCCGTGCCGAAAATGGACTGGTAATACGCCGGTTCGCTGCTGGAAAAGCAGACGATTTTGTCCAGCGCGGGGCTGTTCACCGCCTTGCGCATGAACCACGCGTACAGTTTGCCCTTCCAGCCCTGCTTCGGGCGGTAGATGAACGTGGTGACGATGAGATGGCAGTGCTTTTTCAGGTGGAAAATGGCGCTGTAAAAAGCGAAAAACAGCCCGTAAAACTGCTGGTAGGACAGAATGGTGCCAAATTCCTTGCGGTGGCGCAGTACTTTGAGCGGAAAAAGGAAGAATTTCGCCTTCTTCTTCCATGCGCTGTCCGAAAAATGGCTGTCAATGTGCCAGATGTTCCACTTTTCCCCTGTCTCCGCTTCCATCAGCGCCGCAAAGTTCCATTCCGGCTGCGGCGCGCTGTCCAACAGAATGAGGTTCGCCTGCCCGTCGTTTGCTTTCATGACATCAGCTCCCTGATTGCCTGATGATTTCGCTCGCAGTTGTGGTCGTCGAGCGCGCCGAAAGTATCGCGGATGTGCTTCTGCATTTCCGGCGTGACGGCGCACTCCGACGCAAGCGCGGTTTCGATGGCTTGCAGCAGCGCCTCCTGCGTCGTCACGACCTCCCCGAAGCCGTCCACGCGATAGTCGAAATAGCCGCGGTCGTGGTGCGTGCCCCAGTACCGCGCCTCGTCAAACTGGTAGTAGATTTCGGGCTTGAGCATATACGCGAAGTCGAACTGGATGCTGGAGAAGTCCGTTATCAGCAGCGCGGACTCCATCAGCAGCGTCTGCACGTCCATCTGCCCCAGCGCGCCGATTTTGACGCGCGGATTCTCCGTGTGGAAGGCGGACAGGAAGCGCTGCACCTCAAAATGCGGGTAGAACACGGCGTCATAGCCGTATTTCGTCAGCAGCTTCTCCAGCTTCGGGTCGGAAATAACCGCCTGCCAGTGCTGGAAATAGTCCGTCTGCTCAAACTCCGCCTGTGTTTTGCCCTCCACGGCGTACGTCCGCCACGTCGGCATAAACAGCACCTGCCGCTTCGTCTCGTGCGGATGCAGAAGCGCATCATATCGGCACAGCCCCAATCGGCGGACGACGCCTTTCGGATACCCGAACGCCGACTCGACGAAATCACGCTCCTTTTGCAGCGTCGTGACAAACAAATCCATGACGACGTTGGGGTAATGGTACCACTTCATATCGTCAATCATGATGCCATGCTGCAAAAACACCTTTTTTCCGCGCACGATGTGGAGCTTATCGAGCATATAATAGCGTTCAATATCAGGCGTATAACCGGAAACATGGGTGGAAACCTTCATTTCCGACGCGGCGCAGAGCAGGTAGTGCCGCCAGCTGCGATACGGCACGACGCTGCCCAGCTGCGCGACGCGGTCATAGTCGGGCAGCTTGGGGTCTGCGACGTAGACGGCGTTGATTTCGGGGTGCGCCTGCCGAAGATACGCAAAATAGTGATAGCCGTTGTCACGGGCTTCCCTGCCGCGCTCGGACACAAGCCAAACGTGGCGGTACCGCGGATTGGTGACTTTCAGCACGCCGGCGCAGAGGGCTGCCGCCTCGTACTTGATCAGTTCGCCCAGCAGGGTGGCGCCGCGGCGGAATTTTCGCAGGATGTCGCTCATAACATGTTTTCCTTACTGGTCAAGAATCTCCTCATACGCCTTCAGTCTTTCTTCCATATAGAAGAACGGTGCGCGCTCGCGGACGCGCTGCTGGTAGTATTGGTAGACTTCCGGCTTGTCCAGCATCGTCCGCAAGCCCTCGAAGAGGGATTCTTCGGTGTTCTGCGTAATCAGGCCATACTCGCTGTCGCCCAGAATCTCGCGCATTCCGGAGCAGTCCGTCGTCACGACGGGCGTTTCCAGCACAACGGCTTCGCTCACCACCGTGCTGAACCCCTCGACGTAGGACGGGCAGACGTACAAATCCGCCGCCGCCATATACGGGTACGGGTTATCGCGGAAGCCCAGCAGCTGCACGCTGGAAAGTCCCGGGCAGACCATGTAGGGCAGGCCAGCCGCATCCAGCGCACGGCACAAGGCCGATGCGCCGGAGTAAAAGCCGGTGTCACCGCTATAGGCCACGGCCACGTGGGCGGCTTCGGTCGTTCGCAGCAGTGCGCAGATCTCCTCGATCCTATAAAGCGGCGCACGGTTCCCGGTGCAGCCATCGGGCAGGCTTTCCAATAGGCGGCGGGCACCGATAATAAGCTCCGCTTCCCGCAGGGCGTTTAGCCCCTGCATCGTCAGGCTGCCAGGGGTGCCGCTGCCCATGCCGACCAATGTGATTTTCATAAAAGCTCCCTGCATCGTTGCAAAATCGTTTCGGCGGTCTCGCCCTGTTCCTCGGGGCGGCGCAGCACGATCAGCTGTACACCGCACTGGGCGGCGGCCTGCGCCTTCTCTGCAAAGCCGCCCGCCGCGCCGCCATCCTTGGTGACCATATAGGCAATATGGAATTGGTGCATGACCGCCACATTCAATTCACGGGTAAACGGCCCCTGCATAGCAATAATGTTGCGGTGTGGGATGCCCGCTGTCTCGCAGGCGGTAATACCCGCCAGCGTAGGCAGCACGCGGGGATAAAGCCGTGCGGGGTCCAGAGGTGCAAAGGCGGGCAGTTCCTTAGCACCGGTTGCCAGCAGGATATTGCCCGATTTGCCCGCCAGGTACGCCGCGGCCCGGGCGGCGGTTTGCAGCACCACACTGCCTGCAGGCAGGTCACTGGCGGGGCGCAGCAGGCGGTGATATTCCACACCCACTGCCGCAGCCGCCGCGCAGATGTTGCGGGTAGCCTCGGTGGCATAGGGGTGGGTGGCATCTACGCAGAGGGCCGCGCCCTGCAAAAGTGCCGCCATGGCATCGGCATCCAGGCGGCCAGTGCACACTGTGATGCCGGGGGTACGCCCCTGCTCTTCAGCCCCTAACTCTGTTGCTACACAGACCGTAGCTTCTATCCCAAGGGCGGCCACGGCGCGGGAAAGCTCCCGTCCCTCGGTCGTGCCGCTGAAAATGACTACCTTCATACGCCGCGATACCCCCTGGGTGTGACCATTTTGCCGCCCAGCGCCCGGGTGGCCGCGTTGCCGATGTACACGGTGGGGAACATGTCCACCGCC
>ENA-ORTF01004585-ORTF01004585.1-human-gut-metagenome-genome-assembly--contig:-NODE-4585-length-10347-cov-2.763700_pt1 | contig 10347 bp, 6 predicted proteins | sample MGYA00241908_ERZ509180 | MGnify/ENA primary metagenome ERZ509180 (study PRJEB26280, sample SAMEA2338814) | human gut metagenome | biome: human gut; feature: human-associated habitat; material: faeces...
AGAATGGAAATCAGCATCAGGAAGATATAGACCGGCTCTCCCCACGCATAAAATAAGATACTTGCCGTCAATAGAATAGGATTATGTAGTTCTTTCCTTGCTGCAAGGTATAACAAACTTACTATAGGTAAAAATACATATATAAAACTCATTGAACTAAATAACATTATTCTTCCTCGCTGTATAATTGTTTGAAATGGTCTAAACATAATGACTGAATAACAATTATTAATATATCGGGCTTAAATTTCAAAATCTCGCTCTCCCATCGTGTTATTTTAAATTCTGAAGGCTCTACAGAGTTATTAATTCTACGTTTTTTTGTTTCTTTAAAAGTGTATTTTAAAAATATATAAAGGTTTTCACTGAATGAATTTCCAATTATATAAGCTTTTAGAGGGTTTCCATACTGGTAAAATGAATCAGAGGCAAAAGTTTGCATATTGTTTATTCTGCTTATTTTATTTTTGAATTTACTTTCATATGATAAATAAAAGTCGTTATGATGTTTTATGCTTATTCTCATAACGTTATAATTATGTCCTTTATGATAGTGTGTTCCTGGAAAGTCTGTAATAGCTTTTTTATTTTTGGTAACAATAAAATCATTTTCATTTAAAATATTTATATTAGGAAAATCTTGTTTTATATTTTGCATAAGAGCTTTATAAGCAATTAAAGCACCATGTTCAGACCAATGTACATCTCCTTTCGGGAAAGTATATTCAAGTTTTGAGGCTTCTTTTATTTCTGTTAGCGGATAAGTTACTAATTTTCTATTAAAAGATTTATTAATATATTGCTCAAAATCTTTATAATTATTTATTTTTTGTTTGTATGGATATATTTTATCTGGGTAAACCTCACCTTTAATAGGCGATATTACAATATATAATTTTATTCCATTTTTATCACAGAACTCATTAAGTTTTTGAATATTTGTTTTATAAATTGGGAAGTTATTTTTAATATCTTTTGTTAATATTTCACCTGTTGAAAAAGACCAGTGGCTTTTTTTATTGTAGTAATAGCCATCTTGTTCATATATATAATTTGTCAACAGAAGTTTAAGTTTATTATATAAATGTATAAGTTCATTTCTTCCTAAAAATCTGTCTGAGTACCAGTTATTAAAATCTTTGCCAAAATTATAATTTATCTCATTTTTTGTTATGAAAGGTCTGTATTCATTAAGCTTACGATTTTCTAATTTGTCATAAATGTCATTATTAATTTTTAATGACGGTACTACTATTAAAATGAAAAATGCTGAGAGAAATAATATTTCAATTCGTGATTTATGTTTAATACTTTGAAAGCCAGCAGCATAAGATGTAAGTTTATACGCTAATAAATAGCTCAGAATAATAATTATTGTGAATACTCTTATATCGAAAATTAACTTTGGAATTATATTAAGTTTTTCTTTTGAAAAAATTTGAGAAAAATTAGTAATATCATTTACGAGCAAAGAATTTTTACCAACTTTTATTTTGCAATTACCAGCATAGAATTTTGTTAAATCAAGGAGATGCCCATCAAGCCGGATATTATGTAATGTGAGCCCCCCCCCCCCTGTTGGAAATTCTTGTCTTACAATGATTTGGAACCTCTTGGGATGTTTTGCTTTATAAACGGGGATGGTGATTTGTGATGTACTGTCAAGGTTAACTTCAGCTTTTGCTTTATTATTTCTGGTAAACAAATTATCGTCTTTTTTGTTTAATATTATCTCAAAAGATGTCTGACCTTTTCCTTCTGCATCAAATGTAACTTTGACAGGTTCTCTATATATCCAGTAGGGAGATGTTACAGCTAAAATAATACCGGTAATTGCTACACTTATAAAAACTCTCTTTTTCATAGAGAAATTTTACTATGCTAAATAAGCACAGTCAACTAAAGAGAACGGATTATAGATTTGATGTTTTCATCGGTAATTTTTACCAGTGCTACGGTTTTGGCGGTATCGTCAAGTGCGTTTAAGCGTTTAAGAGTTTCTGCCGTTTTCAGGATGATTGTCTGGTTGCTGCATTTCAAAAGTTCTCTTATTGCAAGAATGTCATCTGCAAAATCCAATGCGGTATAGACAAACGGACTGGCCTCATTCAATTCATTATTTACAAGTTTTGTCAGTTGTTTTTTATTTATTCTTCTTGTAAAGAGGCAATGATCTTTTTTTGCACGGAATCATAATCGAGCCGGATTGTGCCGCCTTTTTTGTTTTCGGTGCGGAGTATTATTTCGGCAACTTCGTCTTCGAGGTAATTTTGTATGGCTCTCTTCAACGGCCGTGCCCCGAATTGTATATCGTATCCTTTTTCTGCTACGAAATTTTTGGCTTCGTCGGTGAGTTCTACACGATAACCGAGCGCCGAAATACGGTCGAAAAATCCTTTCAACTCAATATCGATGATTTTGAATATCGATTCTTTATCCAATTGGTCGAATGTGATGATGTCGTCGATACGGTTCAAAAATTCAGGAGAGAATGCTTTGTTCAGCGATTTTTGTATAACCGAACGAGAAACATCTTTTTCACTCACTGTGCCTGTATCGAATCCGACACCTCGACCGAAATCTTTGAGCTGGCGCGTTCCGATATTGGAGGTCATAATGATAATCGTATTTTTAAAATCGACTTTACGCCCTAAACTGTCGGTAATATGACCTTCGTCCATAACTTGTAGAAGAAGGTTGAATACATCGGGGTGGGCTTTTTCCAGCTCGTCGAGCAAAACAACCGAATAGGGTTTGCGGCGAACTTTTTCTGTAAGTTGCCCGCCTTCCTCATAGCCGACATATCCCGGAGGTGCACCGACCAATCTCGATACGGTAAATTTTTCCATGTATTCACTCATATCTACCCGTATCAAGGCATCGGATGAGTCGAAAAGGTATTCGGCCAACTTTTTTGCCAAATGGGTTTTCCCTACACCGGTAGGACCTAAAAACATGAACGTACCGATAGGTCTGTTGGGGTCTTTCAGACCGACTCTGTTCCGGCGTATAGCTTTGACAATTTTATCCACTGCCGTATCTTGACCGATGACGGCTCTTTTGAGTTCATTCCCCATATCCAAGAGCTTTTTGCTCTCCGATTCTGCAACACGCTGCACAGGAACACCCGACATCAAGGCTACTGTCGCTGCTATTTCTTCTGCATCGACGACTTCCCGTTGTTCTTGTGTAGATTCTTCCCAGCGACGCTTTTCGTCTTCAAGGTCGTTCATCAGGGATTTCTCCTTGTCTCTGAAATTGGCTGCCAGCTCGAAATTCTGAGATTTGACGGCTTCGATTTTTTCTTTTCTTGTTGCCTCGATTTGCTCTTCAAGTTCTTCGATATGTCGAGGTACGACGATATGGGCGATGTGCACCCGCGATCCGGCTTCATCGAGAGCATCGATGGCTTTATCGGGGAAGTTACGGTCGCTTATATAGCGTTCGGTTAGTGATACACACGCTTCCAGAGCTTCGGGGGTATAGGTTACGTTGTGATGATCTTCATAACGATCCTTGATATTTTTCAATATCTGCAAGGTCTCTTCGGGCGAAGTCGGTTCGACCATGATTTTCTGGAAACGACGTTCGAGGGCCCCGTCTTTTTCTATACTTTTTCTATACTCATCGAGAGTTGTTGCTCCGACGCATTGTATTTCACCTCGGGCTAATGCCGGTTTGAGCATATTGGCGGCATCGAGGGTCCCGGTTGCTCCGCCGGCACCAACAATGGTGTGTATTTCGTCAATGAACAGAATGATGTTCGGATTCTTCGACAGTTCGTTGAGTATGGCCTTGATACGTTCTTCGAATTGTCCCCGATATTTTGTCCCAGCAACGATAGAAGCCATATCAAGCGATATTACTCGTTTGTCGAACAACACTCTTGAAACCTTTCTTTGAACGATACGCAATGCCAAACCTTCTACAATGGCCGATTTCCCGACACCGGGATCTCCGATAAGAACCGGATTGTTTTTTTTACGACGACTCAATATTTGAGCAAGCCGCTCGATTTCTTTCTCTCTTCCGACAACAGGGTCGAGCCGGTTTTCTTCGGCAGCTTTGGTCATATCGGTTCCGAAGTTATCCAGCACCGGTGTGTTACTGCCGTTTTCTTTGGCTTGCATAGTCGACGTCTTGTTCTCTTTTTTCTTAGAAAACGGCCCGCCGTTTTCTATTTCGTCATCATCTTCTTCTGCAAATTCAGGCCCCATAGAAGGGGAGACGTGGGTATCTTCTTCGAATGGCTTGTATGACGACCTTTTGCGCACATAGTCGCTGACGTTCTGGTATGTTACGTCAAACGCATTGAGTGTTTGTGTCGCCAATGTAGTGGAGTCCCGCAAAATCGCTAGCAATAAATGTTCGGCATCAGTTACTTCGCTTTTCAATAGACGTGCTTCAAGTAGGCTGGTCTTCAATACTTTGTCTGTGCTTTTATTGATCACGATGTCGTGATGGTTATCGATCGTGGAAATATCATGGGACATGCGTAGTTTTTCTTCTACACTATGTTTCAGTTGATCGGATTTTATTCCTAAGTATTGCAAGGCCTCTACGGCTTTACCCGAACCGTCTCTTAGAATTCCTAACAACAAATGTTCGGGACCGATATAAGGGGTTTGCAAACGCGCTGCCTCTTCCCGGCTATATCCCAATACATTACGCACTCGTTGTGAAAAATTTCTTTCCATAAAATAGGTTCTCTTTATATATTACTTTTGCAAATATACGACTTTCGTATGGCGTATATCATTATTATCCCTGCAAATTGTATGCCGAGATGCGTTTTACATATTTCAGCTCGTCCTTTTCTGACGTTTTGACAGAGGCATGAGCCGTAAAATATGCCTTATTTGAAAAATCTTGTTAATGAAAAAGTGGCAAAGGGGTGGAAAAAGTTTTTATGAGTGAAAAATTTTTCTAATCGGGAAGAAAGCCGTATCTTAGTGCTGTTTTTTACATCACTTAAAAAGATAAAAATTCTAATACATGGCGACAGAACAAGAAGATAGAATTCTTAAAATCGATATCGAAAAAGAGATGAAGCAATCGTACATCGATTATTCGATGTCGGTGATTGTAGCGAGGGCATTACCCGATGTCAGAGACGGTTTCAAACCAGTGCATCGTCGGGTGCTTTTCGGTATGAATGAACTTGGCAATACCTCAAATAAACCATATAAAAAATCGGCGAGAATTGTAGGTGAGGTTTTAGGTAAATATCACCCTCACGGAGACTCATCGGTCTATTTTGCCATGGTGCGTATGGGGCAGGACTGGTCGTTGCGTTATCCTCTCGTTGACGGGCAAGGTAACTACGGTTCTATCGACGGGGACAGCCCGGCAGCCATGCGTTATACCGAAGCTCGCCTTTCCCGTATTGCCGAAGAGATGTTGCGCGACATCGATAAAGAAACGGTCGATTTTCAAAAGAATTTCGACGATACCCTCGATGAGCCGGTTGTATTGCCAACCCGTATTCCCAATTTATTGGTAAACGGGGCTTCGGGTATTGCCGTGGGTATGGCGACCAATATGCCACCACATAATCTGACGGAGACGATAAATGGTATCATCGCTTATATAGATAACCGTGAAATTACGATCGAAGAATTGATGCAGTATATCAAAGCCCCCGACTTTCCTACCGGCGGTTATATTTACGGTTATAACGGAGTCAAGGAAGCTTATGAAACCGGACGTGGACGTATCGTCATACGTTCCAAAGCAGAGATCGAAACGGAAGGCAATCGGGAAAAAATCATCGTGTCGGAAATACCTTATGGCGTGAATAAGGCCGAATTGATAAAAAATATCGCCGAACTTGTCGAGGATAAACGTATCGACGGCATTTCTAATGTCAATGATGAGTCGGACCGTTCCGGTATGCGTATCGTCGTCGACATAAAGAAAGATGCCAATTCGAGTGTCGTTCTCAATAAGCTGTATAAGCTTACGGCTTTACAGTCGTCATTCAGTGTAAATAATATCGCGTTGTTGAAAGGTCGTCCCGTTACACTCAATCTCAAACAGCTTATTGAGGCATTTGTCGATCACCGCCACGAGGTTGTTATACGGCGTACCCAATATGATTTGAGAAAAGCCGAAGAACGCGCCCATATTCTCGAAGGTCTCATTATTGCTTGCGATCACATCGATGAAGTCGTACAAATCATACGTTCGTCGAAAAGTCCCGAAGAGGCCCGGACCCGTTTGATGGAACGTTTCTCTCTTACCGAAATACAGGCTTCGGCCATTGTCGATATGCGTTTGCGTCAGCTCACCGGCCTTATGCAGGACAAGTTGCATGAAGAATATAAAAATCTTATGGATCAGATCGATTATTTCCATAAGATATTGTCCGACGAGGCTGTTTGTATGCAAGTTGTCAAAGACGAGCTTATCGAAATCAGGGATAAATACGGAGATGAACGCAAAACCCAGATTATTTATTCTTCGGAAGAATTCAATGCCGAGGATTTCTATGCCGACGATGAAATGATTATAACTATATCTCATCTCGGATATATCAAGCGTACACCTCTTACCGAATTCCGTACACAAAACCGAGGCGGAGTGGGAGCTAAGGGTAGCGATACTCGTGATGAAGATTTTATCGAATACATCTATCCGGCTTCGATGCATAATTATATGCTGTTCTTTACTCAAAAAGGTAAATGTTTTTGGCTCAAAGTGTATGAGATACCCGAAGGTGCTAAAAATTCGAAAGGTAGAGCCATTCAAAATCTGCTGAACATCGATGCGGATGATAAAGTGAATGCGTTTATCCGGGTAAAGAAATTACAAGATCCCGAGTATAATCTGACTCATAATTTGGTTTTCTGTACAAAAAAAGGCGTGATAAAGAAAACCCGTCTTGAAGCATATTCTCGTCCCCGTACAAATGGAGTGAACGCCATTACCATACGGGAAGACGATCAGGTAATACAAGTTCGCCTGACGACAGGAAACAGTGAAATCATTATGGCCAACAGAGAGGGGCGTGCTATCCGTTTCCATGAAACGACCGTTCGGGAAATGGGACGTACGGCAACGGGTGTAAGAGGTATGACCCTCGACGAAAGTGTCAATGATGAAGTCGTGGGAATGATATGTGTCAATGATCCCGAAACCGAGACGATTATGGTTGTTTCGGAACAAGGTTATGGAAAACGTTCGGAAATAGAAGATTATCGCATTACAAATAGAGGAGGAAAAGGGGTTAAGACCTTGAATATTACTCCCAAAACAGGAAAACTTGTTGCGATAAAGAATGTTACCGATGAGAATGATTTGGTTATTATCAATAAGTCTGGTATAACCTTGCGGATAAAAGTTGCAGACATTCGGGTAATGGGACGTGCTACGCAGGGAGTACGCTTGATCAATCTCGAAAAACGAAATGATGAAATCGCTTCGGTATGTAAAGTGGCTTCGGAATCATCTGAATTTACAGATACTATTGAAAATCAGGAAAATAATACCGAAATAAATTCTGATTTTGAAAAATGATTTTACAATAAAATTCGAACTTAAAATTTAGAAAGATGAAAAAGATTTTTCTATTCACGGTACTTTGCTTGGTAGGCGGTACTGCGTTTGCCCAAAAGAAAAATGTTTCTCGGGCGAATAATGAACTCAAACAAGAAAAGCCTAATTATGAAGAGGCTCGTCTCTTACTCAAAGAGGCGAGAGAAAATCCCGAAACTCAAAATGATGCTAAAACATGGTGGGTATCGGCAGAGGTCGAAGATGCTATTTTCCTCCAGAATGATCAAAAACGTATTACCAACCAGTCGTACGATGATGCTGCCATGTATAAGGCTTTGGAAGATGAGTATGCATATCTTCAACAAGCCCTTTATCTGGATTCGCTTCCTAATGCAAAAAATAAAATTTCGCCCAAATACTCTAAAAGAATCATTGGTCGTATACATGATAGACATTTGAGCTTTTGGGATGCAGCCGTTATTTCGTATAAAAACAAAGACTACAAAAAGGCATACGAAATGTGGAATACCTACTTGACGATTCCCGAAAAATACGGTATAAGCGAGGAGAAACAAAAACAACTCGAAGAGTCGGGCAAAATAGATAGTACATACATTTTCGGTCGTTATTATGCTGCTTTGGCCGCTTATATTTCGAAAGACTATGATTTGGCTATTCCGGCTTTGAACAAGGCCAAAGAAAATGATTATGATTTGCTTACTATCTATCAGTGCTTGAACGAGTTGTATACCAACCAAAAAGACAGTGTCAATATGTTTGCCATTTCACAAGAAGCGGTTGAACGTTTGGGTATAACCAAAGATACCGAGAATTTCTTGTTGCAAATGATCAATATTTACATCGCCAACGATCAGATCAATGAAGCTCTTGCATATCTCGATAAAGTGATTGCAGCTAACCCTCGTGCAGAGTATTATAAGGTAAAAGGTCGCCTCTATGAAGAGATTGCCAATGAAGCAGAGGCCATGGCTTGTTTTGAAAAAGCATTGGAATTGAATCCGAAGATGGCAGATGTGTGGAGTGAAATGGGACGTATATATTACAATAAGGCATACGAAGAGAGTTTGGACATCAATAAAATAAAAGATGACAATGCCTATAAAAAAGCTCGTGAAGAACGTATCTTCCCGCTTTATCGCAAGGCTTTGCCTTATTACGAAAAAGCTTATGAACTCGATCCGACAAATGCCGATTGTATATTCGCCCTTAAAGGAATCTATTATACTTTGGGAATGGAGGATAAACTGAAATCATTAGAGGGTAAGTAAATTTCTGATAAAATATAATTAAGAAAAGGACACATAACAAATGGGGTTGTGTGTCCTTTTTTATCACTAAGGTATTGTAGATAATGGATTTTGTGTTGGATTTCATACTGCATATTGATCGATATATGATAGAAATCGTTCGTGATTATCATACATGGACGTATGCGATATTGTTTTTAATCATTTTTTGTGAGACCGGATTGGTCGTAACCCCGTTTTTGCCGGGTGATTCTTTATTATTTGTAGCCGGAGCTGTTGCTGCACAACCCGATATGCCGCTTCAAGTCAACCTCCTTGCTTTAATTGTCTTTGGTGCGGCCGTTTTGGGCGATTCTTGTAATTATGAGATCGGTCGTTTTTTAGGAGCAAAACTGTTTGGAAATCCCAATTCTAAAATATTTAAGCAGCAATATTTGGATAAGACCCATGATTTTTATAAAAAATACGGAGGAAAAACTATTATTATCGCTCGTTTTGTTCCGATAGTTCGAACTTTTGCTCCGTTTGTTGCCGGAATGGGAAAAATGCACTATTGTTATTTTATTACTTACAACATAGTAGGTGGAGCCTTGTGGGTAGCGTTGTTTTGTTATGCCGGATATTTTTTTGGAGATCTGCCTTTCGTTCAGAAAAATTTGAAGATACTGATCATTGTAATCATTGTCGTCTCTATATTACCGGCCATAATAGAGGTATTGCGAGCGAGATTGACAGAAAAAAATAATTAATTAATTTTTTGTATACAAAAAATTGAAAGGGAGTGGTACTTAGTCTTTTTCTTTGTATTGTCTATTTAACATAATATCCATTATGGGACAAATATAAATTTTCAAAAAAAAGATTTATATAGCAATTTATATTATATATCTTTGTATATTGATTTAAAATAAGGAATTATGGATAAAGAGCAACTAAGAATTGCATGGATAGATGTAATGAAAGGTTTTTTATTTACTCTTGTTGTTTTAGGGCATTTTTTAACAACATTACCAACTCCTGAATTTTTAATAGAAATATATGATTTTTTCTCACCATTCCGCATGCCTGCTTACTTTTTTTTATCTGGTTTACTTTTTAGCACACGAAGATTAAAAACATATATTCTTTATATTAAGAGTAAATCTCGAACTTTGCTATTGCCATATATAAGTTTATCTATTGTTTTTTTATTATTGGATTGGAACATTTATTCTGATTTTGATTACTTATTATTTGACTTAAAGCGAATTTTTATAAGTGGTGTAAGTGCCTATAAAAGCCAGCCTTTGTGGTTTGTATTTACTCTCTATGTTGTTTGTTTACTTTATTATCCTTTTCATCAATTTGAAAACAGATATCCTTGGTTTTTTCCTTTTTTAGCAGGGATATTTATTTTAACAAGTTATATAATTTCTCGAAATAATATATGCTTACCTTTTAACTTGGGTACAGCTATTTCGGCTATGCCTTTTTTTATTTGTGGTGTAGCAAGTAAGAAAATTGTTTTTATAATTACGACGTACCCCTTTTATAAAAAATCTTTTTTTATGAGTATTTTCTTTATTGGATATATAATTATATA
>ENA-ORTF01004591-ORTF01004591.1-human-gut-metagenome-genome-assembly--contig:-NODE-4591-length-10337-cov-2.774752_pt1 | contig 10337 bp, 6 predicted proteins | sample MGYA00241908_ERZ509180 | MGnify/ENA primary metagenome ERZ509180 (study PRJEB26280, sample SAMEA2338814) | human gut metagenome | biome: human gut; feature: human-associated habitat; material: faeces...
TATGTACGGTACAGAGACCAAAGTGGTGTTGCGCAAGATTTGCCCGTTCGACATCAACGACTTCACCGGACACTGCAAGGTGACTTCCTCCTATTTCGGCGAGTTTATGCAGGATGTGGACATGCGCCTGATAACCTCGGAAGTTGTGGAGGGTGAAGAGAACACCATTGTACTTCGCGGATACTACTATGACGGCTATGACATCAAGATAAAGTTCACCCGCAACAAGGTACTCGATCCACTCATTGAAATGAAACAGCAGTTGTGCGCCAGCACAGGTGAAGCGTTTGGAACCATTCATGGCAACGGCAAACTGCTGATGAGCCAGCCCACGCAGTACGTATCTTATTACAGCACCTGCGAAAAATTCATCTTCCAGTACACCACTTTGAGCGTAGACAACAAAGACGGCTCGCTCTACGGGGTTGTAGGTACTTTCGCCAACATCATCGAATGGATCAGCGAAGCCGAATGGGAAAAATTAAAAGAACAAGGATATTAACATTTAAAACCATACAATTATGAGAACATTAAATTTAAAAGGTATGAGTTGGATCATGGCATTGGCTATGATGTTTATTGTGTCATTCACAAGTTGTTCAGACGATAAAGAAGAAGGAGCCACTACCCCGGTATTTCCGGAAGAACAAGCCATTTCCTGTAATGCCGGCGAAACAAAGGTACTTACCTTTGACGCCAATATGACTTGGCAACTGAGTTCTACGGCAGCCATTTGGTGTAAGTTCGAGGTGAACGGCGAAGATAAAGAAGTTGTTAAAGGCGAAGCAGGCAAACAAAGTATAACGATTAAGGTTACGGATGCCGCACAAGAGATAGGCAAAACCAGTGAAGCGCAACTGAAATTGGATATGGGCGGCGAAACGAAAGTGATTGCCACCGTAACACGTTCTGCCAAAGGATATTCACTGAAAATATACGATGCTGAGGGAAATGAAATTACCACAGAACAAGGTCTTGAAGTAGGATACAAAAAACAGATATCGTTTACAGTAAAAGCCAACTTCCGTTTTGCTGCAACCAGTTTCCCTGAATGGGTCATTTTGGACGGTGGTTCAATGGCAGGTGAAGTAAATGATAAAGAAGAAGGTGAACTGAAAATTCAGGCAACCAACGGTTTAACAGTTAAAGAGAACGGTGAATATGAGAAATGGCCGGTTGAAGCTGGCAAAGACAGCAAGAATGTAATCACTTTCGCTGACGAAGCAGGAAACGCATCTTTCTCTTTCCCTGTTTTCTTCAAAGGAATGGGAGCTGAAGATATTAATATAACAGAACCTGTAATCTCCTCTCGCTATGGTTGGAACGTATCTCTGGACGGAAAAACTTTCAAATTAGCAGGAAGTATGGACGGAGGTGAAAACGTTATTACCTTTAATGATAAAATGGAATTTACTGTGGTATCACTCAAAGATGAATATGAAGTGGTGCTACTGGATGCTTCTAATGACCAGCGAACTGGTAGGAAAGTTATTAAAGAAATGAGCTCTTCGTGGATAAAGTATATTAAAAATGGGAATAAAGTAACTCTTACTGTGGATAAACTCAATCCTGACATGGAAGAGTATGACAGCAGAGAAGGTTATGCTCTTGTTATTCCAAAAGCTCAATATGAACAAATCAAAGAGGATATAGTAGCCAATCTTGTAACTACAAATGAAGAAGGAGACCAAGATTTGGTTTATGTTTATGGACAAAATAATCTCTTGATTAATTTGATTCAGGAAGAAGAGAAAGCAGATGGAGAATCTTTTGAGATATTAAAAGGTGGATACATGCCACTTACTTGCAACAAAGTTACAGACGAAAGCATTTTAAATAAGTTCCATGATTATTCAGTAACAGCTGTTTATTCGGTAGAGGTTCCCAAAACAGAAAACTATAATAACGTGTCAATCAATCCATTATTAAGTAATTGGTCAAATATAAATGGATACTCAATTTATAATACCAAAAATGACAGCGAAAACACAGAGATAGTTTCAGAACCAGGAGAAAATAGTATATCAATTGATGTACCTGAAAATCCCATTTATATTGTCTTCAAAGATAAAAATGGTATAAACAAGAAAATTTTAATGGTTCAATTTACTGCTGATGTATTTACTGTAACAGACAACATGCTAAACAACATTAATTGTACACTGCATAGTAACAACAGCGGCTGGGTTTCCGACCTATATGGTGTAGATGGCAATAACATTTGGGAGGCAACGCCTACTTCTCCTCAACTTTATATGATTAAATTTGCATCCTCAGAAAATACTATAAAAAAATTGCAATGTTATAATTTCGATGCAGAAGAATTGACGGAAACAACTTCTGATTTTAATTTTAACGACACTGAAGCTAGTGATGTATCTATAGATAGTGGCACTATATACGTATACTACGGACAGGGTACATATATTAACTATTCCATAGCTTTACTCATAACAACAAATACTGATGAGAAATATTTATTAGTGGTTAACAAACCTGCTCAATAAAAATAACTTTCAATAGAATAACGAACAATAGATTAAATGAATCTACATAAATTAAAGATACGCTCTATATTCTTTTTACCCCTCATCGTCAGCTTGCTGGCGATGGTGGCGGTAACGGGATGTTCCGATGAGGAAGATGCACTGCAAACAGGTCAATACGGCTATGTGCAGTTCAAACTCTACAAAAGCACAGGAGAAGGTGCGGCTACCCGCGCCACCGATAAACTGGAACTGCTGTCGGATGCAAAAAAGATAAACGTAGTGATGCTGCGAGACGGTGTAACACTGTCGCAAACATTGGTTCTCAATTCATATAACGCAGAGAATGCAGAGTTCGGCCTGCGCAGTGATAAACTGCAACTACTGACCGGTACTTACAAAATAGTAGGATACTACCTGTACGACAAACTCGATGAAGAATTGCTGGCAGGTTCGGTAGAAGAAGATGATGAATTTACCGTAGTTCAAGACGGTCTGCAAGAAAAAGCATTGACCGTAAATACAGTGACACGCGGTATGGTTAAGTTTAAGCTGATTAAAGACGGACTTAGCACCCGCGCACCGGGAGAATATCTGTTCAGCCAAATAAAGCTGGCAGACATAACCGTAACCAACCTGTTCACCAAAAAGCCGACAACGATTAAAGGCTTCAAAGTGACTTACAAGGAAGAGTCCAAAGAGCACCAAAACCCCGACAACGATAATGACAAGTATATGGACATCGCCACTGCAAAGTGCGACTCTGCCGTATGGTTGCCCGCCGGAAACTATCAGGTGACTTCTTACACTACATATTCCAAAAACGGAAATCTGGTAAAGACACTGGAAACACAAGCCGTAAAAGGCGAACAGTTCACCGTAAAAGACAATGCGCTCACTGACGACGCCATTGTCCCCATTAAACTGTCCCGCACCGCCGAATACATCAAGGATTACCTTGCACTGAAAGAAATCTGGGATGCGCTGAACGGCAAAAACTGGAGCCAACAAGGCTTCGGTACTCAACCGGGCGCCAACTGGAATTTCAATAAGGAACTGGATATGTGGGGAGCCCAACCCGGTGTATCGCTCAACAGCAATGGTCGTGTAACAGGGCTTTCCTTAGAAGGCTTTGGCGCCAGCGGAAGAGTGCCGGACGCTATCGGACAACTCACGGAACTGGAAGTTCTGGCATTAGGCTCGCATGGGGAGAAAGTAAACGAGAGACTGTTCGGCCCCAAAGGCATTTCAGCGAATATGAGTGACGAGCAGAAGCAAAAAATGCGTATGCACTACCAAAAAACATTCGTTGACTACGACCCGCGCGAAGACTTCTCCGACCTTATCAAAGATTGCATCAACAGCGATCCGCAGCAGAAAAGTATCAAAAAAAGCAGCCGTATCACATTGAAAGATACGCAAATCGGACAGTTGAGCAATAATATCACATTCGTTTCCAAAGCAGTGATGCGCTTAACCAAACTGCGCCAGTTCTATATAGCCAATGGTGAGATTAGCTCATTACCTTCTTCCATAAAATACTTGGAAGAGTGCCGTGATGTGGAAATCTACAACTGCCAGAAAATGACAAAATTTCCCAAAGAATTAAATACACTGAAGAATCTGGAGGCATTGAATCTGGCCATGAATCCTCAGTTTTCAAGTGAGGAGCTACTGGATGGATTGAAGAGTCTGGCAACATCAGATGCCGGAAAAAGTATACAAATCTTATACTTGGGCTATAACAACCTGACCGAAATTCCGAAAGAATTTGCGGAAATGAAAAAGTTGTCTAAGTTGGATTGCGTACACAACAAAATCAAAAACCTTTATCCGATGGGTGCCGATATCGATTTGACGCAATTGAATATGGACTACAATGAGATTGAAGAAATTCCGGATAATTTCAGCGGTATCAACAACATCGAAACATATTCATTCTCTCACAACAAGCTGAAAGTATTGCCCGATATGTTCGATGCCAGCTCCATTTATGTCATGAGTTCTGTCAATTTCTCATACAACGAAATAGCAAGCATCGAAAATGATGGCAACGGCTATAAAGGAATCAATGCCTCGACGATAGACTTATCATACAACAAGCTGACTAAGTTTCCGGGGGCCATCATTCAGGCGGGTTCTCCGGTAAGTTCGTTGACTCTGGCAGGAAATCAGATTTCCGAATTTCCTAAAGGAGCTTCAAAAGGTCCGAGAGCCAATATGCTGAATACACTCGATTTGACTTTCAACTGCCTGACTGAACTACCGGAAGATTTCTCTACCAACTTCTACTATATAGTACAGATGGATTTAAGTTACAACCGATTCAACAAGTTCCCGTTCGAGGCACTGTATATTCAGACATTGCGTTCTATCGCAGTCCGTCATCAACGTGACGCGGACGGTTATCGTTGCATGAAAGAATGGCCTACCAATGTAGCTACCTGCCCGGTACTGCAACGTCTCTTCTTAGGTGGTAATGATATCGGTGAAGTGCCCGAAACTGAGGAAATCTCTTACCGCATTTACATACTCGATATCAGCGACAATCCAGAAATCGTAATTAACGTATCAGCCGTTTGTCCTTATATCACTGCCGGAATGTATACATTGATTTACGACTCTTGGCAGAATATCCGCGGATGTCCTGCATTAAAGTTGGAGAATAAATAAGTTGTATTGCAGTAAAATAGAATTTTATGAAGAAATATATAGTAAAACTGACTTTAGGCTTGATGTTGTCTGCAGCTTTCATTACGGCTTGCACAGACGATGATGACGATGATCAAGCAATTGCTTTCGGGCTGAGCACGGAGGAACTGGTTTTTCCGGAAAATGGCGGAACAGAGAGTGTGACAATTACTGCTGCCAATACCTGGAATATAAATGCAAACGCATCCTGGTTGAAGATTACACCGGCAAATGGTATGGGAAGCGGAGAGTTCACCGTTTCAGCAGATGCATCGGTATTGGCAGAACCGAGAACAGCATCCATCCGTATAGAAGCTGCCGGAGAGATGCCTAAGACCATCAAACTGACCCAGATGGGATATCAATTGGGAGTGTATCCTTCCACCACTGATACGCTGATTGAAAATTCGGCACTAAAAGACAAGCGTTTCTTTGAACTGTCTGTTGTAACCAACGTGAGATTTAGCGTAGAAATAAAGGAAGCTATTTTGGATGAATCCGGAAACGACACCGGTGAAATGGGCGAAAAGGCCAAATGGCTCTCTACGACTTACAAAGAGAAAGATTTGAATCTTGACTATGGTCAGCGCCCGGTTGCCGCCAAACTGCGCTTTGACTGGAATGTCAATGTAGAAGACCAGAAGCGTGCGGCTAAAATTGCTTTCAAATTTACAGACAATGACGGAAATCCTCAGGAAACGGTTGTGACGGTAATGCAAAAAGCAGCTCCTACCATTACGGACAACCGTGCAGGAGACTCATTGGCACTGCTGATTATCAGCGAACGTCTGAATGTGATGTCGCCTTGGGATGGTAGCCGCAATATGAGATATTGGAACGGTGTAAAACTTTGGGAAAATACCGATCAGGAGGTAAAAGATAATCCTCAAATGAAAGGTCGTGTGCGTTCCGTTCTCTTTAGCATGTTCCAAACAGAAGAATCGGTTCCTGCTGAAGTCACCCATCTGAAATATGTAGAAACATTGGAATTCTTCAGTAATGCGAATAATGGATTGAAGAGTATCAAATTAGGAAATGAGGTCTGTCAGTTGGAGTATCTGAAAAATTTGAGGTTAGATGCTTATGGCTTGACGGAATTGCCTGATATCAACGAATTAAAAAAGCTGGGAGACAAATTGGAAGTTTTAAGTTTGTCCAGCAATAATTTCAACAAGATACCGGCTGTGCTCAATAAAGAGATACTTCCGAACTTAAAAGTGTTGAAAATGAATGCTAACAGAAGAAGAGACGTTGTTTCCGATCTGACTACGCTGGATAAAGATAAGGATGGCTTATATTTGGATTTGAGCAGCTATGCAGATAAACGGCGCTTCATGGAAATGCTGGCATGGGAATTGGATACTTTACAACTTTCCAATAACTATATCGAAGGTGAATTGCCAACTGATAAAGATCTCTCTGACTCCGGATTGTTTGACCTCTATACAGAGGAAGATATTAAAGCATCCCAAAATACAGGAGATAAGAAAGATGAATTACCTGAGATTCTGGTAAGCACACCAAAAGTAATGTTCAAGACCAAAGGATTTACTGTCAACCTGAACTATTTGCATGGTGAAATTCCCAATTGGATTCTGCTTCATCCTCAAATGGCTGACTGGAACTCATTCACTTTCATCTTTACTCAAGAAGATGCAAAGAGTGATACAAAAGGCAACCTTCCGGGCTTTGTCAATATACCGAAGGATTTTGAAGAATATTACGAGTTGTATCCTAACAAACGCCCGACTTGGGAAAATTAAACAGTTGAAGAATTATGAAAAAGATATACTATAAAATAGCGATTTTGTTCACTGCTTTTTTCGTGTCCTGCACAGACACGGAAATGGTAACAACGAATGAACTGACTACTCCGGTAACTTCCATTCCGGCAGATGCATGCCGGGGAGAATTGTTAATCAAGTTCAAACCGGAAGTTGCTGATTTATTGGATCAGGCACAGACACGTTCAGAACGGGGTGTGATGACTCGTTCCAGTATTCCCACTGTAGATGAAGTGCTGGATGTTGCAGGCGCTTATCATTTTGAACGTATTTTCCCGGTAGATGTACGCCATGAAGAACGTACTCGTAAAAGAGGGCTTCACCTTTGGTATCTGGTACGTTTTGATAAGGATGCGGATTTGCAGAAAATAGCTCAAGACCTATCCAATGTTGGAGAAATTGCAGCTATCGAATACAACCGTACTATAAAACGGGCTTACAACACTCAAAAGCGTCCTTTTATGCTCGACGAGCAAACCAAACGTGCCATTGCCATGTGTACAAGTGAATCGGCAGAAAGGCCATTTAATGATCCGGGACTGGCTTTGCAATGGAGCTACATCAATAACGGAACAATAAAAGAAGCCAAAGAAGGGACTGTAACGGTCGGTGCAGACGTGAACTGTAAAGAAGCGTGGAAAAAATGCACCGGTGATCCATCTATTATTGTTGCCGTTTTGGACGAAGGAGTAATGTACACTCATAAAGACCTGGCTCAAAACATGTGGAAAAATCCGGGAGAAAATGATGTTACTTCTCCTGTAGATAATGATGGGAACGGATATGCAGGAGACGTACACGGCTATAATTTCGTATCCGGAAATGGATATATATCTTGGTCGGAAGCTACGGATACCGGACATGGTACACACGTTGCCGGAACAATTGCTGCTGTCAATAATAACGGAATAGGCGTATCCGGTATAGCAGGTGGTGACGGAACAGATAATTCGGGTGTGAAGATTATGTCCTGCCAATTATTTTCCGGAGATAAAGGGGTAACTCTTTTTGCCGAAGCCCAAGCTATCAAATATGCGGCAGATAACGGTGCTGTTATTTTGCAATGCAGTTGGGGATATAACTCCGGGCGTTCCAACGCCATGAATTATACTCCGGGACCTACAACAGATGAAGAATGGGCATCCACTACCCCATTGGAAAAGGAGGCATTGGATTATTTTGTTAACAATGCCGGTTCTCCGAACGGAGTGATTGAAGGCGGAATCGTAGTCTTCGCAGCAGGAAATGAATTTGCTCCGATGTCTTCTTATCCGGGAGCATACAAAGACTATATCTCAGTCGCCGCAACAGCTGCCGATGAAACTCCGGCTTGTTACTCCAATTACAGCACAGGAGTTGACATTTCGGCTCCCGGCGGTGACAGTTGGTATCATTGCACTGAATATGGTTCTATACTCTCTACCCTCCCGGGAAGAGGAACTGCTACACCCGATGAGAATGGATCTACCTCAACCGATTTCGGTGATAACTATGGATACTACGAAGGGACTTCGATGGCATGTCCTCATGTGTCAGGCGTAGCTGCTTTGGGGTTGTCTTATGCAGTGAAACTCGGCAAGCACTTCCGCGCCGAAGACTTCCGGAAATTATTATTGAAATCCACACAACCGATTACTTATTCCGATGAAAGCAAACTATATTACGAAAACTGGTCGGTTAACGGAACTAATCATCCTACCCGTCTTCAGTTAAGTGATTATGTCGGTCAAGTAGGCGGCATGATCGATGCAGCTCTATTGTTGAATAACATCGAAGGTTCTGGTGTAGACATGAAAGTGCCCAACATTTATCTGGGAACAGGCAAGACGACAACCATTAACTTGGCTACTTATTTTAAACCCGGAAATGCAGACTTCACTTGTCAGGTAGCTGACGAAACGGTTGCGACAGTGACTGAAATAGCTCCCGGCAAATATACAGTAAAAGGATTGAAATCTGGTTTGACTAAGGCTGTAGCTACCGCCAAGCTAAATGGAGGAAGCGCTACCACTCAAGAGTTCTATATCACTGTGCGTACCAATGCCGGTGGCAATGGCTGGTTATAAATTGACTCTATCGCAAAAGGACGGATATGAAAAAATATTCATTAATCACTTTTCTGCTGATATGGGTTGCTACGCATTGTGTCAATGCACAGGAAAAAATCTTGCAGTTTGTTACCGGACAAGAGATCAACGTCGGTACATTGTCCGAGGATGATGAAGCATCCGCTTATCGTTTTGTTTTTCACAATTCAAGTAAACGGAGCATCAAACTCACCAAGGTGACTACAACCTGCGGATGTACAGCTGCCCAATTTACACAAAAAGAGTTGAATCCGGGTGAAAAAGGTGAGATTGTACTCACCTATCATCCGGACGGACATCCAGGAAAGTTATATACCCGTGCTTTTGTGTATACCGACCAGTCTTCTTCAACTCCGGTAGCAGAACTTGTGCTGACAGGCATAGTCACTCCTTCCAAAAAGCAATGGAGAAATTTTCCCTATAAAATGGGGGATTTGAGACTTAGAAGAAAAGTGGTCCATTTTACAGAAGCAGGTCCTGAAGGCATTGCCGCCGAACGTCTCACCTGTATAAATAGTGGGAACAATCCGCTGACGGTAACAGCCATGAAAATCCTGCTCCCTGATTATGTAACCGTAACAGTAGAGCCTGAAGTCATACCGGCCGGAATGGAAGCGAATATTTTCATCAAGGTAAACAAACACCTGATACCTCAAGGCCTAAAATATCCTCTAAAGTTTCCGGTCATTCTAGAAGGAATCAGCTCCACGCCCTCAGAACGCACAGTTACCGTGTCTATAGAGAATGGATTTTGAGAATAGAAATTAGTAAAGAAACAAGTAAAAAAGAAAAGTAATGAACGTATTTTTTAAAATGCTGTTATGTACCATGTTACTCGCCACATTTGTAGCCTGTAATGATGACGATGATGTAAAAGACGCAATATTGGAAGTAAACTATAAGAATCTCAACGGTACATGGCGTTTGAGTGAATGGAATGGAAAGGAAATGAATGACGAACTTTATTGCTATATCACCTTCGACCGAAAAGAACATACTTATATAATGTATCAAAACCTCAATAGTATGTATTCACGAAAACTGACTGGTTCATTTTTGATAGAAGAAAAAGAAGATGGCTTTATTCTGAGTGGTACATATGATTTTGGTAAAGGTGATTGGGCTAATAAATATATAGTGACTGAGATGTTGGACAATTCAATGAAATGGATTGTTAAAGATAATCCGGAAGATATTTCAGTATATGTACGTTGTGACAAAGTCCCCGATGATATTTTGACAGGAACTCGTTCTCTGAAATAAAGTCATCTATTAAATTATATCTATAA
>ENA-ORTF01004593-ORTF01004593.1-human-gut-metagenome-genome-assembly--contig:-NODE-4593-length-10327-cov-17.861760_pt1 | contig 10327 bp, 7 predicted proteins | sample MGYA00241908_ERZ509180 | MGnify/ENA primary metagenome ERZ509180 (study PRJEB26280, sample SAMEA2338814) | human gut metagenome | biome: human gut; feature: human-associated habitat; material: faeces...
CCGCGCCACGGGCCGCACCGGCGTGGTGCTGGCCACCAGCGGCCCCGGTGCCACGAACCTCGTCACCGGCATTGCCACAGCCTACATGGACAGCGTGCCGATGGTCGCTTTCACCGGCAACGTCGCCACAACAATGCTGGGCAAGGACTCCTTCCAGGAGGCCTACATTGAGGGCATCACGATGCCCATCACGAAGCACAACTACACGGTGCGCCGGGTCGAGGACCTGGCCGACACGATGCGTGCAGCCTTCCGCATTGCGCAGTCGGGCCGCAAGGGTCCCGTCCTCGTCGATATTCCCAAGGACATCACGGCTGCCTCCTGTGAGTTCACCCCCAAGGCTCCCGAGCTCATCCGCACCGTGACCCGGTATAATGAGGAGGACGTCAAAAAGGCCGCTCAGATGATCAACGCGTCGGAGCGCCCGATTGTCTACTTCGGCGGCGGCGTCCGCAGCGCGGCGGGCTGCCAGCCCCTGCGCGATTTGCTGGAAAAGACCGGCATGCCCGCCACCTACACCCTGATGGCCGCCGGTGTCCTCAGCTACGGTGAGCCGCACAACTTAGGACTGCTGGGTATGCACGGCTGCTACGCCGCCAACAAAGCCATTGACGAGGCCGATTTGGTCATTGCCGTGGGCACACGGTTCAGTGACCGCGTGGCGCTGAACCCCGACAGCTTCGCCAAGCGCGCGAAAATCATCCAGATCGACATTGACCCCAGCGAGCTGGGCAAGAATGTGGACGTCGATTTAAGCCTGACCGGCGACGCCAGCTACATTTTGCAGGCCATTCTGCCCTACGTCGAAAAGACCGAGCACAAGCTCTGGATGGAGCAGATCCGCGGCTGGCAGAAGAACGACTACAAGCCTGTGGACAGCGACACCGAGCTGAAGCCGCACCAGATCATTGATGAGATCTGCAATCAGGCAGGCCCCGAGGCCGTTTACGTCACCGACGTCGGCCAGCACCAGATGTGGGCGGCGCAGTATCTGCACCACACGAAATCCCGCGGCTTCCTGACCAGCGGCGGTCTGGGCACAATGGGCTTCGGCTACGGTGCGGCCATCGGCGCACAGATGGCGCTGGGCAGGGATGCCCGCGTCGTCATGCTGACGGGCGACGGCTCGTTCCACATGAACCTGAACGAGGCCTGCACTGCCGTCAGCTACGACCTGCCCATCATCACGGTAATTTTCAACAATCAGGTGCTCGGCATGGTGCGCCAGTGGCAGACGACCTTCTACGAGAAGCGCTACTCCGACACAGACCCGCACCGCAAGACCGACTTTGTCAAGCTTGCCGAGGGCTTCGGGGCCAAAGGCTACCGCGCTGCGACGCCCGCCGAGTTCAAGGCGGCGTTCGCCGACGCGATGAAGCAGAAGGGCCCAAGTTGGATCGACTGCCGCATCGGCAAGGACGAAAAGGTCCTGCCGATGATCCCCGGCGGCGGCACCGTCAACGACATCATCATGGAATGAGGTGACACGCATGGAACAGAACAACAACACCCGGCGGGTCATCAGCCTGCTGGTTGACAACAGCAACGGCGTTCTGGCGCGCATTTCCAGCCTGCTCTGCCGCCGCGGCTTCAACATCGACAGCCTGACGGTATCCGCCACGAATGACCCCTCGGTCAGCCGCATCACGGTCACACTGCGCGGCACCGAACAGGCGCTGAACCAGCTGATTTTACAGACCGAGCGCCTTGAGGTCACCCGACAGATCTTTGAGCTGGACCCCGACAAGAGCCTGCAGCGCGAGCTGCTGCTTTTAAAGGTAGAGTGCGACAACCAGAACCGCGCCGAGCTGCGGGAGATTTCCAGCATTTACAAGGCAAAGATCATCGACCTGTCGCCCGACAGCATGATTTTTGAACTGACCGGCAAGCCGGACAAGATCGACGCCTTTTTGACCATGTTCCAAGGCTACAACATTCTGGAGCTCTGCCGCACCGGCGTCACCGCGCTGGAGCGCGGCGGCAAGCACGAGCACATGCAGAAGCTCGCGCAGGAGGTCGGGGAGGCGCAGCTGCCCCTGCCGGGTACGCATTGCCATTGAGCTGCTCGTAAATTTTCAATGCCTGTAGGGGCGGATTCCATATCCGCCCGCCGTAGGCTGCACTGCACGGGCGCATATAGAATGCGCCCCTACGGATTTTTATTTTCGTTTCCCAATTAAAATTACAAATATAAAAAGTATCAACAACAAAAGGAGACACCACCATGGCTATCAACAAGTACTATGATTCCGACTGCAACCTCGGCGTGCTGGATGGCAAGACCGTTGCCGTTATCGGCTTCGGCTCCCAGGGCCACGCTCATTCCGAGAACCTGGCCGAGAGCGGCGTCAATGTCGTTGTCGGTCTGCGCAAGGGCTCTGCCCACTGGGAGAAGGCCTCCGAGTTCGCTGCCACCCATGAGAACTTCAAGGTCATGGAGGTCGAGGAGGCTGCCAAGGCCGGTGACGTTGTCATGATGCTGGTTCCCGACGAGCTGTGCGCCGACATCTACAACACGCAGGTTGCCCCCTACATGACCGAGGGCAAGGTACTGGCCTTTGCCCACGGCTTCAACATCCACTTCAAGACCATCACCCCGCCGAAGAACGTTGACGTCATCATGATCGCTCCCAAGGGTCCCGGCCACATCGTCCGCCGCCTGTACACCGAGGGCGAGGGCTGCCCGTCCCTGATCTGCGTGGAGCAGGACTACACCGGCAAGGCCAAGGAGATCGCCCTGGCCTACGCCTCCGGCATCGGTGCCGGCCGCGCAGGCATCCTCGAGACGACCTTCAAGGAGGAGACCGAGACCGATCTGTTCGGTGAGCAGGCAGTGCTCTGCGGCGGCGTCTGCGAACTGATCCAGGCTGGCTTCGACACGCTGGTCGAGGCCGGCTACGCCCCCGAGATGGCCTACTTTGAGACCTGCCACGAGATGAAGCTGATCGTTGACCTGATCAACGAGGGCGGCTTCTCCAAGATGCGCTACTCCATCTCCAACACTGCCGAGTACGGCGACTACCGCACCGGCAAGCGCCTCATCACCGAGGACACCCGCAAGGAGATGAAGCAGGTCCTGAAGGAGATCCAGGACGGCACCTTCGCCTCCGAGTTCCTGACCGAGATGAGCCCGAAGGGTGGCCGCAAGACCCACTTCCTCGCACAGCGCCGCATCGCCGCCAACCATCCCATCGAGAAGGTCGGCGCCGAGCTCCGCAAGATGATGAGCTGGCTGAAGAAGTAATTGTAAAATAACCCCAAGCTCTGTAGGGGTCGATGCGAGCATCCGCACCTACAATATTCGCATTACCGGCATCTCTGTAGGGGCCGGGCATGCCCGGCCCGCAACCTGACGGCGGCCACCCGTCACCGGATTTCTGCCGCAAGGTTGAGGGCGAGGCATGCCTCGCCCCTACTGGTGCCATGAGTTGAAAACGGAGAAAACCTATGAACAGCGATAACGTCAAAAAAGGCCCGGAGCGGGCACCAAACCGCAGCCTGTTTTATGCGCTGGGCTACACGCCGGAGGAGCTGGACCGTCCGCTGATCGGCGTCGTTTCCGCCTACAGCGAGATCGTCCCCGGCCACGCCCATCTGGATAAGATCGCCGATGCCGTCAAGGCTGGCGTGCGCATGGCAGGCGGCACCCCCATCCTCATCCCCGCCATCGGTGTCTGCGACGGCATCGCTATGGGCCATGTGGGCATGAAATACTCCCTCGCCAGCCGTGAACTGATCTGCGACAGCGTTGAGACGATGTTCATGGCCCACCAGCTGGACGGTCTGGTGCTGGTCCCCAACTGCGACAAGATCGTGCCCGGCATGGTCATGGCCGCCGTCCGCATGGACGTGCCCGCCGTGGTCTGCTCCGGCGGCCCGATGCTGGCAGGCCGCTACGGCGGCGAGGAGGTCAGCCTTTCCAAAATGTTCGAGGCTGTCGGCGCGTACAAGGCCGGTATGATCGACGACGCTCAGCTTGAGGACTGCACCTGCAACTGCTGCCCGGGCTGCGGCTCCTGCTCCGGCATGTACACGGCCAACAGCATGAACTGCCTGTGCGAGGCCATCGGCATCGCGCTGCCCGGCAACGGCACGATTCCCGCCGTCTACGCCAAGCGCCTGCAGCTGGCCAAGCACGCCGGTATGGCCATCATGGATCTGGTCAGCCGCGGCGTGACCGCGCGCCAGATCATCAACGAGCGCTCCATCCGCAACGCCCTGACCTGCGACATGGCGCTGGGCTGCTCCACCAACACGGTGCTGCACCTGCTGGCGATTGCGCAGGAGGCGGGCTGCCCGATTGACCTGAAGCTCTTTAACGAGATTTCCGCCAGAACGCCGAATCTCTGCCATCTGGCCCCTGCCGGTCCCACCCACATGCCCGACCTGTATGAGGCGGGCGGCATCCCGGCGGTGCAGGCTGAGCTGGCGAAGAAGAACCTGCTCGACCTCGATGTTCCCACCGTCACCGGCAAAACGCTGGGAGAAAACATCCGCGGTGCGAAGATTCTCAACGACAAGGCGATCCGCTCCATCGACAACCCGTACAGTCAGACCGGCGGTCTGCAGATTCTGTGGGGCAACATTGCGCCGGACGGCTGTGTCGTCAAGCGCAGCGCCGTTGCGCCCGAAATGCAGGTTCACAGCGGCCCCGCGCGCGTCTTTGACAGCGAGGACACCGCCATTGCGGCTATCTACGCAGGTGACATCCACCCCGGCGACGTAGTGGTCATCCGCTACGAGGGCCCCAAGGGCGGCCCCGGTATGCGCGAGATGCTCAACCCCACCAGCGCACTGGCGGGCATGAAGCTGGATACCACCGTGGCACTCATCACGGATGGCCGCTTCTCCGGTGCGTCCCGCGGCGCGGCCATCGGCCACGTCAGCCCCGAGGCGGCCTCCGGCGGCCCTATCGGTCTGGTCAGGGAAGGGGACACCATCGAGATCGACATTCCGAATGCGTCCATCCACCTGGCCGTCAGCGGCGACGAGCTTGCCGCTCGCAAGGCCGCCTACGTCCAGCCCGAGCCGAACATCAAGACCGGCTGGCTGGCACGGTACGCAAGGTTGGTCACCAGCGCCAATCTGGGCGCGGTGCTGAAGTAAATTCCATAAAAAACAGGATGCCGTTCGCAAGACAGCATCCTGTTTTTTATGGCTCTGTAGGGGCCGGGCATGCCCGGCCGGCAGCTTTGCCGTTGACACCCCTTTAACGGTTGATTTGTAAGGAGGGGTCTTGCCCCCTCCGCGGCGGGATGAGGGCACCCCGCCCTACGTCTCCGGAAAAAGTGCATACCGCGGTTATTTTGCCTCTGCGTGCGCCCTCGCCAATTCCAAATATTCTTCTTCATTGGCCTTGATGGCGTCAGCCTGTGCCGCGCTGACGGGCCGCACGACCTTGCCGGGCACGCCGATGACAAGGCTCCCCGCGGGCACCTGCATGTTCTCCGGCACAAGCGCCCCCGCGGCGATCAGGCAGCCGTCCCCGATGGCCGCGCCGTTCAAAATCGTCGCGTGCATCCCAATCAGGCAGCCGTCGCCCACCGTGCAGCCGTGCACAACGGCCCCGTGTCCGACGGACGTTCCGCGCCCCACCGTCACATCCAGCCCGGGGCCGGTGTGCAGCACGGCGTTGTCCTGCACGTTGGAGTTTTCCCCAATGGCGATGCGCCCGGTGTCCGCCCGCAGCACCGCGCCGTACCAGACGCTGCTGTTTTTCTCAAGCCGCACGCTGCCCGCCAGTGTGGCGTTTTCGGCCACAAACGCCGCGCCGTTGTCGGCAGGGGCGTGGTGGTTTATTGTGATGAAAGCCATACTATTGCATCTCCGTTCTTTTCGCGCATTTCCGCACGTTGTAGGGGTCGGCGTCCTCGACGACCCGGGCCGTTCACGGCCACCGTCAGGTTCCGCGGGCGAGCACTGCTCGCCCCTACAAAACTAAGGCAACACCGCATAATTCCCGCCTTACGGCTTAAGCACCGCTCCGGCGGCTGCGGCACGGCATCTGCGTTGCCAAAATGCTCGATAATACACAAAGTATTATCTGCGCTTTTGGCTTAGCAGCTGCCGCACCTCGCTCGCCGTATCGGCACTTAGAATTATGCGGTATTGCCCTAATTATACCGCGCCCAAACAAAATTGCAAACACCCTGCCAAATGTGCTACAATATTCCCGTAACCACAAAGGAGTTGTATTATGGCAATCAAAATGATCTGCAGCGACATTGACGGTACGCTGCTGCAATATGGCCGCAAAAAGCTGGAGGGCGAAATTTTCGACCAGATCCGCGCCCTGCGTGACCGCGGCATCCTGTTCTGCCCGGCATCCGGGCGGCAGTACACCAGCTTGCGCCTGCTGTTTGCGCCGGTGGCCGACTGCTGTGTTTTCCTGTGCGAAAACGGCGGCGTGCTGTTCAAGGACGAGCACTGCATCGCCGAGAACCCGATGCCCCGCGCACTGGCGGAGGAAATCGCCCACGACCTGTGGGACCGCAGCGACGGCCAGGGCGAGGTCATGCTCTCGGGCCAGAACTGCGCCTATCTGATGGAGCGCGGCCTCGGTATGCTGGACCGCATCCAATTTATCGGCAACCGTTACAAGGTCATCTCCGACCCGTCCGAGATCCCCGAGGAGATCGTCAAGGTGTCGATCTACCTGCATGAGGGCGTGGAAAAGTACGCTGACCGCTTTGTACCGCGCTGGCAGCAGGCCAACTGCGCCGTGGCGGGCCCGTACTGGATCGACACGACCACCGCCAACAAGGGTGTCGGCGTCGAGTCGCTCTGCCGCGTGCTGGGCTTCGCCCATGACGAGGTCATGGCCTTCGGCGACAACTACAACGATGTGGCGATGCTCGACCTTGTCGGCACGCCTTACATCATGGACGGTGCCGCCGCGCCGCTGCGCGCACGCTACCCGCTGCACACGCCCCGCCCGGAGGATGTGCTGCGGGAATTTCTCCGGAAATGATGATTCAACCCATTTATGGACGAATCGTACACATCCCACACAATTTTTTACCCAAAATAACCAAAGATTCAGCTTGTTTTTGGAGCTATTTCCGTTGACGTTGGCGGCAGAGTATGTTATTATAATAACAGCTTAATTATTTGCGCTGCGCCCTACCGCACCGCATCTATGGGAGGAAAAAGCTATGAAAGAATTCACCTATACAATCAAAGAGCCCGTTGGCATTCACGCACGTCCCGCCGGCATGCTGGCCAAGGAGGCCAAGACCTGCCAGAGCACCGTCACCATTGTTGACAAGAACGGCAAGTCCGTTGACGCCACCCGTCTCATGGCTCTGATGGGCATGGGCATCAAGTGCGGCGACACCGTCACCGTCAAGGTCGAGGGTGCCGACGAGGACACCGCCGCCCCCGCTCTGGAGAAGTTCTTCAACGAGCATCTGTAATTCCGGCATCATGTACGGCCGCGGCCGCCGCAGCAAGACGGCAGCCGCGGTTTTGATTTGAAGGAGGCTCCCCATGATCACAATTCAAGGCAAGGGCGTTTCCGCCGGTGTCGGCGTTGGCCCGCTTTACTTTTACCGCCGTGCCACGGCGGAGATCAAGCGCTACACGGTGGAGGATACCGACGCCGAGTGGCACCGCTTCAAGGGTGCGCAGACCGGCGCAATCGAGCAGCTGGGCATGCTGGCCGAGCAGGCCCGCAAGGAGGCCGGCGACGAAGCCGCCATGCTGTTTGAGACCCACCAGATGATGGCCGAGGACCTCGACTTCGAGGAGGCCATTGAGGATCGCATCGTCAACCAGAAAATGAACGCCGAGGCCGCCGTCTCCGACACGTCAGAGCAGTTTGCCGAGATGTTTGCCTCGATGGACGACGCCTATATGCAGGCCCGCGCCGCCGACGTCAAGGATGTCAGCCAGCGCATTCTGGGCATCCTGTGCGGCATCGTGCAGGGCGGCATTGCGTCCGATGTGCCGGTGCTGCTCTGCGCTGACGACCTGGCCCCGTCCGAAACGATCCAGCTGGACAAGTCCAAGGTCCTGGGCTTCATCACGGCGGGCGGCTCCGGTTCGAGCCACACGGCCATTCTGGCCCGCACGCTGGGCATTCCCGCTATCGTCGGCATGGGCGACGCGCTCAAGCCCGAGTTGGAGGGCCGCGCCGCCATCGCGGACGGCAGCACCGGTGCGCTGGTCATCGACCCCGACGACGACACCCGTGACCGCCTGCTGAAAAAGCGCGACGAGCAGCTGCGCCTGCAGCGCCTGCTGGAAACGCTCAAGGGCCAGGCCAACGTAACGAAGGACGGCAAGACCATCCGCATCTACTGCAACATCGGCTCGCCGGAGGATGTGCATGCCGTGCAGGTCAACGACGGCGGCGGCATCGGACTGTTCCGCTCCGAGTTCCTCTACCTGAACACGACGGACTATCCCACCGAGGATCAGCAGTTTGAAGCCTACAAGCAGGTGCTGTCTGACATGGACGGCAAGGAGGTCATCATCCGCACGCTGGACATCGGCGCGGACAAGCAGATCGGCTACTTTGACCTGCCCAAGGAGGATAACCCCGCCATGGGCATGCGCGCGCTGCGCATCTGCCTGACCCGGCCCGAGATCTTCAAGACCCAGCTGCGCGCCTTGTTCCGCGCGTCCGCATTCGGCAAGCTGGGCATTATGTTCCCGATGGTCACCTCCGTCTGGGAGGTCCGTGAGGCCAAGCGCATGTGCGAGGAGGTCCGCCGCGAGCTGAAAAACGAGGGCATCCCTTACAGCGAGGATGTGCAGATCGGCATTATGATCGAAACGCCCGCCGCGGCCATCAACAGTGACCGTCTGGCAAAGGAGGTCGACTTCTTCAGTATCGGCACGAACGATCTGACCCAGTACACGCTGGCCTGTGACCGTCAGAACAACGACCTGGGCCGCTTCTACGACCCGCATCACCCCGCGGTGCTGCGCCTGATCCGCCTTGTGACCGAGAACGCCCACAAGAACGGCATCTGGGTCGGCATCTGCGGTGAGCTGGGCGCAGACCTGACCCTGACCGAGACCTTCCTCGCCATCGGCGTGGACGAGCTCTCCGTCACGCCGCGCTCCGTTCTGCCCCTGCGCAACGCCGTCCGCATGACGGACACCCGCGAGAGCAGCGAGCGGATTCTGTCTGACCTTGATTCGGATTATACGGCACGATAAAACGACAAAAAGTAAAGAGACCGTCTGAAACAGGCGGTCTCTTTTTGGTTTATCCAGTTGTTTGCGGGCAGCCCTCTGGCCGCCGTGGGCGCTTGCGGCAACGGGAAAGTCCACGGGTTGCCACCGTAGGGGGCGGCGTCCTCGACGCCCCGCAAAGGAACTGCTAAATGGGCAGCGACGACAAAGTTGCGGACCGGGCATGCCCGGCCCCTACAGCTCAACCTTTACTCCAGCTCAAAATCCCCAACTACCAGCAGCTCCAGGCTTGCGTCCGGGTCGGCGACAAGCCGTTTGGACTGGTTCAGAATGGCCTTTTCCAGCGTGTTGCGGGCCATGCGTCCGTTGCCGTTCGTGGCGGCGTCCTCGGCCTGCTTGCGGTCAAAGTAGGTGACCAGCGGCAGCTCACAGGCAGCGTCCAGCGTGTAACCCTTGGATCTTGCAATCGAGCACAGAATCTTATACAGCTCCGCACCCGTGTAGTCCGGGAACTCGATCTGATTCGGGAAACGGCTGGCCAGGCCGGAGTTCGCGCTCAAAAACAGCTGCATCTCCTTCGTGTAGCCCGCCAGAATCACGACGAGGTCGTCGCGGTGGTCCTCGATCCCCTTGACCAGCGTGTCAATCGCCTCAAGGCCGAAGCTGTCCTCACCGCCGCGGTAGAGGGCGTAGGCCTCGTCAATGAACAGCACGCCGCCCAGCGCGCTCTGGATGACCGAGTTCGTCAGCGGGGCCGTGTGGCCGACATAGCGGCCCACCAGATCGGCGCGGGTGACCTCCACGAGCTGGCCGCCGCGCAGTGCGCCGATGGCCTTCAGGTACTTGGCCAGTATGCGGGCAATCGTCGTCTTGCCGGTGCCGGGGTTTCCGGTAAAGATCATGTGCATGTTGACCTCGGCGACCTTCAGGCCCTGGGCCTTGCGGCGCTGCTGGGCCTGCACGTTTTTGGCGATGTCACGCACATAGCTCTTGATTTCATCCAAACCGATGATGCCGTCCAGCTCAGCCTCCACCGCGTCCACATCGCCGCGGTACTGCTGGGGCAGCAGCGCCAGCAGGTCAAAGGAGTCGCCGCCGTTCACGGCCATGCACAGCCTGCCGTTCTCCGCCGTCAGCGCGGCGGGCGTGCCGCCGGCGGGCGTCTCGTCGGCATCCAGCACGT
>ENA-ORTF01004596-ORTF01004596.1-human-gut-metagenome-genome-assembly--contig:-NODE-4596-length-10320-cov-4.132099_pt1 | contig 10320 bp, 8 predicted proteins | sample MGYA00241908_ERZ509180 | MGnify/ENA primary metagenome ERZ509180 (study PRJEB26280, sample SAMEA2338814) | human gut metagenome | biome: human gut; feature: human-associated habitat; material: faeces...
TATAGAAAATATTAAAAATTAAACAGAGTGCGAATCATAAGCTACGCAAAAAACGCAGGGTATTCGCACTTAAAAAAGAAAGAATAGTACAACATATTGCGATATAAAGCTAAAAAAAGTGGACAAAAAAGTTGTTGAGACTAGATATGTACATGATAGCTGAGGTATCACAATATGTTGCGGTCGCCTCCTTCGCGGAGGCGTGGATTGAAATCATTACTATAGTGACTCCAGACAAATACGGCACCGGGTCGCCTCCTTCGCGGAGGCGTGGATTGAAATCGTGGTAACATCGCCAGAATTATATGTAGTCGTCGTCGCCTCCTTCGCGGAGGCGTGGATTGAAATATGTGTTCGTCAAGTACATACAGCAAATGCTCAAAGGTCGCCTCCTTCGCGGAGGCGTGGATTGAAATCAGACACCGTTTACAATGTTTGCTCCAATAGAAACCGTCGCCTCCTTCGCGGAGGCGTGGATTGAAATCAACGTCTGAGTTCAGCATAGTTTGTCCATTTCATGTCGCCTCCTTCGCGGAGGCGTGGATTGAAATCTTGTGGAAATGTTGAAACAAGAAGAAGCAAAAGTCGCCTCCTTCGCGGAGGCGTGGATTGAAATCTAAACTATATACAGACCCGTCACCCTCTTTTTTGTCGCCTCCTTCGCGGAGGCGTGGATTGAAATCCATTTTTAGCCATTTCCAAAAGTGATGGTCTTTTGTCGCCTCCTTCGCGGAGGCGTGGATTGAAATATTTCCTGCATACATGACTAACGGAAAAACACTGTCGCCTCCTTCGCGGAGGCGTGGATTGAAATGTTAAAACAATATGCTGTGTATTCGTCTTTAATGTCGCCTCCTTCGCGGAGGCGTGGATTGAAATAATCATGCCCATGTAAGAAGAATAGAAAGTCAGGTCGCCTCCTTCGCGGAGGCGTGGATTGAAATTTTACTTTCTTCCAGTCGATTGTGCCGTTGTATACCGTCGCCTCCTTCGCGGAGGCGTGGATTGAAATTCCTTTGAAGTGTCTGTATATACAACCAACCATTGTCGCCTCCTTCGCGGAGGCGTGGATTGAAATCGTTTCCCCATCCACAGAAGATAAAGAGGAAAAGTCGCCTCCTTCGCGGAGGCGTGGATTGAAATGGTTATCCACAATATCCACAACAATATCCACAGTACGTCGCCTCCTTCGCGGAGGCGTGGATTGAAATATCGCTTGTTAGGAGGAAATAAGATGTCAATTTTGTCGCCTCCTTCGCGGAGGCGTGGATTGAAATTGACAATGCAAGAATTTCCGACAATGCAGATTATGTCGCCTCCTTCGCGGAGGCGTGGATTGAAATCAATGCACATCCTTGCTTTTTAGTACCCTACGCGGGTCGCCTCCTTCGCGGAGGCGTGGATTGAAATAAAGAAGACGGTGAGCCGATGTTTACACTTACTGGGTCGCCTCCTTCGCGGAGGCGTGGATTGAAATTCAAAAGATTCGCCAACCTTTACACTGTCTTTCTCGTCGCCTCCTTCGCGGAGGCGTGGATTGAAATGTACAGTACAACCTTAAACGGTTTCTGCTCGTCTAACGTCGCCTCCTTCGCGGAGGCGTGGATTGAAATCTGCACTGTAGGTTGTGTAGCCATCCACCTCGTGTCGCCTCCTTCGCGGAGGCGTGGATTGAAATGAGGGCGAATTGTTGAGAAGTTTGGCTCACAAGAGTCGCCTCCTTCGCGGAGGCGTGGATTGAAATTGCAAAACGACTAGAAATCTACATAGACATCACGTCGCCTCCTTCGCGGAGGCGTGGATTGAAATTGCGGATAATTTCTCAAATCCGATTCTTGGTCTTGTCGCCTCCTTCGCGGAGGCGTGGATTGAAATATGTGATATAAGCCCGGCTTTAATATCTTTGCAAGTCGCCTCCTTCGCGGAGGCGTGGATTGAAATCATGATTTCTTTCTTGGTCATTTTCCCCGGTTCTCGTCGCCTCCTTCGCGGAGGCGTGGATTGAAATAGGTAATCCGCACTACAGTTCTCGTTGTTGTTACATCGTCTCTTCGCAGAGATAACAATTACAATTCCTTACAAAATAACAAATATATTGATGAAAAATTCTACAAACATTTTATGATGGCAGTGCTATTTGACTGCTTTGCCTTTGTATATTAATTTTAAGCATGTCGTTCTTATAATAAGCATCTTCTTTAATTTTTCTTTCTCAAAAAGAGCATAAAAATAACACGTCCGATATATCGAGCGTGCTAGAGCGTGTTTGAAAAACATTTTAAGTTGTTCATTTTAACCAAATTAATATTGAGGTGATGCATATAAATGCTGCAAAAGTGGATGCTAATTTATCATAACGCGTGGCTATTCGACGGAATGCTTTTAACTTGAGAAAATAGTTTTCCACTAAATATCTTTCTTTGTAAAGATGCCAGTCACAGTAACGGTCAAATTTAGCCCCTTTTCTGGAAGGTATGGTTAGCTCACCACCATGGGCATAGATATAGTCCATTAATTTATTGCTATCATATCCGCGGTCAGCCAGTATATCACTTTCCTTTATGTCAACTTGTCTAGCAAAGGGATGGCGTAATTAATATCATTACGCTGTCCCTTACTGAGCATAACATAAACAGGATAACCATAAGCATCTACAATGGCGTGAATTTTTGTACTTGCTCCACCGCGACTGTGTCCGATTTCGTTGGATGACCCCCCCCTATTTTTTGCACCTGCACTATGTTGATGAGCCTAGACAATGGAGGCATCTATTGATAATTCGCTTAATTCTGTATCAAGGCTTAAAACATGAAAGATATTATCAAGGATACCGTCTTCAATCCACTTACGAAAGCGAGAATAGACAGTTTGCCAAGGGCCATAGCGTTCTGGAAGGTCACGCCAAGGTGCTCCACTGCGGGCAATCCAGACAATTCCGTTAAGAATGGTACGGTTACACTTGGATGGTCGTCCTTGTTTGCCAGAATTTTCAGGTGGCAGTAGAGAAACAATTTGATTCCATTCTTCATCTGTTAATTCATATCGTCTCAACATAATAAACTCCCCTTTTTTCTTTATTTTATCATGAAAAAGGGCGTGAGAATATATGTTTTGTGCAACTTTTATTTTTCAAACATGCTCTAAAATTCAAATTTATTATTTTTCTTTCTTCTGTTGTCTTTCTACCTTATCTTTAATTAACTGATACCATCCATTATTTTCATTATCAAAATGAGGACAATTATAATCTTTTGCATTCAAATACTTCTTTGGTATTTTCCCGTATGCTTTGCACACCGTCAAATCATCATTTTCATCGAAATCAGACTTTTTACAAGCATCACACAGCGGTATCGGACTAACAACCCTTGCCATACCTGGAAAATCTTCAAAGCTTGGTCCCACTTCGCCTTCGCAACGATTTCCATCTTCATCATAATAATAACATTTTTCCATCATAAGATTGCCTCCGCATTCATATAATACCTACTATTTTCCTTTTTGATATTTTTTATTATATAGCGTAAGCCTCTTTTAAACAATACTTCCTGTTGATTTTACAGATGACAATTTATCAAGCAGTTTCCCATCTACTTAAAAACATATATTCTGTATTCTAATTTCGTCTATCTGTCTGTCCACCCAACGAATTAAACGGCAAACACCCCATCAAATAGTCTCTTTTGTATAAAAAAATTAAAATTATCGTGAATGTTGCAAAAAAATATAGTCCATGATAAATTTTTGCAAAAAAATGACGGAAAATTATAGCATTTTTTATTCGTTTGTGCTATACTCATATTGCGCGTGAGGAAAGCGCATAAAGTAATGTTGATAGTTAATTGAAGGAGGAACACAACAATGGCAAAATGGGTATATCTGTTTACAGAAGGCGATGCCACAATGAGAAATCTTCTTGGTGGTAAAGGAGCCAATCTGGCTGAGATGACAAATATTGGATTACCTGTACCACAGGGATTCACAATTACAACAGAGGCTTGTACTCAGTATTATGAAGATGGTCGTGAGATCAATGATGAGATTCAGGGACAGATTAATGAGTACATTGAGAAGATGGAAGAGATTACAGGAAAGAAATTTGGTGATAAAGAGAATCCGCTTCTTGTATCAGTTCGTTCAGGTGCCCGTGCTTCCATGCCAGGTATGATGGATACTATCCTTAACTTAGGTCTTAATGAGACAGTAGTAGAGACTATTGCCGCTAAATCCGGAAACCCACGTTGGGCTTGGGATTGCTACAGAAGATTTATTCAGATGTATTCTGATGTAGTTATGGAAGTTGGTAAAAAGTATTTTGAAGAATTAATCGATGAGATGAAAGCTAAAAAAGGTGTAAGTCAGGACGTTGATCTTACAGCAGAAGATTTAAAAGAGCTGGCATCTCAGTTTAAGGCTGAATATAAAGAGAAAATCGGTGAAGATTTCCCAGATGATCCTAAGAAACAGTTAATGGGAGCTATCAAAGCCGTATTCCGTTCATGGGATAACCCACGTGCTAATGTTTACCGTCGTGACAACGATATCCCTTATAGTTGGGGTACTGCTGTTAACGTACAGAGTATGGCATTTGGTAACATGGGAGATGACTGTGGTACTGGTGTTGCATTTACTCGTGACCCTGCTACAGGCGAGAAGAAGCTTATGGGAGAATTCCTTACAAATGCACAGGGTGAGGACGTAGTTGCTGGTGTTCGTACACCAATGCCAATCGCTCAGATGGAAGAAAAATTCCCAGAAGCATTTGAACAGTTCAAACAGGTTTGCCAGACTCTTGAAGATCATTATAGAGATATGCAGGATATGGAGTTTACTGTTGAGAACAAGAAGTTATACATGCTTCAGACACGTAATGGTAAGAGAACAGCACAGGCTGCTTTAAAGATTGCTTGTGATTTAGTAGATGAGGGAATGAGAACAGAAGAAGAAGCTGTTGCAATGATCGACCCTCGTAACCTTGATACATTATTACATCCACAGTTTGATGCTGCTGCATTAAAGGCTGCAACACCAATGGGTAAAGCACTTGGAGCTTCTCCTGGAGCTGCTTGTGGTAAGATTGTCTTCACTGCTGAAGATGCCAAAGCTTGGGCAGAGAGAGGGGAAAAAGTTGTTCTTGTTCGTCTTGAGACATCTCCAGAAGATATCGAAGGTATGAAGAGCGCTCAGGGTATCCTGACAGTTCGTGGTGGTATGACATCTCACGCAGCAGTAGTTGCTCGTGGTATGGGTACTTGCTGTGTATCCGGATGTGGTGACATCGTAATGGATGAAGCAAATAAGAAATTCACATTAGCAGGAAAAGAATTCCATGAAGGAGATGCTATTTCTCTTGATGGTTCTACAGGTAATATCTACGATGGAATTATCCCTACAGTAGATGCTACAATTGCTGGTGAATTTGGTCGTATTATGGCTTGGGCAGATAAATACAGAACAATGGGTGTTCGTACTAACGCTGATACACCTTCAGATGCTAAAAAGGCTCGTGAGCTTGGAGCAGAAGGTATTGGACTTTGCCGTACTGAGCATATGTTCTTTGAAGGTAACAGAATCGATGCATTCCGTGAAATGATCTGTTCTGATACAGTAGAAGAAAGAGAAGCTGCACTCGATAAGATTCTTCCATATCAGCAGGGAGACTTTGAGCAGTTATTTGAAGCTATGGAAGGTAATCCTGTAACAATTCGTTTCTTAGATCCACCACTGCATGAGTTCGTACCTCAGACAGAAGAAGATATTAAGAAACTTGCAGATGCACAGGGTAAATCAGTAGAAACTATTAAAGCTATTATTGAAAGCCTGAAAGAGTTCAACCCTATGATGGGACATCGTGGATGCCGTCTGACAGTAACATATCCAGAAATCGCTGTTATGCAGACAAAAGCAGTTATCCGTGCAGCATTAGCTGTACAGGCTAAACATGCTGACTGGACAATCGTTCCAGAAATCATGATTCCATTAGTAGGTGAAGAAAAAGAATTAAAATACGTTAAGAAGATCGTTGTTAAGACAGCAGACGAAGAAATCAAAGCTGCTGGTTCTGACATGAAATACGAAGTTGGTACTATGATTGAGATTCCTCGTGCAGCATTATTAGCTGACGAAATCGCTAAAGAAGCTGAGTTCTTCTGCTTCGGTACAAACGACTTAACACAGATGACATTCGGTTTCTCTCGTGATGATGCAGGTAAGTTCCTTGATGCTTACTATGATGCTAAGATTTTCGAGAGCGATCCATTTGCAAAACTTGACCAGACAGGTGTTGGTCAGCTTATGGAAATGGCTGTAGAAAAAGGAAAGAAAGTTCGTCCATCACTTCACTGCGGTATCTGTGGTGAGCACGGTGGAGATCCTTCATCAGTTGAGTTCTGCCATAAGATTGGTCTTGACTATGTGTCATGCTCACCATTCCGTGTGCCTATCGCAAGACTTGCAGCAGCACAGGCAGCTATCGCTGAGAAAGCAGCTAAATAATTATAGCTGAAAAAGTAGATTTTCGTAGAGATATTCTACAAAATATAGTGATTAAACAACATAGACCGTCAATGCACTAAGATTAGTGTGTTGGCGGTCTTTTTATTTTCAGGGATAAGTATTTTGGGGAGGAGTGTATGAAAACTGACTGATTACAGTATTGATGTGTTTAGCAATTATAAAAATAGGTATTTGATACTATTTTTTTGAAATATTGATAAGTTGTAAAAATTGTGGAGTTTTTTGGATTATAGTATTTGCACATAAGATTAATTCGTGCTTATATTATAATCCATTATTGTTTTTAAGAGATAATTATTCATTTTTTCAAGGGGAATAGATAGTTTCATGTTAATGTCGTTGTCTGCCAGAAGTGCAACAGCAAAAAGATTTGCTTCAAATTCAATATTAGTCATAACATTAGAACTTGTCGTGGCAAAATAATTTATGCACTGTTCATGTAATAACGCATGACCCAGTTCATGTGCACATAATATTTTTTTAGCTTTTTCACTGTATTTGTTATTGATTGATATTGTAGTTGGGTATCCTGGCATTTTAATAGTATGTGCAGTAAAATCTTTTACGCATGAATTTGTATGAATTACTGAAATACCAAGTCGTGTGGCTATTTCGTATGGGTCATTGATTTTCCAATTTTTCTTGATTGACCTAGCCATTTCAATTATATCCTGTGCTTTCATAAATCCCCCTGTGTTTATATATTTTTATATTTATAGCTTGCTATTTGAGAATAAGCCACGAATGGTGGCGGCACAGGGAGGAATAAATAAACTGAGGGAAAATGTTGATACGCTGTTGGTTATCCCAAATGAAAAACTTCTTTCTATTTCGGAAAAGCCCCTCACATTATGTGATGCGTTTGAATTGGCGGATTCTGTATTGAAAGATACAATTTGTGGAATTTCAAATATTGTTTATAATTGTGGAAATATTAATATTGATTATAACGATGTTAAAACAACCTTGGAAAATAAGGGAACAGGTCATTTTGGAATAGGAACTGTTGAACATGACGGGTCAATTATAGAAGCAGTAAAACAGGCGGTAAACTGTCCGTTGCTGGAGACAGATATTGCAGGAGCAGAAAATATTTTGATAAATACAAGCGGACAGATTTGCCTTAAAGATTTAGACGATGCTCTGAATTATATAAGAGAACTTGCAGGAGAAGAAGTAAACATTATATGGGGAACAGTGTCAGAAGAAGAGAGTGATAAAATTGTTGTATCACTTTTTGCAACAGGTATGCCGGAAAAGGAAGTAAGACATACGGCATTAGGAGAGCACATGGATAATCCGAACCGTAACAATATCGCACCTAAAAGAGATGATACGGAAGTTATACAGATACCGCCTTTTTTAAAAAGACATTCAATCAGATAAAAGAGAGGGAAAATAGACGGAAAGCTGCTCTGTTACTGTTTGTATATTAAGTATAAACAGTAGAATTTTGAATATTTTAACATTGTCAAAGAAGCAGCAGAACTGATTGCAAATATCCGGTTGATATAAATTTTCTCATTGAAACAAAATGCCTGTTAGAATATAATGTGAAATATAATACTTTGTCAAGCTATAGTAATAAAAGTAAAGAAGATATAATAAACATAATCTGTCAGCTTGGCATAAAATTGAGGTTGTATAATCAATGAATAAACTGTGGAGGATGAAAATGATAACAGGCGAACTTAAGAATAAAATAGATAAAATATGGGAGATATTTTGGACGGGTGGTATTACAAATCCGCTTGATGTTATTGAGCAATTTACATATCTGTTGTTTATAAAGCAGTTGGATGATGTAGAGACAACTAAGGAAAATGAGGCAAATTTTCTGGGATTTGAATATGAGTCCATGTTTCCGGGGGATTGCCAGAAATACAGGTGGAGCAAGTTTAAAAATTTAGGCTCTGCCGATGAAATGTATGACCTTGTGTTGAATGGTGTATTTCCGTTTATTAAAAATCTGCATCAGGATGGCGAGTCGGCATATTCTAAATATATGGGTGATGCAATATTCAAGATACCGACGGCGGCGATGCTTTCAAAAATCGTTGATGGAATTGACAATCTCGGAATTGGTGACGAAAAAGATACCGACACTGACTCAAAGGGAGATTTATATGAGTATCTTTTGTCAAAAGTTGCAACGGCAGGAACTAACGGACAGTTTAGAACTCCGCGTCATATAATTAAGATGATGGTGGAATTAGTACAGCCAAATCCGGATGATGTGATAATCGACCCGGCAATGGGCTCGGCTGGATTTTTGATAGAAGCACAGGAGTATCTGCGAAAGTATCATGAAGAGTCATTTTATGATGAAGCATTTAAGGAACATTTTGCTAATCATATGTTTTATGGAAATGACATGGATAGAACAATGCTCCGCATCGGAGCGATGAATATGCTTCTTCACGGAGTGGACAATCCTAATATTTCTTATAGGGATAGTTTATCCGAGCAAAATAAGGATGTTGAAAAGTATTCACTTGTACTGGCAAATCCACCGTTTAAGGGAAGTTTGGATTATGAAGCTGTTTCGGCAGATTTGTTAAAGGTAACAAAAACAAAGAAAACAGAGTTATTATTTTTGGCATTGTTTTTGAGAATACTAAAAAAGGGCGGACGGGCAGCCATTATCGTGCCGGATGGAGTGTTGTTTGGCAGCAGTAAAGCACATAAACAGATAAGAAAAGAAATTATAGAAAATAATAAACTGGATGCAGTTATCTCTATGCCAAGCGGTGTGTTTAAGCCATATGCAGGAGTGTCAACTGCGATATTGATATTTACAAAGACCGGTTCGGGCGGAACAGACAAAGTCTGGTTTTACGATATGAAAGCCGACGGTTACAGTCTTGACGATAAGAGACAGGAAGTGAGCGAAAATGACATTCCGGATATAATTGACAGATTTAAAAATCTTGAAGGGGAAATAGAGAGGGAGAGAACTGAGCAAAGTTTTATGGTCGATTTTGACGAAATAAAAGCTAATGGATATGACCTCTCCATCAATAAGTATAAAGAAATAGTGTATGAACCGGTTGAATATGAGCCGACGGATGTGATTTTTGGGAAAATTGAAAAGATAGAGAGTGAAATTCAGAAAGAAATGTCAGAATTGAAGAAGTTGTTAGAGTTGTGATAGAGAGGGACGAATATGGACAAAGACCCATTTAGGGAATATACAAATATGCAGGACAGATAAGAGATTACAATATTACAAAAAAGAGTGGGTACTTGATGGTGCAACTGTTCAAAAAGGTATTCACGAAACTACTGAGTATCTTGAATTGTTTCTTAGAGATTTATTGTTGAATGAAAAAATAAACTTAATAATCGAAACCTGGAGGTAAAAAACATGAGGAAACTCGATAATTTTATTGACATGATGACCGGACACTTTAATAACAAAGAGCAATTTGATAAGATGCAGAAAGAAGGTAAAATATATCCCTATGCAGAACACATTAATACAATCTGTAATGGAAAAATTTTGAACCTTCCTAAAGATTTTAATGGTAAATTTATTGTTGAGGAAAGCTACTATGAGACAAATGGGAAACGTCATGCTTCCCCGCATCTTTTCCTTATTACAGAGAGGGAAGATGGAATTGTACTGTCTTCTTATGAAATACCTGAAGGAGAAGATAAGAGTACATTTTCATATGGTTCTATGAAAAATGTTGATTACACTGAATTGAAAAAATCCGAAAAATTAGAATTTGATGGGACGGTGATATTATGAAAAATATAATGGCAGTTATGCTATCGTTGCTTGCTTGTACGGTTCTGCTT
>ENA-ORTF01004602-ORTF01004602.1-human-gut-metagenome-genome-assembly--contig:-NODE-4602-length-10314-cov-2.381616_pt1 | contig 10314 bp, 8 predicted proteins | sample MGYA00241908_ERZ509180 | MGnify/ENA primary metagenome ERZ509180 (study PRJEB26280, sample SAMEA2338814) | human gut metagenome | biome: human gut; feature: human-associated habitat; material: faeces...
ATAAGTATCCCTTTTTTTTCTTCGCCAAGCTCTGCCAACACATACATCATCGCATGTGCTTCAAGTTTTGACAATGTTTTTATCGCAGCATATATATCATGCTCCTTGTGATGCTCCTCAGAATTTTCTTCACTTTCCGCTCTCTGCATCGCAAGTCCTATAACTGTAGCACCATATTCTGTCAGTATTATATCATCTATTGAAAAATCATTATTTTTACGATAGACAAACAAGGTACCCAGCCTTTTGCCTGACATACATACCGGTGCTATCATTGCCCGATACTCTAATATATTATCGCATTCTAACCCAATAGTCAACAGATTTACATTTTCCTTTGTGGATAAGATATTCATAAATCTGTCTCTTATGGCACTGTCTATATAGTCTCCATATCCTATATCTTTTATTTTCTGAAATCCCTCGATGCCCTGACATTCCTTTAATCCAAGCACCTTTCCTTTTTTACTCGTGAGCAGTACATTGACATTAAGCTCATTTGACAACACATTGCAAAACTGTCTGAAATCAATTTTATCTGATTCCTGTTCAGTCAAAAGTTTATTTATCTTTCTAGTCTTATCCAGTAACTCCAAACTCATTTTATTTCTTTTCCTTAGCCTCTACATAACCACATTGTTCATCCATGCACACAATTTTATTTCCTTTTTCAACCATTGCTCCGCCACATTTTGGACATTTCTTTTCTGATGGTTTCTGCCATGACATAAAGTCACATTCAGGATTGTTGATGCAGCCATAGTATCTTCTTCCTTTTTTGGTTTTCTTTATTACAATATCATCACCACACTTAGGACACATAACTCCGATTTTTTCATAATAAGGTTTTGTATTCCTGCAGTCCGGAAATCCCGGACACGCAAGGAATTTTCCATGAGGTCCATATTTGACGACCATATTTCTTCCACATTCCTCACAGATAACATCCGTAACCTCATCCTCGATCTTTACCTGTTCAAGTTCCTTTTGTGCCTGTTCCACTGCCTCATGCAGATCCGGATAAAAGTTTCTGACAACCGTCTTCCATTTTACTGAACCGTCCTCAACTCTGTCTAAAAGCCCTTCCATATATGCTGTAAAATTTACATCCACGATACTGGCAAAGGATTTTTTCATAATATTATTTACAACTTCACCAAGCTCTGTAATATAAAGATTCTTTTGTTCTTTTGCAACATAATGTCTGTTTATTATCGTTGAAATCGTAGGTGCATAGGTACTTGGTCTGCCTATACCAAGTTCTTCCAGCGTTTTAACAAGTGATGCCTCCGTAAAGTGTGCCGGTGGCTGGGTAAAGTGCTGCTTTTTGTCAACCTCTTCAAGACCAAGCTCCATTCCCTTTTCAATCTTCTTAGAAAGAGCCTTTTTATCTATTTTATCCTCATCTGTCTGATATACAGTAAGATACCCCGCAAACACAACTTTTGAAGATGCAGATGTAAATCTGTATTTGTCCGAATCTATCTTTACTGATTTTGTCTCTTTCTCGAAAACAATTTGTTGTCCCGGAAGAATCGTATGGGTATTACCGGAACATTCTACTTCAATTTTCCCGTTAACAAGTGTTGTCCTGACAATTTTATAATCCGGATAAGCATTGCCGGTGTAAGATCAACATATGTCGGTCTTATCGCCTCATGTGCATCCTGTATCTTTTTTTGACTCTTTCCGGCTTTTTCGTTCTGGTTAAGATACTCCCCGCCATAACTTTCTCTGATAAAATCAGCAGCACTCTGTTTTGCTTCATCTGATATTCTCGTAGAATCTGTACGCAGATAGGTGATAAGACCTATAGTCCCTCTTCCTTTTATGGCAGTACCCTCATAAAGTCCCTGTGCTACCCTCATCGTCTTCTGTGTTGCAAAATTAAGTGTCTTTGCTGCCTCCTGCTGCAATGTACTTGTAGTAAAAGGTAACGGGCTTTTTTTTGTCCTTCCGGAAGTTTTAATATCTGAAATTTCAAACTTAGATTTTTTTATTTCTTCTATTATCTTTTCTGCCTGCTCTTTTGATTCAATGGTCATCTTTTCTTTTAAAGTTCCATAGAAATCTGCCGCAAGAGGTTTCTTCTCTCCGTCAATCTTAAACTCCCCTGACAATGTCCAATACTCTTTTGCGATAAAGGCATTTATCTGTTCTTCTCTGTCTGCTATTATCCTTAAAGCAACAGACTGAACCCTGCCTGCACTGAGTCCTCTTTTTACCTTTGCCCAGAGCACCGGACTAATCTGATAACCAACCATTCTGTCTAGCACTCGCCTTGCCTGCTGTGCATCAACAAGATCCATATCTATCTTTCTTGCCTGTTTTATGGACTGCTTAACAGCATTTTTTGTTATCTCATTGAATGTAATACGCTTTGCATTTTTGTCATCAAGTTTAAGTGCCTTTGACAAATGCCACGATATAGCTTCTCCTTCACGATCCGGGTCAGTTGCAAGATAAACTTTATCAGCTTTCTTAACTTCTTTTCTAAGTTTTGCAAGAAGCTCGCCCTTTCCCCTTATCGTAATATATTTAGGTTCAAAATCATTCTCAATATCAATTCCAAGCTGGCTTTTGGGCAAATCCCTTACATGACCATTTGAAGCTATCACTTCATAGGTACTTCCCAAAAATTTTTTAATAGTCGTAGCTTTTGATGGCGACTCAACAATTACCAGATTCTTTGCCATACTGTTTCCTTCCTTTCACCCAGGCTTGCAAGATCTCATATCTTTATTGCATAATAATTGTTTCCGACCGTGTCAATAAGCCCCTTCATCTCAAGAGATAAAAGGCAGTCCATCACATCAGGGATGCCAAGTCCCGTTTCAGATGCAACTTCTGATACATGTGCCGGCTCCAAACTTAAACTAGCATACACTATTTTTTCAGCGGTTTCAAGCAAAAGATTATTTTTTTTATTTTTAATCTCAATATCTTCACTATAAAATATGCCAAGTGCATCTAAAATATCTCTGCCGTTTGTGACTAAGCAGGCTCCGTTTTTTATCAGTTCATTACTCCCATAATAAAAGCTGTCATTTATACTCCCGGGTACCACAAATATGTCCTTTCCCTGTTCTAATCCAAGCTCTGCCGTGATGAGCGAACCACTCTTTTTTCCCGCCTGCACAACAAGTATTCCATCAGACAGTCCGCTTATTATCCTGTTTCTTCTCGGAAAGTTTCCTGCCACCGGACTTACACCGGGTGCATACTCTGAGATTACACCTCCCCTTGTCTGCATCATTATATATTCATTTATATGCTGCCTCGGATAACATATATCTATCCCACATCCAAGAACAGCAAATGTTCTTCCTCTTACAACTGACATTGCTCCCGTCTGGCTTTTTATATCAACTCCCCTTGCAAGTCCGCTTATCACCTGCACACCGTACTTTGCAAGTTCACGCCCAAATTTTTCCGCTATACATCTTCCCTCGTATGTTGCATTTCTTGCTCCGACAACTGCTACTGCCGGTTTATTATTGTCCGGAAGTTCCCCCCTGTAAAAAAGACTATACGGAGGGTCATATATATTTTTTAACTTTTCAGGATAATCATCTGCTCCGATATATGTAAAATTTGTCCCTGCATCACACATTTTCTGCCATTTTTTGCTTATATTTTCGATATTCCTGCTGTCAATAAGTTTTTGTATCACATCTTTCCTTATACCGTTTACTTCATACAGTTTCTCACTATCCGCTTGAAAAACAGCTTTTTCACTCCCGAAATAACTTATTAGTCTTTCTCTGGTTTTTGTCCCGACTCCCTGAATACAGCTAAGCCAGAACGGATACAAAATATCTTCACCTGTTTTCACATAGTCACCCCCCAATACTTCTTATCTGCGGTACGGTAACATACTGCCTCTGAAATATGTTTTCTTTTTATTTCCCCACTTTCGTCCATATCTGCTATTGTCCTCGCAGTCTTTAGTACCTTGTGATATGCCCTCGCACTAAACTCCATGTTCTCAAATATATTTTCAAGATATTCCTTTGCCTCATTATCCATGACACAATATCTTTTTATCATGCCTGCACTTAGTTCTGAATTAAACAATATCCCGTCATTTTTATAGCGTTCTTTTTGAATATGGTGAACTTTTTCTATCCTCTTTCTGACATCATATGAATTCTCACCTTTGTCACTGTTGCTTATTTCTCCGTATTTTAATATTATCGTTTCAGTAAAAATATCTATCCTGTCAAGCAATGGTTTACTTATCCTGCCGAGATAATTTTTTATCTGTCCCTGCGAACAAGTGCATTTTTTCCTGTCGGGGTAATATCCGCACTTACATGGATTTAACGCAGCCGTAAGCTGAAACTTTGCAGGATAACGGTAGCTTCCCTCCAGTCTTGAAACATTTACATACCCATCCTCTAAAGGCTGTCTCATCACCTCAAGCACCTGTCTTTGAAACTCCGGCAGCTCATCAAGAAAAAGCACACCTCCCGACGCAAGGCTCACCTCCCCCGGCTTTGGATACCTGCCGCCTCCTGCAAGTGCCGTCTGAGTAACAGTGTGATGCGGAGACCTGAATGGTCTTTTTTGCACAACCGGATTTTCCTTGTTTAAAAGACCGGCAACACTATATACTTTTGATATTTCCATTCTCTCTGAAAATGTAAGTTTTGGCATAATACCGGGTATGCACTGTGCAAGCATTGTCTTTCCCGTGCCCGGAGCGCCAATGAGTGCAATATTGTGCATACCTGAAACGGCAACCTCTACCGCTCTTTTTGCCCCCTCCTGACCCCTTATGTCAGATAAGTCATGTTCATCGTTTTCTACTTTAAACGGCATCTTGTGTTTTGTGTCGGATATGTACCCGGCAATATCCTCCGAATTCAATATCTCAACCATCTCTTTAATATTTTTTACACCTATGATTCCTACATCATCTATGATACCTGCCTCACAAACATTGTCAAAAGGCACGGTGCAATACTTAAATCCGTTTTCATATGCTGTATAAACTCTGGGAAGTACGCCATTAACTGATTTGATATTTCCATCAAGACCTAACTCACCGATAAATAGAATTTGTTTTAAGATTTCTTTGTCTATATAACCAAATGCCGCCAATATTGCAACAGCAATAGACAAGTCAAATGATGTCCCGTCTTTTCTCACATCAGCAGGAGAGAGATTTATCGTTATCTTTTTAGGCGGAAATCTGTATCCGCTGTTTTTTAATGCAATCCTTACCCTCTCTCTTGCTTCTTTTACTTCTGACGACAGATAACCTACCAGAACAAGACCCGGAAGTCCTTCTGATATATCTGTCTCAATATGTACTACACAGCCGTCTATTCCAAATATGGCGGCACTAAATGATTCACTATACATAGTCTACCTCCATGCACAGCAAATCTACCCGTAAATCATAATGTTATATTATCAGAACACTCTGATATTTACAAGCTGTAATTTTATTTATCAAGAATTTTTTTCAGCTCTTCCATAAATGTATCTACATCTTTAAATTCTCTGTATATGGATGCAAACCTGACATATGCAACCGCATTGAGTTTTTCAAGCCCCTCCATTACAAGTTCTCCTATAAGGCTGCTTGGTACTTCATTTATCTCTTTGTTGAATATCTCCGTCTCCACCTTATCCACTAACAGATTCATATCGTCAACCGATATAGGCAGCTTATGACATGACCTGAACACTCCTCTTTCTATCTTTGCACGGTCATAAGGCTCTCTTGTCTGGTCTTTTTTTATGACAACAAGAGGTATCGACTCTACCTTTTCATATGTAGTAAATCTTTTATTGCACTTATCACACTGTCTCCTTCTCCTTATAGATGTATTTTCATCTGCCGGCCTGGAATCTATAACTTTTGTATCTGCTTCTCCGCAAAATGGACACTTCATCGCTGTTTCCTCCATCAAATATATTATATTCAAAATATTTTTAGTCTGTTTTTAATATCATGCTCCCCGGCCAAATATATATCGACCTGTGGCTTTTGCCCATGCTCAATATATTATAATAGAAGAAATCTAAATTGTCCATTATATAAATTGTTACCATTCACATTTGTGAAGACATTTTGATGCTTCGACCTCAACCAATACAACATCCGCACCAATCCTCTTTACACACTCATATGGAATTATATATTCACTGTCACGCCCTATAATGCCAAACACCTTACATGGTCCCGGTATTATCAGCGAGCAGATTCTGCCTGTACGCTCCTCAAAATCCACATCGCAGATATTCCCAAGACGCTCCCCGTCACACACATTTACTACTTCCTTCTCCCTAAGCTCACAAATTCGCATAAAGCCCCCATAATAATCAAAGATATTGTTTCATAACCTTAAGTGCTCTTTTTTCGAGACGACTGACCTGTGCCTGTGAAATACATATTTCATTTGCAACTTCCATCTGTGTCTTCCCCTCATAATATCTCATCTTAATTATACGGTTCTCTCTTTCAGACAGGTGATCTATCGCTGCTTTTATCGACATTTTCTCCACCCAGTCCTCCTCAAGATTCTTTTTATCACTTATCTGATCCATGATATATAGTGTATCTCCGCCCTCGGCAAACACGGGTTCATAAAGTGACACGGGACTCTGTATGGCATCCAGTGCAAATGCCACATCTTCGGGCGTTGTTTCAAGCATTTTTGCTATCTGCTCTATCCCCGGTTCTTTTTCGCTCTGCTTCATAAGTGCTTCTTTTGCATATATGGCTTTATACGCAAGATCTCTCACCGACCTGCTCACCCTTATGCTGTTATTGTCCCTTAAATACCTGCGTATTTCCCCAATTATCATCGGAACAGCATAGGTACTGAATTTTACATTCATTGTCACATCAAAGTGGTCAATAGCTTTCATAAGACCTACACAGCCTATCTGAAACAGGTCATCACTGTTTTCTCCGGCGGCACCAAACCTCTGGATTATACTTAAAACAAGTCTCAGATTCCCCTTTATAAATTTTTCCCTGGCTTCTCTATCGCCCTTTCGTATCTTAACAAAAAGCTCCTTTTTCTCTTCTTCGGTAAGCAATGGTAATTTTGATGTATTTACACCACATATCTCTACTTTATATACAGCCATCATAACCTCCGGATATTTTGAAATTAAGCTTATACAAAGTAGGATTTACCAAATCAGACGATTCTATTCCATTCTTACTATTTCTTTTTTCAGGCGTCTGATTATTTTTTTCTCAAGTCTTGAAATATATGACTGGGAAATCCCCATCATGTCTGCCACTTCTTTCTGCGTTTTTTCTTCCCCATCAGCAGAATTTATCCCAAATCTTAACTCAATAATCGTTCTTTCTCTTTTGTTTAACTTTGACAATGCCATTCTAAGCAGTTTTTTGTCAACTTCATCCTCCATATCTTTTGAAATAACATTTTCATCAGTGCCAAGAATATCCGATAAGAGAAGTTCGTTTCCATCCCAGTCAACATTTAACGGTTCATCGATAGAAACCTCAAGTTTAAGCTTATTATTACGCCGCAGATACATAAGTATCTCATTTTCTATGCATCTTGACGCATATGTAGCAAGCTTTATGTTTTTAAGCGGATTAAAGGTGTTTATCGCTTTTATAAGTCCTATCGTTCCTATTGAGATGAGATCTTCAACTCCGACCCCGGTATTATCAAATTTTTTTGCAATATACACTACGAGTCTGAGATTATGTTCGATAAGATTGCTCCTCGCCTCCTTATCCTCATCACCTCCGAGTTTTTTCATAACCTGTTCTTCTTCCTCTATCGTAAGCGGAGCCGGAAGTATCTCTGCCCCTCCTATATAATGGATTTCTCCGCCCCTTTTGGGGAATATAAATCCTCTTATCTCCGGCATCATCCTGAATTGAAATCTGTTTGGTATTGACACTTTTACCATTTTTGTCCTCCTTTTTGCACAGGTACAATCTATATTAAAGCATTAATGCCCACCTGTTGTACCATGCCTTTTTATTTTTTTATTGGAACAGTTTAATATCATCTGAACATCACCGGTTTTATCAATTCTTTCACTAACTGCTCCTAAAAAGTTCATCATAATACTGCCATCCATAAATATCAGTTTTTCAAACCTGTATGTTTCAAGCAGTCCGCTGCCACCTATTGAATTATAAGGTATCAGAATCGGTTTCTGCTTATCCCTCACTCCCATTTGAACGACTGTCTCTTTTGATATTATGTTTACGGGTTCATTTGTGTATGGACTGAAAAGATTATTTCCCGTGTCATACAATACATTAATATTTTTTTTTACACTGCCATGTATAAGTGTGGCACACATTATAGTCTCACACTTTTCAGCTTCATTCTTAATAATATTACGCATCACAAAAAATAATGCATACAATATCGCAAATGAAATGATATTAAAGATAAACGCCTTTTTAACATCTGCACTTTTCATATCGCCCATATGCTCCTGCATGAACAAAATACATCCGGCGGTAATACTCACACCAAACATCAATATAACCATATCCGTGAGAATCTCCGTCAGTACACTTCTCTTTTTATTGCTCTTATATTTATAGGATAACCCTATCAGCATCAACACGCAAAACACGCAATATACACCATCCGGAACAACACTTCTCTGCTCTAAAACATTTATTTTATGTATAACTGAGACAAGTGCCACCACGGCACAAGCCACCGCCCATCGAAACGGTGTATATTCCTTTCTGCGTATAAATGCCACAAGCCACACCAGAAACTGGTTCATTACAAAGTTTAAAATCCAATAAAAATCAGCATAAAAAGAGTACACAAAATCTTAACCCCCGTGTTCATGTGATGTTAAAATCATACTACACTATTTCTTATGCGTATTTTGTCAAAACAGGTCCATTTTCATAAATTTAATTATTATCTTTACACCACAGTCGTGCATGAACGGTAATATCAAATAAAAGGTGCAGTAATCACAGAATTAAATTTCAAAAGTCAATGCATACAAAAAAGACATGACATCTAAAAAAGATTGTCATGTCTTTTTATATAATTCACCTCTAAGCATTTTCATTGAAAAATCTCTGCTTCAGAAACATTACTTACTTTCCGTCCGCTTAGTCCAGATATAATGTAGTAAAATTCCAAAGAAGCGGTTTTCCTGCACTAAGACAAACATTGTCCTTATCTTCAACTTTTGCGATAAATGCGTTTGGTATGTCTTCATCCACGATACCATTTTCTTTCGCATATTGCAGCGACATATATCCCTCATCAGCATCATAATCAATCTCATCTGTAATCTGATAATGAGCTGAATCTATCTTATATCCTTCAAGGCTCTTTCCGTTAAAGTATATCTTTGTATAATCTGTAAAACCCTTTCCCTTGACAATGTAACCCTTTTTATTTTTCCTTACATCTTCAAGCGTAACAGGATAAGTTCCCATCTGAAGATTTGACTGCACAAACTCATTCTGACCGTTATAGGCATATTTTTCTCCATAGAACCAGTCATATTCAAGAGTCTTTAAGTCCGAAAGATAAGAATTGCTGTTCCAATCCATCTGCTGATGGTATCTTGTTATAAGCCCCTCATGTATCCCCGCCTTTCCGAGAACATATGAATACAACTGATATGCAGCCATATCCTTATCTGACTTTTTAAGGCCAAAATTATCCCAAATAACATACTGCGTCTGATACAAATCAGAATTTTTGAGTTCATCTGCTGATATATCAAGGCTTGGAAGATGATCTCCATAAAGAACGAGAATAGTCTTCTCGTTTCTCTTCCGTAGTCTGTTTATGAGATTTCCAATCATATTGTCAACCTGTGCAATCTGATTTACATAATAAGTGTATTGGTTTTCCATACCTTCTTTTGCACCGGTAACTTTTATCGGCTGTTCACCTTCAATATCAACATCATATTTACCATGACTCTGAACCGTAATTCCAAATGTAAAGTCTGAACCCTGTGTAGCATCAAGTGTCTTAATTATCTGCGGTACCATCACATCGTCATTTACCCAACCATTTAGATTTTCCTTAAGACCGTTCATATATTCCATTGAAGTAAATGTGTCAAATCCAAGATTCTTAAAAACAGTATTTCTTCCATAGAATGTTGCATTGTTATTGTGAACACAATGCGATTTATATCCTATCGAAGCAAGATCATTGCATACGCTCTCAGAAGTCGTGCTCTTAAGAACTGTCTTATACGGATACTCACATACACCAAAGTCCCTCTGACGCATACCGGTAAGCACTTCAAACTCAGTATTAACTGTACCTGCACCAACCGTAGGCACTTTTAACAGTCCAC
>ENA-ORTF01004607-ORTF01004607.1-human-gut-metagenome-genome-assembly--contig:-NODE-4607-length-10292-cov-2.087037_pt1 | contig 10292 bp, 11 predicted proteins | sample MGYA00241908_ERZ509180 | MGnify/ENA primary metagenome ERZ509180 (study PRJEB26280, sample SAMEA2338814) | human gut metagenome | biome: human gut; feature: human-associated habitat; material: faeces...
AAGTTCTTCTAATCTCTTCATAAATAATTCTGCTGCCGGCTGTCCTGCAAACTTTGTAAGACAAACACTGCCAACAAAAAGCCCTACTGACTGAAATTCATCAATAAGTCTTAAAACATCCATGTCATATGTAATTCCATAATCTCCACGAATCTTGTTTTCTTCAATGTCTTCAGCACTAATAACAATTACAATCTCTGCCTGGTCTTTTAACTTCAAAAGCATCTGCAGCTTACTGTCCGGCTGGAATCCCGGAAGAACTCTGGATGCATGATAATCATCAAAAAGCTTACCGCCAAACTCCAAATACAACTTGTTTCCAAACTGTGCAATTCTTTCCTTAATGTGTTCTGATTGCATCTTTAAATACTTCTCATTATCAAATCCTTTTTTCAAAACCTTAACCTCATCTATCATCATTTTATATATAATTATATTGATTACAGTGTTCCAATACTAACATACAATGAAGCATAAACTTCACAATATGCAAATATTAGGACAGATTGTTATAGTGCAAAGCAGGTAACAATCCATATAATCAATGTTATTACCTCTCGTAAAAATCATGGTCATCCACAACAGGAATCTTCTTAATGTCCATATCTTCTATCATTATAAATCTCTGATTTTGAAGAAAAACAATTAACTGATCTATAACCTGCTGTTCTCCCTGAACTTCCATTTCAACAGTTCCATCATACAAATTTCTAACCCAGCCTGTAAGCCCAAGCTGTCTGGATTTATATACTGAATAATATCTAAATCCTACCCCCTGAACTCTTCCATAGAAGATTATGTGTTTTCTTACTTTTTCACTCATATTTATCTCCTAATCCAAACTTTAATACTAATTTTATGCTAATTTCATTATTAATTTTTTATGCTATTTTTGATAGTTTTTTTATAGCTTTTTAATATTATTTTTCAACAAACTTAATTTCATACTCACTACTATCATAAACTTTTTCAATAAAACCTTTTATGATAGTCTTGGCATTCTTTTCGGCATTTTCAAGAAGTCCATTGCTTTCTGCATCCTTCTTGGCGTTCTCCTTAAGCTTGCTCATTGCCTCATTGTTATCTTTTAAAGTAATCTTTGTGAATATGCTTTCTTGTTCGTGATATACCTTAAAAGAATCCTTATTAAGTTCACAGCTTAGAATCTTAGCCTTTGGAACTTTAACCGTTATGGTCTTATCCTTTACGCTCCAGTCAATCTGGTCAAAATCAATTCCTGCCTTAACATTTACATCATAACTGTAAATATAATTGCTCTGAGTAAAAGGAATGTCGATTCCAAACAACTGCTTTGACTCATCTGTAACATTAACTTCAGTACAATATGCTTCCTGAGTTGCAAGTTCTCCAATATTCTCAAAACCTAATTTAGTAGTCTTATTGTCAATTGAAACAACCTTCCTTGTGCCAAACCACGCAACAAGAACCACTGCCACAATGCATAATATTATTAAAATCTGCTTTGATAAATAAACCTTTGCAATGCTTAAACCTTTTTTATTTTTTTCTTTAGTCCCCATACTTTAATCTCCTCTGTATTAATAAATACTCTTTATTTTATCATATAACTTAACTCTTTTGAATTTATTTTGTCGAAAAAAACGCCTTATATGATTTTTTCTCACATAAGACGCTTTTTATTAGATTTTTATAAAGTTTTTTGTACTAATTTACTTGTTAATTATTTATCATAATCTTAGCAACATTTTTTCGCCACTTTTTAATTTAATTAACTGTTTTGTTAATTTATTATATTAATTCGTTTCTTTTATTATTTAGTGAACTAATTTATAAAATGCTATTCCTAATTTTTATATGTCATCTTTTTAAAATGAAACAACAAGTTCCATTTTGAACTTTTCTTCACCAAATACAGCATGTGGAACATCTTTAGGCATAACAATAGTCTCACCTTCATTAAGAATGAAAACATCTCCGCCAATTGTAAATCTTCCTGTTCCTTCCAATACTGTAACCATAGCGTCTCCACCTGATGCGTGAGTTGAAATTTCTTCACCTTTGTCAAATGAAAATATAGTTACACTTACATAATCATTCTGAACTAAAGTCTTGCTTACAACCTGTCCATCCTGATAATCTACTAAGCTTTTTAATTCTAATTTTTCTTTCTTTGCAATGTTCTTATACATACTAATTACCTCTCGTTTATTAATATTTTATTTAGAAAAATGATTCATTACATATACTCCAAGTGCCACAATACAACCTGCAATTATATATTTAACTCTCATTGGCTCTCCAAGAATTATGCTTGAAAAGATAACTCCAAGAATAGGAATAAATGCATTAAATATGGCTATTTTACTTATTGGATGATATGCAAGAAGCTGATTATAAACTCCAAAGCATACTGCTGATATAAGAATCAGTCCAATCATTATTATGATGGATTCCGTGGTTATTGTCCATCTTGCTGCAGGCCCTATTATTGCTGAAACTACACATAAAAATGCGCCACCTATAGTCATGCTTAAACTTGTTGCAACAGTCATATCCATCTTCTTTGAAATTATTCTTGTAATAATTCCGCCAAAGGCTCCGCACATGGCATTTAGAAGAATCATTCCGTCGCCTCTAAATGAAATTCCCTGAAAGAAATTCTGTCCCGGTTCAATGTTTATTAACAGTATTCCGCTAAATCCCAATATACATCCTAATGCTTTGAATTTTGAAAACTTGTCATCTTCAAAAATAATGCAAGACAATATTATGGCAAAAAATCCATTCATTGAATCGAGTATTGTTGACCTTGAACTTGGAAGATAACCGAGTCCCACATATGAAAACAAATAATGTAATGCTGTGTTAACCATTGCAAATAATAATAGCCACGCCACAACGCTTTTTTGTTCAACTTTAAATTTTCTTTTTTGTATTATTGCTTTCTATCGAAAATTCTTTATTTATATCAGTTATATTAAATCCCTTATTTACTTTATTTTGATATATTTCTTTTTGTAATTTCTTTAAATCAGTCATTTAATTTTCTCCTTATTTTTATATTATCATAAATTAATTATCATATCTCTTATTTCCCCACCAATTAGGTAATACTTCTGATAATTTAATAGTTGTTCTTGTTTCATAATCTGTCAATATTTCCATGTCTTTATTATCTTTATCTAATTGCATTAAAAATTCCCTGCAAGCTCCGCATGGCATTCCCCCATTATGTGGCGGATTATCCCTGAAAACTATTAACCTTTTGATTTTTGTTTTTCCTGTATTGATATACATATTTAATGCTGCAACTCTTTCCGCACATAAATTCATAACACCACTAGCACTTTCAATACAAAAGCCTGTAAAAATTTTGCCATCTTCACTTTCAACTGCAGCTACAACATGATGTGCAACTATAAAAGGTGATACATCTTCTCTATGATATTCTTTTTTAGCTTTGTTATACATATCCTCCCATATATCCATATAATTATTTCCTCCCAAAACTTACTATTTAGCACATTATGCTAATATCATCTTACAATTTTAATAATCTTTAATTCTTTCTTCTACATCTTTAAAATCAATTAGTTTCCAAGACCAATTTTTATCACTTTCTATGCCCGGAATATTTATTCTTGAATTTTCATCTAATCCTAATATATCTTGAACCATAATGATTGGCATTTTAGCTTTGCATCTTGATAGATATTGCATAATTCCAATGTTTACGTTTATTTCATAACATTCATTTTTCTTTAAGAATTCTTTCAATTTCCATTTATGATCATCGCTTAATGTCTTATACCACCCATAGATTGTGTTGCAGTCATGATTTCCTGGGAAAACAAGAACATTTTCCTCTTCATTGTCTCTGTCATATAAGTTATCCAAATCGATTGAAAATTGCAATATTTTTTGCCTTGTAAATCCGTATTTCTTACGAAGTGCAATGGTTTCTTCTCTAATTTCGCCTAAATCTTCAACTATCAATTTTTCTGGATTTACTGTTTTATCTTTGAAAAGTTCATCAAAAAATCCATAGCTTACACCATCAGAGTATGAGCCCTCTCTCCCAGTTTTTCCAATTGGAATTTTGAAAAAAGAATCATATCCTCTAAAATAATCTATTCTTAGCTTATCAAACAAATTTAATTGATATTTGAATCTCTTTGTCAAATATTTGTATTTATCTTTCTTGATGTTTTCAATGTTATATACTGGACTATTCCACTTTTGTCCATTTTGATTAAAATAATCCGGCGGTGTTCCAGCTTCAAAAGTGAATTTGCCATCTTTCATTTCAAAATATTCAGGATAATATCGTGTTTCAACAGAATCAAAAACAGGATACACTGGCATGTCTCCAATAATTTGAACATTCTTTTCGTTTGCATATTGTTTTAATTCCATCCATTGAGTATACAGAATATATTGTAAAAATAAATAGTATTCTTTACTCTCTCCTTTTTTTATATGTGCAAACTCTGCATATTTATCTATTTCATCTATTTTAATAAACCTTTTGAATTTGTTGTCGGGTTTAAAATTTTCAAAAGCCTCTTTACAATATTTTTCCTTAAAGTCATCATATATTGCTCTGTCTTTATTTGGACGGGTCTCAGCTTCTTTTATTAGTCCTTGTTCAGCTAGTTTATCAAGCGAAATGTAATTCTCCTCAAGAGCGTAATAGCTTACAGGTGAATATGGATGATTATTACATTCGTTTATAGGCAAGATCTCCCAATATTTTATGTTATTTTTACTTAATATATCTATAAATTCATATGCTTCGTGTCCAAAATCTCCAATTCCATATTTACTTGGAAGTGAAAATATTGGAAGTAATACACCTTTCTCTTTCATATTCTTTTGTTTCCTTTCAAATTTATTTTCTGTAGAAATGGAAGTCACAACAATCTCCACCATAGCCTAAAGTTTTTGTTCGTGAAAATCCTAACTTTTTAAGTTCTCCATAAGTCACATTATCTACGTCGCAGAAAAGATGGCATAATTCTGCACAAGCATTTTCTACGCAAGCCGTATGCCAAAGGCACTTCTTCATTGTTACATCAAAGTAATCCTCGCCATGTTTTTGTGTACTCTCCCACAAGTCAGTTTTGTGCACAACTTTAAGAAATATATTACTATAAAGGAAATAGAAACATGGTATCTTTTCCATTTTTACCATAGATAAATGCTTTTGTTTTGCAACTATATCCATCATGTATTTTTGCATATGCTTATATACATCTTCTGATGGCAATCCATCTTGTAACATAGCTTTATATAACGCTATTCTAGGCAGAATTGTTTGAATAAGAGTTTTTCTCTGATTTTCTGATTTGTCTTTTATATTTTTAATAATTTCAGCAAGTATCATTTCTTGCTTATTAAATACTTCTTGTCCTTTATCTACTCCAAATTCTTCATTTAAAAATTCTTTTATTTGATTTTGTTGTTCTATTTTCATATTTATATGCCTCTCTTCATTCTTTAGCTCACAATACTTTTTCATCATTTTTATATCACAAAAGCAGATAATTTTCAATCAATTATCTGCTTTTAATATTTATCTTATATCACTTAAGAATTCAAATATCTTATTATAATATGTTTCTGGCTCTTTATATCTTGATTCAGTATGTCCTGCACTATGTATTATAAGTTTATCCCTCTTGCAATTAGCTGCTTCATATAATTTTTCACACATGTACTCTGGAACAAAATCATCATTATCTCCATGAATAAATAATATTGGAACAGTTGCTTTTTTCACTTGCTCTAATGCTGATGCTTCTTTAATATCGTATTTTGCTCTGAAATTTGCAACTATTTCAAACATATTTAATACTGGAAAAGCTGGCAAATTAAACCTAGCCTTAGCCTCTGATGCAAATATATCCCATACTGATGTATAACCGCTGTCTTCTATTATTGCTTTAACATTGCTTGGAAGTTCATCTTCTGACGCCATGAGTACTGTTGCAGCACCCATTGACGAACCATGTAATATAATGTTAGAATTATTATTTTGTTTTATAATTAAGTCTATCCAACATTTTAAATCATCTTTATCTAACCATCCCATTCCTATATATTCGCCTTCACTTTCGCCAGTGGCTCTCATATATGGAATTAGTACATTGTAGCCTTTTTCTGAAAAGTGCCTTCCTATTGAAATTACTGATTCTGGATTTGAACGATAACCATGTAGAACAATTACCCAGTCGTTAATTTGTTCATCTTTTATGTATTCAGTTCCTTTTAAAGTTATTCCATCATTTGCAGTAATCTCAACCTTTTCGTTTTTTATAGTACTTGCCCATTCATTTGCAAGTTGTTTTTCTTCTTCTCGATTTTCTTCTATAATTCTTTCAGTTTCGTTATCTATGCTAGCAACTTCTACCACTTCTTTATTTTTTACTTCTCTATCTCCACCATTTCCCGTTCTTAATATTGCGTAATTAACAAAATAATTTCCTATTCCTATGGTTGTTATTACACTAATTATAACTACAATTCCTATTGCAATTAGTAGCTTTTTTAAAATATTTAACCAATTATTTTTCTTTTCCATGTTTATAACACCTTTTTTCATTTTTCGTATATTTTAACATAAAATTCGTAGAATTACATAAATCTGACCCACTAGTACAAAAAAATTGCACCCCATTTCGAGTACAATTCTTGAATTTCACTTCTTTTGTATGTTCTAAAGCCTAAATGTTCATATGTTACACATCTTTTTTCTTATCATTTGTAATATCGCCATTACCACTTACTGGTATTGTTTCTCCTAAATAAGTTGGCTTTGGTTTGAATATACATTTTATAAAATCTTTATCCCTTGCTAATATTTCTCTTAATTCTCTATATGTTGCTCCTACATATTGTCTTGGATCTGCTCCAACTCCATAAGCTTCTAAGCCTAATTTATTGGCAATGTATAGTGCTCTATATAAATGATACTCTTGTGTGACTATTACAATTCTTTTAGCTTTAAATATTTCCTTTGCTCTATATATGCTCTCATATGTTGAAAAACCTGCGTGATCCATAAAAATATTCTCCGAAGGCACTCCTTTTTCAATAGCATAGTTTTTCATTATGTTTACTTCATCATAATCTTCCTTGCCATGGTCTCCGCTCATTATTATTTTACTAGATACATTATTTTCATACAATTTGATACCTTCTAATAGCCTATCTTCTAACATATGGCTAGGCTTGTCTCTCCATACACCAGCACCTAGTACAATAATACAATCTATATCTGATAATTTATCATATTCATTTTCTTTAATTATTTGATTTTTTGTAGAAATTTTCACATAAGCATTTATTCCAAACACACATACTAAAATTACGACAATAATAACTATTAAATACACCATTACTTTTTTCATTTACCTTCTCCTATTATTAGTTTAACTTTATCTAATTTGCATTATACCATACTTGTATATTTTTTCAACATCCGAATATGTATAAAAAATTCAAAAAATTATACATATATTTTAACATGTATAATTTTTTGTTTATTTATTCATATTTTGAATTTTCTTATAAGCCTGAATTGCTATTGCATATAGCAGCATTAATATTATAATAACTAGTCCATATACTATTGGCAATCTTTGCAAATCGAAAATTATTGCTATGTTTGTGAAACAAATAATAAGAGTTAAGATGATTATAGACATCGTTGAAATTATTAGTTGTTTTGATGGTTTGCTCTGGATAAATGGTATTTTCGAAGTTCTCATTAAATGAATTATTACTGTTTGAGATATTATTCCATATGCAAACCAACCAGTCTGGAATAATGTTGATTTTTCTATTGTGTTAAATTTCATTATAAACCACAATGCTAAGAAGCACAGCAAATCGAATATAGTGCTAATCGTTCCAAATATAAACATGTTTTTCTTTATTTCGCTAGTATTCCATTTTTTCGGGTTTTCTGTATTTTCCACAATACAGCCCGGTCCGATACCATCTACATTATCAAACGGCATTCCTATTTGTGCAAAGTCGTTTAGTAAATTTTGTATTAATATGTGCACTGGAAGCATTGGCAAAAACGGAAGAGCTAAGCTGGCAATTATTATAGAAAGCATATTTCCAAAGTTCCCACTTGTGGCCATTTTTATATATTTTAATATATTTGTAAATGTCTTTCTGCCTATTATAACTCCTTTTTCAAGTACATTTAAATCTTTTTCTAGTAGAATTATGTCTGCGGTTTCTTTAGCAATATCTACTGCTGTGTCTACCGATATCCCAACATCAGATTGTTTTAATGGTGGGCTATCGTTTATTCCGTCTCCCATGTAACCTACTGTATTGCCTTGTTCTTGATATATTCTTACAATTCTTTGTTTTTGAAGTGGTGATAGTTTAGAGTATAGATGACAATTTACCGATTTTTCTTTTAGCTCTTCGTCATTCATTTCTTCTATTTCTTTTCCAGTTAATTTATTTTCTGTTGATATATTTACCTTTTTGCAAACGTTTACCGCAACACCTTCGCTATCTCCTGTTAAAACAATTGTATCTACACCATGTTTTTTTAGAGCTTCGATTGCTTGTTTTGCACTTTCTTTTGGCGGGTCTAAGAAACCTACAAATCCTATCAACACCATGTCTTTTTCGTCATTTATTCCAAACGTTTCTACTCCATGTATATCATTTTTTTGAGCTACTGCAACTATTCTTAGCCCTTCTTTATTGTATTTTTCATATGTTTCATATGCTTTATTTTTCAATTTTTCTGTAAGTTCTACTGCCTCTCCATTTATGTCAATATATGAACAAATACACATAATCTCGTCTACTGCACCTTTTGTTATTAGTTGCCTCTTTCCCATCTGATCTTTTAAAACCACGCTCATTCTTCTGCGTGAAAAGTCAAATGGAATTTCATCTTCACGTGTGTATGATTCTTTATAAATGTTCATGTTTTCTTTTTCGACTCTTGATATAATTGCTACATCTATCAAATTTTTTAGTCCAGTCTGAAAATAGCTGTTTAAAAAAGCATGCTTCAAAACTCTTTGACTCTCATTTCCTTCTAAGTCCATATATCTTTCTAGTACAATCTCGTCCTCTGTAAGAGTTCCAGTCTTGTCGGTACAAAGAATATTCATCTCTCCGAATGTTTGTATAGCACTCAATCTTTTTACAATGGTCTTATTCTTAGACATCTCTATTGCTCCATTTGCAAGCGTAGAAGTCATTATTACTGGCAGCATTTCTGGTGTAAGCCCTACCGCGATTGTTATTGCAAAAATTAAAGCCTCCCACCAGTTACCCTTTGTGAAAAAATTTATTGCAAATATCACAGGTATCATTATTACCATAAATTTTATTAAAAGCTTGCTAACACTATCTACTCCTCTTTCGAAGCTATTCTGCTCATTCGTATTATATATAGACTTTGCCATATTTCCAAAATATGTGTTACATCCTATTGCAAGCACAACTGCCGTCGCACGTCCGCTAACAATGTTTGTTCCAGTAAATCCAATATTAGATAAATGTGTTAATTCTGCGTCTTTTTCTCTTAACGTAGAAAACTTTTCTACAGGATTAGATTCTCCTGTTAATGAAGCTTGGTCAATAAACAAATCCTTGGTTTCTAGAAATCTCACATCTCCCGGAATCATATCTCCAGAAGAAAGCTTTAAAATATCCCCAGGCACAATATCCTCAACATCAACCGTATTTGGAAGTTCATCTCTTATTACATCTATTTTATTTGTAATAAGCCTTTTTAATTTTTGTGCCGCTTTATTTGAATTTGTCTGCTGAAAAAAAGATATCATCGCAGAAATAAAAACCGTACTAATAATCAGTGTAAAAGTTAGATAATCTTTATTTGCAGTAAATACTACGTCTGTAAAAAAAGTAACTATTGCAACTATTATTAGCACGATATTAAATGGATTTATAAAGGCCTCTTTCAGCCTCTTAAATGTGGTATTGTTGTTATTTATATCAATTATATTTTTGCCATATTCTTCTTGTTTCTCATCTATTATTATACAGCTAAGTCCATTTTCTGATGTATCAAGTTCATGTAAAATTTCATCATTGTTCATCTGGCTGTATTTCTTTAAATTCTGTTCAATTGCATTAATTTTATCTGTATTCATTAGCTTTGATAATTAATTCTCCTCATATAAAATACTAATAAATATTATGGTAAATTTAACGAAATTTATTACAATTTTTAAAACAGAATGAACCCTCATTTTTTGAGAGTTCATTTTTCTTGTAACCTATTCATTTATGTAATTATA
>ENA-ORTF01004613-ORTF01004613.1-human-gut-metagenome-genome-assembly--contig:-NODE-4613-length-10279-cov-3.086952_pt1 | contig 10279 bp, 11 predicted proteins | sample MGYA00241908_ERZ509180 | MGnify/ENA primary metagenome ERZ509180 (study PRJEB26280, sample SAMEA2338814) | human gut metagenome | biome: human gut; feature: human-associated habitat; material: faeces...
CTGGGCCACATGGCCCGGCAGAGCACCGGCCTGCTGCAAACCGCCGGAGATGTGCTGAATGCCCTGGAGGACTGTGTGCTGTATCGGGTCAGCGGGCCCTACCGCGCCGAATCCACCGGCCTTTCCTGCTACTATTCCTACAATGGCGACCTGAACGATCTGTATGGCTACACCAATGTCGGCGCCGGCCAGGCGTTCAAATATTTCTACTCCTACGAACTGACCGGCCAGCTGGATGACAACGGGATGGAGTATATCTCCGGCATGAACTACGAGGAGCTGCCGCAGATACAGAGCCTGGCCGCTATGGGTTGGGACGGTATGCCGCTGCAGGTGGATGAGGACGGTGTTTCCCATCTCACCCTGGGGCCGGAAGCCGACAGCATTCTGGCGGGCATCGGCTTTTCGCTGTACTATTTTGATGAAGAAAACGATATCATGCTGCTTCTTGGTACCGATAACGATATGAACGCTGACTGGGAAAACGGTGTCTTCTCCGATAACTTCCGCGGCGTATGGGGCGGCATTGATGGGCATATGGTCTACATGGAGCTATGCTTTGAGGGTGAGGATTATAACCTTTACTCCGTGCCGGTGCTGCTGAACGGCGAGCCCTACAACCTGCAGGTCGCCTACGACTTTACCACTGAGGAATGGAGTATCCTGGGGGCCCGCCAGGGCATTGGCGAGGCCGGTATGTCCGATAAGGAGCTGCGCCTGCTGCAGCCCGGCGATGCCCTCACCACCATCTGGTATCTCTCCTCCTATTCCGGGGAGGATGGCCTGGAGGCCTATGCCGTGGAGGAACTGACCGTGACCGCAGACACCGCCTTTGCCGAAATGGGGCTGCCGAACGGCCGCTACGGCATGGTATTTGAGATGCGCGACGCCATGGATAATTACGCCTATTCCGATAGCGTATTCTTCCTGTGCGAGGACGGAAAGATCTCTACCCTGATCTACGAATGACCCACTATCCCGTTATAGACCGCATCCCGCGGTTTATATAAAAAAGAAAAAGTATTTGGAGGAACGAACTATGAACACCAAGAAACTGCTTGCGATTCTGTTGGCTGCCATCATGATGCTGGCCCTAGCCGCCTGCGGCGATGAGCCCGCGCCCACCCCCACCCCCGATCCCGACCCCGTAGATACCCCCAATGAGGGCGGCGAGGATGCTCAGAGCGTCCTGACTATGTATACCTTTATGGATACCGTCCCTGATCTGGTCGGCACTGCTTGGAGCTTTATCGGTGGCTGTGTCAACGGCGTTGTGATGACCGAAGATCAGGTCAGTCAAGTTCTGAGCCAGATGGATGACTACTATCAGTTCTATTTCAATGATGAGACCACCGTTACACTGTATCAGGGCAACGACACTGCACCCGAAGGTACCTACTCTGCTGTAAATGACACCACTGTAAAGATCGAGGTAGAGGGTGTCACCTATGCCGCTGTCTTTGCTGAGGGCGAATATGGTCCCCTTCTGGTTGCCATGCTTGATTCCACCGGCACCAACGCCTTGGTGTTCGAGATGGTTGTTGAAGGCTGATCCAAGCCACTAGGAACCGCGCAGTAAGTTAAAACCGCGGGCGGGCATATGGGTTCAACCCACGCCCGCCCCTTTCCTATCCCTGCGCCGGTTGCGAAAAACTTCTGCGGTTTGCAAAAAAGACGCCTTTCGGCGTCTTTTTTTGCGTGCTTTATTCCTTTGGGGATTTTGTATCAGCGGCCCTCCCACTCGGCCTGCCGGCGGGAAAACTCGCAGCCGCAGTAGGGCTGGCGGTACAGGCCATATTCCCGCGAAAGCGCGATGGACCGCTGATAGCCTCCCTTTTTCTTAAAATCAGAGGGTAGGTATTCCACCCCATACCGCTTGCCCAACTCCTGCCCAATGGCATTGAGCAGCGGAGCGTTTTTATGGGGGCTTACCGTAAGCGTGGTGGCAAAAAGGGGAAATCCTTTCTCTTGGGCATAGGCCGCCGCGCGTTCCAGCCGCAGCCGGAAGCACCGTTCACACCGGCTGCCGCCCTCAGGGGCGTCCTCCAGGCCGGCCGCAGCCCGCAAAAAGGCCTCGGAGGAGATGGAATCCTCCTCCACCGTCACATCCAGGCAAAAGGGCGCCTCGGCGCAGAAGCGCCGCAGCTCCGCCAGCCGCTTTTGGTATTCCGCTGGGTCGGTGATATTGGGATTGCAGAAAAACAGCGTAATGGAGAAATATTGGGTCAGGTACTCCAGTACATAAGAGGAGCAAGGCGCGCAGCAGGCATGCAGCAGCAGCGGCGGACGGGACACCACGCACAGCCGCTCTATTGCTTTTTCAGTCTCCCGCTGGAAGTTCGGTTTTTCCATTTTACCGCGCCTCTTTTCCACTTTACTATCCCTATTATGCCACACCCGGCCCCAAAAGAAAAGCCCCCGCTAATGGCGGGGCTTTTGCTCAGCTGCCGTGCGTGCGCACCAGCAGCCGGTCCAGGTTATTGTGCTTGCGATAGGCTTCGCAGTACAGGCGGGTGCACTTCTGGTACAGGGCAAATTTCTTCCGGGCGGATTCCTCATCGCCGTATACCTTCCAGGTGCCCACGCACTTGGCACAGCGGGCGCCATGCCGGATAAATCCGCTGACATCCTCCGCCGGATAACCCAGGAACAATCCGATCTCATGCGGAAAATCCTTTCCCCTGTTCAGGCGGCGCACCAGCTCCACCACACAGCGCTCGGGGTCTTCGGTGGGGTAGCGCTTTTCCCTCAGAATGGCGCGTGCCCCCTGCTCCCGCAGGTCCCGCCGCAGTTTTTCCGGGCGATACATGTAGATGAGCTCCCGGTCACCCAGGCTTTTTACCGGTACCAGCCGGATACCGCAGGGCACCAGCCGTTGGTTCAGTCGGCGGATACTCTGCCACAGCGTGCGGGTATCCTCCGCTGGGCAGCTGAATAGGTTTCCTGTTTTTAGCCCTGCCATGGTGGGGCTGCACTGCTCCACCACCAGTTCTTCCGACATCCCGACGCCCCCTTTCCGCTTGTGCTGTTAGTATATCATTTTGGCTCCGCTTTATTTACGCTGGAACAGCCCGCCCAGGCCGTGCTTTTCCTCACAGGGCGCGGTGGTCACGCTTTTCAACTCATAGCCAGTCTCGGCGATCACCGCCCGCAGGCGTTCCTCCCCCAGCGGTTCCTCGCACTGGATGACCGTTTCGCCCTTGGTGTGGCTGGAGCTCACCTTCTTTACAGCAAAGTGGCTGCGGATGGCATCATTGATATGCGCCTCACACATGCCGCAAGCCATACCATCCACCTTCAGCGTCATCTGTACCATCTCACTCATCCTTTCTTCTCCGCCGCGTTTTTCAGCAGTGTTTTTATTTTGTATTTGATGTAACTGAGTCCCGCGGCCACCGCCAGCAGCAGCGCCGCAGTCCAGCACAGTTCCTGTATGTTCATGGGGTCCTCCTTAGGAGGCTGCCTCTTCTACCGCCTGGCGGTCACACAGCCCCGCCAGGCTTTCTTCCGGCACCTGCGCCAGCAGCTGGCAGATCATCGTCTGCGGCTCTGTCAGCTCCGGGAAACCCTGCCGCAGCAGTGCCGCCGCGCTGTGGTAGTACCGCTGGTACCGCTTGGCCGTTCTGCTGCCGTATTCGGTCAGCGAGACCGCCCCGCGGGTGCCTTTCTTCACTAACCCCAACGCCGTCATGGTATCCACCATATTATGGACGCTGGGCGGAGAAAGCTCTAGTGCCGCCGCTAGATCGACGCAGCGGGTGTGTCCGTTTGCGGCAGTCAGCCGCAGCAGCACCAGCAGGTAGCGGATATGGGCGGCCGTCAGTGCGTTTTGGTTAGCCATTGCTTACCTCCTGTTAAGGCAAAGGGGAAACGCAGATGCTTCCATCCGCGTCTCCCCGCCTGTTGCTTTGTTACTTCTGGTGGCAGGAGCCCGACATGGCGCAGTGGGCACAGTTGCAGCCACAGCTGGATTTTCCTTTTTTCTTGTCCTTTACCAGCTTCCGGATGATGAGTACAACAATGAGAAGCAATACGGCCGAGATCAGAATCGTACCGATATTTTCCGTGATCCATGCTAGCATAAGTCCGACTCCTTTCTGTTATGTCTATGGTCTAAAGTGATTTTGCGAATTACATCTCTACCTTGGTGGTCAGCTTGGTGGCCTCCTTATAGGGGCGTACCAGCATGTAGATGATAGCAGCGAGTACGATGACCGCAGCGATCACACCAATGATATTGGCATTGCCGGTGAACAGGCCGCCGAACTGGTTGATCATCAGGGCTACCGCATAGGCAAAGCCGCACTGATAACCGATAGCGAACCAGGTCCACTTGGGGCTGTTCATCTCACGCTTGATAGCACCGATGGCGGCGAAGCAGGGTGCGCACAGCAGGTTGAATACCAAAAAGCTGTAACCGGTGATGCCGTTGAACGCAGCCGCGATAGCATCATATACCGTACCGGCGCCGCCGCTGTACAGTACGCCCAGCGTACCAACGATGTTTTCCTTCGCAACCAGACCGGTGATAGAAGCAACGGTCGCCTGCCAGTTGCCCCAGCCCAAAGGTGCAAAGATCCAGGCGATGGCATTGCCGATCTTGGCCAGGATGGAAGCGCTGATCTGATCCTCCTCCAACATGCCGAACTGCCCGTCCAGCCAGCCGAAGCGGGAGGTAAACCACACAAAGATGGTGGAAAGCAGAATGATGGTACCAGCCTTCTTGATGAAGGACCAGCCGCGCTCCCACATGGAACGCAGGACATTGCCCAGAGTGGGCCAGTGATACGCGGGCAGCTCCATTACGAAGGGAGCGGGATCGCCGGCAAACATCTTGGTCTTCTTCAGCATGATACCGGAAATGATGATGGCAGCCATGCCGATGAAGTAAGCGGAGGTGGAAACCCAGGCGCTGCCGCCAAACAGAGCGCCGGCGATCATGGCGATGAAGGGAACCTTCGCGCCGCAGGGGATAAAGGTGGTGGTCATGATGGTCATGCGACGGTCACGCTCATTCTCGATGGTACGGGAAGCCATGATGCCGGGGATACCGCAGCCGGTACCGATGAGCATGGGGATGAAGGACTTACCGGAAAGGCCGAACTTACGGAAGATACGGTCCAGTACGAAGGCGATACGGGCCATATAGCCGCAGGCCTCCAGGAAAGCCAGCATCAGGAACAGCACCAGCATCTGGGGAACAAAGCCCAAAACAGCGCCGACACCAGCCACAATACCGTCCAAAATCAAGCCGGAGAGCCAGTCGGCAGTGCCGGCAGCTTCCAGGGCATTACCTACCAGTACAGGAATACCGGGTACCCATACGCCGTAGTCGGCGGGGTCTGGCTCCTCCCCGATCCTCTCGATGGTCGCCTTGGCCTTTTCATAGTCTGCCATGGTCGCCGTCTCGGTGGAGACAGCAAGGGTTTCCTCATCTTCTACCTCATAGGTAAAGGTGCCATCTGCGGCCAGAGAGCCATTTTCTTCGATGTAGGCATCATAGCCGTCTACGATTAGGGAAGCCTCGCCGTATTCCTCGGCAAGATCGCCGTAACCGCCATCAATGCCCAGCAGGTGCCAGCCATCGCCAAACAGGCCGTCGTTGGCCCAGTCGGTCGCGGGGGCGCCCACGCCCACCATGGCCACCCAGTAAACGATGAACATGACGACCGCGAAGATGGGCAGACCCAGCCACCGGTTGGTCACAATGCGGTCGATCTTATCGGAGGTGGAAAGACCGCCGTGATTCTTTTTCTTGTAGCAGGCCTTAATGACCTCGCCGATGTAGATATATCTCTCGTTGGTGATGATGGATTCGGCATCGTCATCCATTTCGGTCTCTACGGCCTTGATGTCGTTTTCGATGTGCTCCAATACTCCCTTATCGATATTCAGGGAGGAAAGCACCTTATCATCGCGCTCAAAGATCTTGATGGCGTACCAGCGCTGCTGCTCTTCGGGCATATTGTGCACGGCGGCTTCCTCAATGTGGGCCAGGGCGTGCTCTACGCTGCCGGAGAAGGTGTGCTGCGGAACGGTCTTGCTGTTCTTGGCGGCATCAATGGCAGCCTCGGCGGCAGCCATCACGCCGGTACCCTTCAGGGCAGAGATCTCTACCACCTTGCAGCCCAGCTGGCGGGAAAGCTCTTCTACATTGATCTTATCGCCGTTTTTCTTTACCAAATCCATCATGTTGATGGCGACGACGACCGGGATGCCCAGCTCGGTCAGCTGGGTGGTTAGGTACAGGTTACGCTCCAGGTTGGTACCATCAATGATGTTCAGGATGGCATCGGGGCGCTCGCCCAACAGATAATTACGGGCTACTACTTCTTCCAGGGTGTAGGGGGAAAGGGAATAAATGCCGGGCAGGTCGGTGATGGTAACACCCTCGTGCTTTTTCAGCTTACCTTCCTTTTTCTCTACGGTAACACCCGGCCAGTTGCCTACAAACTGGTTGGAGCCGGTCAGCGCGTTGAACAGGGTAGTTTTACCGCTGTTGGGGTTACCGGCAAGGGCAATTCTTACATCCATGCGTTATGGCCTCTCTTTCTGATGATTTTGATTAGCAGACGCTAACCATATGTCGTTAAAAATGCGGGATGCAGCCTCCCGCGGGGTCCGACTTATTCTACCTCTATCTGTTCGGCATCGGCCTTGCGCAGAGAAAGCTCGTACCCGCGCACCGTTACCTCGATGGGATCGCCCAGCGGCGCTACCTTGCGGATATAAACCTCAACACCTTTGGTCAGGCCCATATCCATGATGCGTCGCTTGATGGCGCCTTCGCCATGGATCTTTACCACACGGACGGTCTCGCCGATCTTGGCCTCTTTCAGATTTTTCATCGTCTGGTTCCTCCTTCTTGTCACATTTCGCTTGTGCTTATGTAGTGTAAAAAGGCATCGCTGCCGTTATACCATAATTTTCAGCGCCATCTCTTTGCTGATGGCCACGCGGGCTTCCTTTACATTCACTATCACATTGCCGCCCAGGGTGTTTACCACGGTCACTTCACCGCCCACCACAAAGCCCAGATTCTCCAAATGGCGTTTTACCTCCGGGCTGCCGCCAATGCGCTTGATGATATTTTCTTCCCCTACCTGCGCCAGGCTTAAAGGCATCATTTGTTTGTCCTCCGTTCCTCAGCCGGTGTCTTTCTTTTGGCTGATGTCACTTTGAAGTTAGCGCTTGCTAACCATGCATTATAATACAAAAACCGCCCTCTCTTGTCAATGGATTTTTCTCAAAAAAAATTCTCCTCCCGCATTTTCGGCAGTCCTGCCATCAGGTTAGCCTTGACTAACAAAAAACTTGTGCAGTTTGCCAAGGCTAACTCGTCATTTCCCCCGCCGCATTACTGTTTTGCTCCTTTTTTATGGAGAATTTCCCCCACAGCCTTGCACTTTGCCCCAAAAATGTGTAAACTATACTCGTAAGGTCTTATTTGCGGCCCATCCATCTCTTATTATGTAAGGAGTATTCTATGCTGGAATTGCAACACATCAGCTACGAAACCGAAGAAAACCGTGAAATACTGCACGATATCAGCCTGACGATCCAGGACCGCTTTGTGGCCATCACCGGCCCCAATGGCGGCGGTAAATCCACCCTGGCCAAAATCATTGCCGGTATCTATACCCCCACCTCCGGCCGCATTCTGCTGGATGGCGAGGACATCACCGCCCTTTCCATCACCGAACGCGCCCGCCGGGGCATCAGCTATGCCTTTCAGCAGCCCGTGCGCTTTAAGGGTCTGCGGGTCGGCGACCTGATGAACCTGGCCGCCGGAAAGGACGCCAATATCGCCGAAGTCTGCGCCTACCTCAGCGAGGTTGGTCTTTGCGCCCGGGACTACATCGACCGGGAGCTGGACGCCAGCCTCTCCGGCGGTGAATTAAAGCGCATCGAGATCGCCATGGTGCTGGCCCGCGGCACCGCCCTTTCGGTCTTTGATGAGCCGGAAGCCGGTATCGATCTCTGGAGCTTTCAGAATCTCATCCGTGTCTTTGAAAAGATGTACGAGCAGACCCGCGGCAGCATCCTCATTATCAGTCACCAGGAACGCATCCTTAATATCGCCGATACCATCGTTCTGCTGAAAGATGGCCGCCTGGCGGAATGCGGTCCCCGGGAGGAAGTCCTCCCCCGCCTGCTGCGCAATATCGATACCGCCCCGCCGGTGTGCAGTATGCTTTCCGATCCCATCAAGGAGGTGCGCTGACCATGATTGACGAAATCCAGAAACGATTGCTGAAAGAGGTCGCCGATCTCGACAGCCTGCCGGTAGGCGCCTACAATATCCGTGCCAATGGTGCCCCCGCCGGGCGCAATACCACCGCCCATATCAATATCGTCACCAAAACCGATAAACCCGGCATCGATATTATCATCGCCCCCGGCACCAGGAATGAAAGCGTCCACATTCCCGTGGTCGTCAGCCAAACCGGCCTTAAGGATTTGGTCTATAATGACTTCTATATCGGTGAAAATGCCGATGTGGTCATCATTGCGGGCTGCGGCATCCACTGCGCCGGGGCCGAGGAAACCTCCCACGACGGCATCCATACCTTCCATGTGGGGAAAGGCGCCCACCTACGCTATGTGGAAAAGCACTACGGCGAAGGCGAAGGCCGCGGCAAGCGGGTAATGAACCCCACCACCATTGTCTACCTGGAGGAAGGCGCTTCCATGGATATGGAGACCACACAGATCGCCGGAGTGGATGACACCCTGCGCAAAACCGGCGGCACCCTGATGGCAGGCTCCACCCTCACGGTGCACGAGAAGATCATGACCACCGGCGACCAGCACGCCATCACCGATTTTGCCATCGACTTGAACGGTGAGAACTGCAGCACCGATGTGGTAAGCCGCAGCGTGGCACGGGACCACAGCAAGCAAGAGTTCCGCAGCAGCATCAATGGCAACAATGCCTGCGCCGGTCACAGCGAATGTGACGCCATCATCATGGATAAGGCCTGCGTCATCGCCACCCCGGCCCTTACCGCCAACCATGTTGATGCCGCCCTGATCCACGAAGCCGCCATCGGCAAGATCGCCGGGGAACAGCTCATCAAACTGATGACCCTCGGCCTGACCGAAGAGGAAGCCGAGCGGGAGATCGTCAACGGATTCCTAAAATAAACGAAGGAGGCTCATCCCATGAATATTACCGAACGCTTCTTAAAATATGTGGGCTACGGCACCAACAGCGATGAAAAGAGCGAGACCTGTCCCTCCACCCCCAATCAGCTGGTGCTGGGGGCCGCCATTGCTGAAGAACTGAAAGCCCTAGGACTTACCGATGTAGAGCAGGATGCCGATGGCTATGTTTACGGCTATCTCCCCGGCGAGGGCGAAGCCCTTGGCCTTATTGCCCACATGGATACCAGTCCCGCCGTCAGCGGCGATCACATTAAGCCCCGCATTGTCACCTACCCCGGCGGCGTACTGGAGCTGGGCACTTCCACCCTTTCCCCCACCGATTATCCCTTCCTGGAGGAATACATCGGCCAGGAGCTTATTGTCACCGATGGCACCACCCTGCTGGGCGCCGATGATAAAGCCGGTGTGGCGGAGATCGTTACCCTGTGCGAGTACCTGCTGGCTCACCCCGAGGTAAAGCATCGTCCCATTGCCGTCTGTTTCACCCCCGATGAGGAGATCGGCCGCGGCACCGACCGCTTCCGCATGGATCGCTTTCCTGCCAAGGAAGCCTATACCGTGGATGGCGGCGAGCTGGGCGAGATCGAGTATGAAAACTTCAATGCCGCGGCGGCGACGGTCAAGGTGCAGGGGCTCAATATCCACCCCGGTAGTGCCAAAAACAAAATGAAGAACGCGGCCCTGCTGCTGGCGGAATTTATCGGCCTGCTGCCCGCCGCCGAAACTCCCGCCCACACCGAGGGCTATGAGGGCTTCTTCCACCTCTGCGAAATGTCGGGCGATGAATCCTCCGCCGAAGCGGCCTACATCATCCGCGATCACAACCGGGAAAAGTTCGAGACCCGCAAGGTGCTCATGCAGCAAACCGCCGATTTTATGAATCAGAAATACGGCGCCGGCACCTTTACCCTGCATATGACCGATAGCTACTACAATATGAAGGAGAAGCTCACCGACCATATGTACCTAATCCATAACGCCGAAGCCGCCATGCAAAAGGCCGGCGTCACTCCCAAGATCGTCGCCATCCGCGGCGGCACCGATGGCGCCCGTCTCTCCTACGAGGGGCTCCCCTGCCCCAACCTCTCCACCGGCGGTCTCAATTTCCACT
>ENA-ORTF01004618-ORTF01004618.1-human-gut-metagenome-genome-assembly--contig:-NODE-4618-length-10272-cov-3.781834_pt1 | contig 10272 bp, 7 predicted proteins | sample MGYA00241908_ERZ509180 | MGnify/ENA primary metagenome ERZ509180 (study PRJEB26280, sample SAMEA2338814) | human gut metagenome | biome: human gut; feature: human-associated habitat; material: faeces...
GGCTCCGCCGCCGAGCGGCATCGGCGCCCTGCGGACGGGCGACGTCGTCCTGTTTCGCTGCGAAGGGCGCCATATCCTGCACCGCATCGTCGGGATCGAAACAGGCGTCCGCTGCGAAGGAAACCGTCCCGTATGCGCACCAGCCGCAGGGAATGCCCCGTCCCCTGCGGCATCCGCGGAAAACCCCGCAGAGAGGGATTCCGCCGCGGGGACACTCCGTTTCACCCTGTCCGGGGACGGTAATTACCGCACGACGGAGCATTGCCTCGGCAAGGATATCGTCGCCGTGATGACGGCTGTCATCCTGCCGTCGGGACGCATCGTCCGCACCAGCTCCCGCCGCTGGAAACGGCGGTCGCGCAGGTGGCTGGCACTCCCCCGGGGCGTGCGGCGTTTCGTCCTCCGGGTCATGTGGCGGCTCGGAATCCGGTAACCGGAGACCGGACGGCCGATAAATGCGGTTCCCGGGAAACGGCAGTCTGCAAAAAAGCACTCCAGACCGGCCAACGAAACAGCCGCACCGGAGTGCGTCTGTTTCCAGCACAAAGCGTTACGCTTCATCGAATTCCCGCAGCTCGCGGATACGCCGCTGCAGGTCACGGATACGCCCCCACTCATGATGTGTTATCACGATGCAGGCAACCGCCGTCAGCGAGAGCAGGGCGGCGACCGTCCACCACATGCCATGCGCCGTATAGTAGCCCGCCGCATACAGCAGCATGCCTGCAACGAACAGGATTACGACGACATACTGGAAAATATAATACGCTCCGGCAAAGGCCGCATAGCGGGTCATGCGGTGTTCACACTCGACGATATCGGCATCGCAGCGCGACACCCGCAGCAGCAACCACAGGGAAAAGAACGAAGGGAGCAGACATAAAAGGTAGCCCGCCACGACCCACCAGATGAAAATACCGGATACTCCGCGGAATTTGCCGATTGCGACACATAGCGGGACAACCGCCACACCCAACAGCAGCATGAGCTGTACATAGTGCAAGTACGAACCGACACGTCCCCGCAGCATACGTTCCATATCCTGCCGCCGGATCACCTGCTCCCGGTCGAGCCGTTCCGAGAGTACTTTCCATTTGAGTTTCAACTCTTCGAGTTCCATAATTCCTGAATTTTACCGGTTATACATTTTACGCAGTTTGCAGCGGATACGGGTCAGTTTCACGGCCACATTGCCGGGAGACAGGCCCGTGATGGCGGCGATCTCCCCGGCGGGACGTTCTTCGAGCCACAGCAGGATCAGCGCCCGGTCGAGCCGGCCCAAGCGTGAGATCACCGCATACAGCTCGTCGAGCTGCTCGCGGGCCTGCATATCGTCGTCGCACGCCAGGTCGACCGAAAGGCGCACGCTTTGCGGACGCCGCATCCGGCGGCGGACAAACGAAATGCAGGTATACAACGCGATGCGGTATACCCACGTGGCAGTTTTGCTCTCTCCCCGGAAATCGGGGAATCCCCGCCACAGAGCCAGCACGACCTCCTGAAAATAGTCGTCGATCTGCCCGCGCCCGGGTGCATAGACATAGCACACCTTGTAGATTATGCGTTTGTGATGCTCGATAAGTTCGATGAACCGCTGTTCCGTATCCATGTTTCAGCCTTTTACCCCAATAGTCGCCAGGGAGTGCAAAAAATTACGGCTGCCGATAAAAAAGGCCGAAACCCACGCGGGTGTGGGATTATAATGATGTAACGACTTGATTTATCGGGTCGTTACATTTTTGTATAGGATAATAGGTAACGAAAAGGCAACGGTTTATTTTCAGCGTCTTGCGCTCAAATACCGCATTTCAAATAACCGATTACAAAATACAAAAAAAATGCGGATTTGACAAATTTGCTAAAAGGGCAGCATTCTAACGCATGGATATTCCATTTTCTCAAGCATACAAGGTTCTTGTTGGAAGAAATAGAACAAGAAGTTATCATTAGTGTCAAAACACAAGATGCTTGAACAGTTTTATGTGTCAGTTATGATGAAGGAAATTCAACCGAATAATCATCGCAATAAAAACAATCATTCACTTATTTTCTTCCTCTCAAAGAAGGGTTCGGGCAATATGATTTTATCTCTATTGCAGCATTCTCGCTCTGTCAACAAACAATGAAATTGATCATTGAACGCTTGAATCGTACCCTTGTCGTGGCAACGTACAGTCATCGGGGCCTTTCGTCCGAAGATAAATTGAGGTTGTTCAGCATCAAAAAACCAAACACCTTCCCAGTTTACTACTGTTCTGAAATACAGCCTAAACCCCCTCTTCGCCTGATCCCATACATCATCATCGATTAGGAAAATATCTTCCACCGAATATAACTGGGAAAGAAAACATTGATTTCATCGAGTTGCAACAAGCTGAATCCGCTGACTGCTGCTATTCAGCATAAAATTATCGTAATTATCTTTGTCGAGCGGAGAAAGATAACCGTTTATTTTCGCAACAAGTCCCATCTGGTCGCGCCGGTAATAACAAGTGTCGGTACTATTGTGTTCTCTTAACCCGGAAGGGCATCCAGATCGACGAAAAAGCTATACTATTGATTTACAGCCAGCAGGAATCGGATAAATTAGTTCTTCGCCACTTGCGAGCGTGAAGGTGATTGTAGAGTTCAGAAGATGTCTAAAACTCGAATGCATGGGTCCAGACATCAAAGATAGGGGTATTCCTCAAGTTGAGCCGCTTGAAGATCAGGAGCTGCTGGCATATACTACGAGAAAAGAAGCAGAGTGAGATAATGCAAATACTCGGTCAAAGCACGGGTAACATTACCAGCCAGAGAACATATATACACAGGGAACTCGGGGCTGACAGCCTCCGACAACCTATACCTTTGTCTGCGGGAGTAGATGAAGCCCGAGGCAGAGCCTGAAGAGGCAGAAATGGAGGTGCTGAAACTGAAGTTAAAATCGAAAACGAGAATCGGACTGCAGCAGAGGCGGAACGTAACTGAAAAAGATAAGGAGGAATCTTACGGGGGCCTTATCAAATTAGGCCGATATGCTCTACCGATACAGATAAATTGTAAATACCACCTGTTTTTATCCAGCACCTCATTTGCTTGGCCGACATAATAGTATGGCAAGTTGCACAGAACGATAAACTCGAATTCGGAAATTTATAGCATCTACAGGAATAACCCTATTGCTACATCTTATTTACATAACTCGTAAGAGAAACTATGAACACTCTATATACGGGGCACTGTACCGGAGCCGAGGTCAAAAAAAGCACAGGTTGCAGAATTGCCCGAGGCAAGGGTGTTCCATACCGGATCGGTGATCGAATTCTGAAACCGAAGACGGGAACACTTGCCGATCCAGAAATCGATAAAATGAATAAAGTTTCGGATTCTCATGAAGGGCCTGGTGTCAAATCGTTGGCGGAAGAGGTTATCGCCGTTTTATACGGACGGTTCCGGCAAGGTTCTCTGCGGGCCTAAAGAATCCGGAATTGGAGTTTGGACAACGGAAGTAAGGGAGAAATCTGTTATAGCGCAAGAAAAGGGTAAACCGGTTCCTGCTCGATGGAAGCGCTGCCGACCTCTGTCCGATCTGGGTCTTGTCTTTCAGCGAGTTCCAACGTTACAAGCCTTCGCAAAGTCCACATCTTTTTCTTAGGAAAAACGCTAAAAAGTTTACCGTAAGTGGTTTATTCCCTATTTTTTGCCTATCTTTAACGTCGGTATGAAATTTCTAAATGAAACCATATTATAACCAAAGCCGATAGCGTATCCGGGATCGCCTTACGACACACTATGCAGGCGCAAGCCGAAAGGCAAAGAACAACCATCTTAAATATTTTATAGAATCATGAAAATTGCAATTCCTACAAGAGACTGTCGCATCGACGACCACTTCGGCCATTGCGACCATTACACGATCTATACGATAGAAAACAAAACCATTGCAGCACGCGAAGAGCTGCCCTCGCCGCAGGGGTGCGGTTGCAAGTCGGGCATCGCTGCCGACCTGCAGCGCCTCGGCGTTACGGCGATGTTGGCGGGCAATATGGGCGAAGGGGCCAAAAACAAACTCGAAGCCCACGGCATCACGGTCGTGCGGGGTTGCAGCGGCGACATCGAGACAGTAGTCAAAAGCTACCTCGCAGGATTCATTCTCGATTCGGGCAAGAGGTGCGCCGGACACGACGGAGCGCACCGATGTGACGGGCACGGACACGAACATACGCACGAGTGCGGACATTAAGTTCCGGAAGCATGAAAAACAGGCTGAGAACGAATATCCTGATCGACGCCGGACTGCTGGTCGGCATGGCGGCGGTCAGCATCAGCGGCTTCGTGATGAACGTCATCCTGCCTTCGCGCCACGCCATTCGCCATGCCGGAGCCCGTGCCCATGCATCGCAGCTCCTGGGCATGGGGCGGCACGACTGGGGAACGATACATACCTGGGTGGGCGTGGCATTGCTGCTACTGTTGATCTTGCACGTCGCGTTCCACTGGAAAACGATTGACGCCTTCTTCCACAAGAACCTCCCGAACAGAGGCGTGCGAACCGCGGTCGTCGGACTGTTGACCCTCTTTGCACTCATGGCGATACTGCCATGAATCTATGCATTGTAGGCGGGCGCATGGGAAAGGCGGAGCAGAGCGAAACATGAGCGGATAGGCCCCTGAAAGTCGGAGATGATTTTCGGGGGCTTGCTTATATCCAGGGCTTCTGGACAAGGGACACTATACAGAGGTAGCCGGCCGTGCCGTTCGTCCATTAAACCGTTCACGCCGACGTCGTCGGCATTCCAGAATTACCGGATTTTTCGCCGACCACCTTTTCTGCGCCGGAATTTCCGGCTGAAATATGAACGGGATGGCCCTGGCCTTGACTCGTACGGTTTTATTGAGTACCTTTGTGAATTCCAAAATTTTCAGATCATGCACTTAAAAATCGAACCGAAAAAGGTGGTCGATGCTTACAGTACGCCGATCGTCCAGCAGACATCGTTCTGGTCGAAAGTGAAGGAGCGGTTGGGAATGGATTCCCGGGCATTTGATTTTTCGGTCCGCAACAGCGAAATTTACACCAATGTAGGCGGCTATGCACATACGCAGGGCGACTTCATCACATTCTTTCAATACCTGAACACCGAGGATTACATCGCCTATTTCCCTTACGGTCCAGAGATCGAGCCTTCGGAAGAGAACCACGGCCGTTTTCTGGAAGAGTTGTCCGAATCGCTGCGTTCGTACCTTCCGAAGCACTGCGTGGCCCTGCGCTATGATCTGAACTGGGAATCGCACTGGTGCAAGACTGAAAATTTCGATACGAAGGGCAACTGGCTCGGACTGCCAGATAAGGAGTTTCAGGAGTTTAAGCTCAATTACGGCACTGCGGAGTGGAATCTGCGTAAAGCCAATACCAACATTCTGCCGGCCAACACAATCGTCGTGGACCTGACGCCCGATGAAGCGACTATTCTCGACCGCATGAAACCCAAGACGCGCTACAACATCCGTCTGGCCCGGCGCAAGGGAGTCAATGTGCGTGCGGTCGGCATCGAAGGACTGGATGTCTGGTACGAACTTTATATGGAAACCGCCTTGCGAAACGGACTTTACATCAACGACAAGAGCTATTTCCATTCGGTCTTCGCCTCGAAGATGGAGTGTCCGGACAAGGCGGTGCAGGTGAAATTGTTGGTCGCCAGTTTCGACGACACACCGCTGGCGGCGATGTTCCTCATCCTTTCGGCCCACCGGGCGACCTACCTCTACGGAGCCTCTTCCTCACGGATGCGCAACCTGATGCCGACCTATGCCCTGCAATGGCGGGCTATGCAGATCGCCAAGGAGAACTGTTGCAGCGAGTACGATATGTTCGGCATCGCCCCGTGTCCGGATCCGTCACACCCGATGTATGGCCTTTACAAGTTCAAGCAGGGATTCGGCGGCGATGTGTACCATCAGCTCGGATGCTGGGACTATCCGCTCGAAAAGGAGAAGTATGACTATTTCTGCGCCTGCGAGATGAACATGCAAGGCTATTACCGGAACTGAAATACGAAGGTAGGACCTGTTTTCATGGAGCATCCATTCGAAAAGGTTGAACAATGCCGCAGGTTGTCTTTGCCCTTACCCCCCCCCGTCGGTGAACACTAGCTGGCGGGAGATGGCTGACTATTAAAAATACGATAACAGGTGAATATGACTTTGGAAGTAACGCTTCGACTTTTCGTCGCTCTGTTGCTGGGCGGAATCGTCGGAATAGAACGGGAATTCCGTTACAAAGATGCGGGGTTCCGCACGCATTTTCTCGTCGCGCTGGGCAGTGCCCTCTTCTGCGTCGTTTCGCAGTACGGATTTGGCATAGATCTGAAAGATTCGTCGCGGGTGGCCGCGCAGGTTGTCTCGGGAATCGGATTCCTCGGCGCTGGAACCATCATCTTTCAGAAAAATATGGTACGCGGACTTACGACAGCAGCAGGACTGTGGGTAACGGCGGCTATCGGACTGGCTTGCGGTACGGGAATGTATGCTGCGGCCGCGATCGCTACGGTGATGATACTGCTGGGACTGGAGGTGCTCAACGCCTTGATCCCACAGGTGGGAACGACGACCGTGAGCCTGACTTTCTCGGCTACGTCGAAAGAGAGCGTCAAAAGAGTGGTCGATCAGATCAAGGACGACTGTATCGAGCTGTATTCCTACGAACTGAAGGATCGTCGTACCTTGCAGGGCGAAATCTTCGAAGCTCGGCTGGAGATGAAAGTGAAACGCGGCAACCACAACGAGCGACTCATCGGTTATATGGATGAATTCGACGACGTTATGATTTCGAGTATCGAATAATATTTACGGGTTCAGACGCGACCGGATTATCTTTTCACCCGCACCTCGTACAGATCGCTGCGGCGATCCTTGAGGTTGCGGACGCTGCCGTAGGTGTGCAACTCGTTCAACAGGTTCAGGTTAATGTCCGAAATAAGGATCATCTCCGTATTGGGCGTCGCCTCCGCACGCCGTCCGTCCGTCGGAAAAGCGAAATCGCAGGGCGTGAAGACTCCGGAGCGCGCATACTGAATGTCCATGTTGTGCACCTTGGGCAGGTTGCCCACACTGCCTGCGATCACCACGAAACATTCGTTCTCGATGGCGCGGGCATGGGCGCAGACTTGCACGCGCGAATAGGCATTCTGCGTATCCGTGAGGAACGGCACGAAGAGAATCTGCATCCCCTCGGAGGCCATAATGCGTGAAAGTTCCGGAAACTCAACGTCGTAGCAGATCAATACGCCGATCTTCGCGCAGTCCGTCTCGAACGTGCGGATCGTCTTGCCGCCGCTCAATCCCCAGCACTTCATCTCGTCGGGCGTAACGTGCAATTTTTCATACATTTCGTAAGTTCCGTCACGGCGGCAGAGGAACCCCACGTTGTAAAGCTGCCCGTCGTCTTTGATCTGGGGCATGCTGCCCGTGATGATATTGATGTTGAACTTAATGGCCAATGCGATAAACCGGTCCCGGATTTCATCCGTATATTGCGCCAGCCCGCGAATGGCCTCCGATTCGCTGACATCGTTGAACCGCGCCATAAGCGGAGCGTTGAAATATTCGGGAAAAAGAACGAAATCGCTCTGATAGCCGCTCACGGAATCGACGAAAAACTCCACCTGTTCGAACAGGTCGTCAAGGGTCTTGTAGCTGCGCATTTGCCACTGTACGATGCCTACGCGCACCGTGGTTTTGGGCAGGATGTACTCCTCGGTCGGAGCCTGATAATAGATGTTGTCCCACTGAAGCAGGCAGGCGTAGTGGCGCGACTCCTCGTCGTTGGGCAGATAGTTGCGCATTACTTTACGGACATGGAAATCGTTCGAGAGCTGGAACAACAGCACAGGATCGACAATTTCACGTTGGCGCACTTTGTCTATATATTCCTTGGGGCGCATCTGTTCCGCATACTTATGGTAGTTGGGCAGACGGCCCCCGAACATGATGGCTTTCAGGTTGAGTTTTTCGCACAGTTCCTTGCGGTATTCGTACATGCGCCGCGCCAGACGCAGTCCCCGGTAGTCGGGATGGATGAAGACCTCGATGCCGTAGAGGATGTTACCCTTGCGGGTGTGGGTGTCGAATGTTTCATTCCCCGTAACCTGGGCGTAGGTGTGGTCGTTCTTCACGTCATCGTAATTCACAATGATCGAAAGCGCGCAGCCTACGATCTTGCCGTCCACGACTACGACGATCTGCCCCTCCGGGAAGATGCGAATCAGTTTGTCGATTTGCTTCGGCGTCCAAAAAACGTCGCTTCCATCGGCATAGACGCGGGTAAAGGAACTGGCCAGTTGGTCGTAATCCTCTTTCTGAAGATTGCGAATTTCTACTTTATTGATTTCTAACGTTTCCATAAACACATGGGTTGAAAAAACGTACAAAGATACTCTTTAACTTCCGAAAACGCCAGAGAGAGGAAAATATAAGAAGAGCGGCACTCGAAATTCACACCGCTCTCCTCTCTGCCGGTGCCGCAGACTTTATCACCCCGAATTAAGAATCGTAAGTTGCGGAAACGGGAACGAAATACCCTCCTCGTTGAAGGTGGCGTAAATTGTAAGTTTCTTCATGGTTAGTATATGGAATTCAGCAGGTCCGTTTTCCCGTCGTTTACAAGTTTGAGGATCAGCTCCCCGAAGAGGGTGTTCTGCCAGGCGAACCACGCGCGGGTGAAATCCGCGGCATCGTGGCGCGAAAAACTTTCGTGCATGAATCCCGTTCCGGCGTCGGTGGTGATCAGCTGGCAGATGCAGTCGCGGATCTCTTCGTCGTCGGTCGCCGTGAAGGCCCGCATCATAATGCTCATGGGCCAGATCATTTCGACGCCGATATGGGGTCCTCCGATGCCCTCTCCGGCAGCTCCGCGCCAGAAATAGGGATTTTCCGTGCTCCACACGAACCGGCGCGTGTTCTCGTAAATCGGGTCCGTGCGCTCCACGTCGCCCAGATAGGGCATTGCCAGCAGCGACGGCACATTGGCATCGTCCATTAGGAAGCAGCCTCCGAATCCGTCCACCTCGAAGGCGTAGATCTTCCCGAACTCCGGATGCTCCACGACAGCGTATTGCTGCAATGCCCCGGCCACCTCGTCGGCCAGCGCCGTGCACTCGGCGGCAAGCTCCCGCTCGCCGTTCACCGCCGTCAGGATTTCGGCAGCCTTGCGCAGCGACGTGACGGCCATGAAGTTCGACGGCACGAGGAATCCGAAGGTCGTGGCGTCGTCCGAGGGGCGGAACGCCGAGACGATCAGCCCCACGGGTTTCACGGGGTTGCCGCGCCCCACATGGCAGCGGGTGTCCAGCTGACGGTCCGTCGTGCGCAGGAAGGTGTAATCGCCCGGACCCTCCTTCATCTGCTGCTCTTTCAACGTTTTCACGATGTTATGCATCGCCTCGACCCATTCGGCGCCGAAGACCGACTCGTCGCCCGTGGTTTTCCAGTAATGGTGCGCAAGGCGCAGAGGATAGCAGTGCGAGTCGATCTCCCATTTGCGCTCGAAAACCCAGGGACTTTGATCGTTGCCCGGATAGCCGACATCCTCGCCGACGCCCGTAGGCCCGACGTTGAAGGCATTAGCGTAAGGGTCGATATTGATGAGTTTGAATTGCCGCCGGATAACCCCCGCGATCATCTTCTGCAACGCCGGGTCCTTCTTGCACAGCTGCACGTAGGGCCACACCTGCGCCCCCGAGTCGCGGAGCCACATGGCCGGAATGTCGCCCGTGTAGACGTAGGTATCGGGATTGCCCGCCTCGTCCTCGCCGTAGTGTACGGTGGTGTCGAGCGTGTTGGGGAAGCAGTTGGCGAACATCCACCGCAGGCGTTCGTTGGTCAGAAGACCGCACACGCGGGCGATCTCCCCCTCTACCGCTTCCGACTTAAAAAGCCGCTGCTCCTCCGCGGGCCGCTGGTCGGCGTACGCCTCCGGTTCGTCGGGGCAGTACCACACCTTCTCTTCGGCCCCCATCTCGAAGCGCAGCTCCCCGCCCTTCATCACGTCGGCATGACCGATCCAAGGCTTCGTGTAGGGTTGACCATTGAGCCAAACACGCTGGATATACTTGTTCGCAGCGGAGTTGTTTTCGGCCGTGATCGTGAATACACCGCCCGGGACCTTCACTTCGGCCCGGTCGAAGAGCGGTGATCCGAACCAGTAGCGTCCGCCCGCAGGCTCGGCCTCGTACATTCCCAGCGACGAGAGGACGTACCATGCCGACATCTGCCCCACGTCCTCGTTGCCCG
>ENA-ORTF01004621-ORTF01004621.1-human-gut-metagenome-genome-assembly--contig:-NODE-4621-length-10266-cov-4.776026_pt1 | contig 10266 bp, 9 predicted proteins | sample MGYA00241908_ERZ509180 | MGnify/ENA primary metagenome ERZ509180 (study PRJEB26280, sample SAMEA2338814) | human gut metagenome | biome: human gut; feature: human-associated habitat; material: faeces...
TTGATTATTAATACTATTTAAATATAAATAAGAAATAGTTGATACTATACCTATTATTATTAATAAAAATATTGCTATTTTTTTCATCATAAATCCTTTTTATTATATCATTTATACTTTTATTCTTCAAGTTTTTTTAAGATTTTTGTCACAAAATAAATATATGAATTTTATATTTCAAATTTCACTAATCTTACTCTTCCTCCAGAATCATGGTACTCAATGGTATTACATTTAAATTTTGTTATCAAGTTGCCATTATTATCTACTGCATTATATAAATTAATTAAATTTTGCTTTTCATTTGATGATTCGTCTTGTAAATTTTGATATCTCGGAAAGAATACTTGTACTTTATATACATCTTCATAATCAGTATAATATTTATAATAATCATTATTTTCTTTCGCTAAATTAGCTAAAGAAATAATTTCATATATCGTAATATCATTCCTTCCACTATATACTGTATATTGTGCATTGTACTGTGTTACTTGTTGACTTTCCATTTGGCTATATATACTTTCAGAAGTTGCACCAAAATCTAGAAATAAAAATACAGCTAAGGATAAAATTAACACTCCTATTAGCACTCCTGCTGCCATAATTAAAGCTTTTGATGCATTTTCCATTGCTCTACCTCCTAATCTCTTTTAACTCTAACCCAGCTATTTACCTCCTGGGTAGTATCTTTAAATACTATTTTGCTAATTCTTCCATCAACACCTTTGTATTCTATATTTATACAGCTAAATTTACTATTCATTTTTTCTGCCTCTTCTATTGCTGTAAAATTACTTTTGAAATTTTCTTTTAAATTTCCATCTTCGTGATTAGAATTAAATTCATAAATCATCTCTATCTTATATTCTGGATTTTTTGTATTGTTGCTATTTACTTTATTATAAACACTGTGTAACTCCATAAGTGTAAGATCATCTTTATTATATGGTTCAAATTGATTATTGAACTCTGCTATTTGTGTACTTTTAGTTGATGTGTCATTTTGGTTTTGATAACTTGATAAATTGTTAAACATAAGAAACAATGCTCCTAAAATCATTAATGCTATTAATATTCCTCCTGCCATAGTTAGGGCTCGTGTTGCATTTTCCATTTTTATGTCCTCCTTGTCTATTTAGTAGTTGTTGCTGTCATAGAACTAAAAGAACTTGACATACTAGTTAATCCAATAAATACTAATGGTATAATTAAATATCCTACAAACAAACATACCATTGGTGCAAAACCTATTGCTTTACCTATCATACCTTTTCTTTTAATTAATCTTTCATTTGATTCTTTTCTTTTTTCTTGATAGTAATCTCTTTCAGAATCTAATTCGTCAAAAGCATCTGTTATTGGTATTTTTTCAACTGCTGCTTGCAAACTTTCAATTATTCTTATCATTGGTACATAGTTAACCTCTTCTTTCATTGCTTCCAAAGATTCCCATGCTCCTGCTTCATAGTTATTAACACATTTTGTAATTGGTGCTTTAAAAATGTTAGAATACCTTTCTAGCCATTCAAGAATTATTTCAACATTAACCCTTTCAATTCTCATAAGCATAAGTATAATTGTTTGGAATTGCATAACTTCATCTTCCATTTCTAATTGTCTCATCTTTGCTTGGAATACTAATATCCAAAGTGGTGCCATATATCCTATTACTGCAAAAACAAATGCTAATAGTAATTCAAACCATTGAACGTATTCAGTATTAATAACATGCAATTTATTATAAATTCTTTCAGCAGCTTTATCTATTTCAGTTGATTCTGCTCCTTCGTAATATTTTAATTTTTGTACAGATGTTTTTATTTGTTCTTGTGTTGTTTTTGGTTTTCCTCTATATTGATCTAATATAATATTATCTTGTTTTGTTATTTCCATAGCCTTTTTTTCATCTTTTTCAGATAATCCGCCTATAATATTATAATCTGTTGTCGGCTCTGTATATATGTAATTGATCGCCACTACATGTAATTGCGTAAATATAATTATAGAAGCACAAAATGTAACAATTGCAATTGCAATTCTATTCATGAATAACCATTCCATTTTTTGTGGAGATGCTGCATCTTTTAGTAATTGCACTACTTTTCTATATTCTTTAGTACCTTTTTTAGGTATAAACAAGTCTACTATTTTTTTTATAGGTTTCTTTTTATACAATTTTTCTTGCCAAGGATTTTCTGTTCTTGTATCTATGGCTGTTGAACCATTATCTTTTAATTTTCTAACTAAAACATAAGATACAAAAGTAATTAATAATATAAGCATTTGTACGATCATTCCTGCTTTTCCTTGATACCAACTAGCAGTAAATGAGAAATTAGAAATCGCCCAATTCTTCAAAGGCTCTAATAATAATACTGGTGCTATTGCAATAACAGATAAACTTTGAAAAACATAATTTAATTTGTCTCTTTTTAATATCTCTAATTGCATTTCTTGTGTAATATTATTAACATTTTTTAAATATAATGATGCTCCATCTACTTTTCTGTCTCCAAATTCTTTTGTTAAATATGACACTCCTGCAAATTCTTTCAAAAAGCTATTTGGAGCTATATCGTAATACTTTTCTAATTCCATTTCTGGATCATCAGAAATTAATATTTCATATATTTTTTCTCCTTGTCTTGATACATCTTTTTCATCATCTTGCGATACTTGATATATTGCTTCTTCTACCATGTTGTATTCATGGTATGCATGTCTTATTTCAGAGAAAAAATCAATTTGTTCTTTTAATATTTTATTATCAATTTTATCAACAGAACCATCTATTAATGTATCTATCATAAATAATTCAAACAATAATAATATAAACATTAATAAAAAGTTTTTTGATGAAATCATAATTGTTAATATCATAACAGGCACTACTATAGCAAGTGTTCTTGTTAAAATTTTAGCTGTTCCTTTTCTTGTATTATACTCATCATCTATATTAATAATTTCCAATCTTCTTCTAATTTTTAATGCATATCTTTTTATAAATGGAATTTTTATATATGTTAAATATAATTTTTGAAATAGTACTTCTGTTGAAAAGCTCTTTTGTTTTGTTCCTTGTTGTAATTTTTGAATTTTTCTATATTCAGATCCTTGCATTTTTTTAGATAATATAAAATAGATAAGTACTATTACAACTAAAGTTACAGCTGATCCACCCATAATATATAATATCATTTGGTTACTCACTTATATTAGCACCTCCTTTTTGTTGTTTTATTCTACATTATTTTAGTTCAATTACATAATTTTTTCATATTATGCTTGGGTTGTTTTTGGTTTTCTACCTCTTCTTTTTGGTTTATTTTCTACTGTTGCAGATACTTCTACAGTTTCCTTCTCAGATAATTTATTTCCCCAATGTTTTTCTACAAACTTATCAAATTCTTCTACGTCAGCTTCACTCATATTATTTCTCATTTCTCTTAAGTTTGTTTGAGTTATTGGATTTGTTATAACATATTCCCCATCTATATATTCTAAAATGTTTCTATATGTATATAATTTTTTATCTGTTGTTTTTTCAAAAAATCTTGTAGCATTATCAAAGAATTTATCAAACTTTCCTTCTAATGTTTTTTCTTTTCTATGATCAAATGTATATTCACTTTTGCTTTCAATTGGAATACATTCTGTAATTCTTTCTATGTATCTTTTTCCTCTAAAGTCTTTTACTTGATGTACATCAAAGTTTAGAACTTGTACAACTTGTTCTTCCGCTGTTTTTTCGTCTGTAAATACCCCTGTTCTAAGCATCGAGTTTCTTAGTGCTGTAACTAAGTTAGGAAATGTTTTTGCGTGGTGAGTAAATAATGTAAACTTAGATGCAACTTGAGCTGCTTGAATCATCCAAGATGCTACGGGGTCTGTTGCAACCTCACCAATGATATTAACAGAACCATCTGTTTTCTTTTGAACATCCAATCCCTCTTGTCCTGAAATAGTATCTGTTTCTCTGAATGTTAAAATGTTACGCGTTGGATATATTTTTCTTAAGTGTAACTCAAATGCTGTTTCCTGAACACGTATATTCATTGTTTCATATATATTTTCAATCATTCCCATAAGTAATGTTGTTTTACCAGAACCTTGTTCACCTGTAATGGCTGTAATTCTAGCTCCTTTTACTAAGAATTTTAATAATTCTATAGTATCTTCTTTTCCTTTGTCTCTTACTAATTGTTCTAATGTAGCTCTTTTTACGTCAAATTTTCTTACAAAGAATGCCCATGTTTCAGAGAAACTTGGTCTTACAACAACAACACGAGAACCATCTTTCATTTCATTTATTTTATAACCATTTGTGTCAGATAATTGTCCTGGATTGTTATATTTGTAAATGTTTTGACATACTCTTTTTAATTCTGCTTCTGTTCCAAAAGATAAAAATGCTAACCTAATTGATTTACCTTGGAAAAATATCCAAATACTATCACATGCTCTTGGTACTTTGTGCTCTGATACCTGGTTTAAGTAATCGCTATCAGTTTGTGCTACTTGGCTCAAAAAACTTTCTGGAAGTCCAGATACACCACCAGAAACACCATCTATATTCATATCTCTTACTTCATCAATGCTACTGTATCCTTTGTAATGTTGATATATTCTTTGTACAACAACACTTAATTTGTCTGAAAAAGATAATACTATATTTTCTTTTTCATATATATCTTCAATTTCATCACTTGTAATTACATAAGAAGGCTTTGTTTCTCCTTCTATATATTTTAATTCTGCTAAATCATATTTTTTGATTAATTCTGTTAATGCTTCATATGCAAATTCTTTTTTGTATGCATAAATTAAAATATCGAATTTGTCTTGTGCTGTTAAAAGTGATGGGATATCAAAAGGTATAGCTTTTGATATATTTGTTTCTGTTACTCCATATTCTTTTTGTAATAAATCGAATATTAATTCCTTTATGTATCTTTTGTCGTTAACATCTCCATATGTACATCCTTTTAAAGCTTTCTTTAATTCATATTTCTTGTTTTTTCTTCTCTTTAATTCTTCTTCAGAGAGACCTATATCATATAAGTTGATTTTAGTTATTTCATCTAATCTCTTTTTTACGAATTCTGTCATTACATCTATAGTATATGTTTTATCATCTACATCTACTGCTGTTTCTACTTTAGCAGTTTTCTTTTTCTTTATTATATAATACATTGCATATCCTGCAACTAATAAAACTACTAATGTTAACACAATGTTCGTTATAGTCATTTAGGTTTCCCTCCTTACCTTTTTATTGCTAAATCTTGTAATCTATACATAATATTTTCTGACGTTCTTTTTACTTCTGATAAAAAGAATCCATTTATATCTTCTTCATCTATTTTTCTAAGATTAAAAATTAAATCTGGTAATTTTGCTTCTTCGCAAGCTTCAAAAAATAGTGTATTATATGGTATTGTTGATACTTTATTTTTTTCTCCCATATAACGAGTAATATTTTTTATGCTATATTTTGAAAACTTATCATATTTTCCTATTAATAACAATGTTTTTTTAGAATTTAATATAGGTGTGTTTTCTCTTGTTTCCATAAATCTATCAATGCTTGTTAATCTTTGACTAATGTTAGCAACTATTAAATCAGAATTAGCTAATATCATTTCTCTAATGCTAGGATTCATTTCATTGTCTAAATCTATAAAAACTAAATCATAATAACTGTTAGCTAAGTTTATAATATCTGGATATGTTTTTTCTAGCTCGTCATAATCACTTGTTTCCCCTCTAAATCCTTGTAATACTTCTAATCTATCTTTAAATATTATTTTTGTATAATTTGTAATGTTTTCTGGAGAAAGTTTGTTACTTTTTACTACTTTAGCTAAACCAACAATTCCTTCTTCTAATATTTCATTTGTATTTGGACCAAATAGCCCGAAATTTCTTTTAACTTTCTTTTCTTTCCAAAAGCACTGATTTAGTGTGTCATCTCTATAACCTGTTGATATGATTAATATTCTATAGTTATGTTCTACCGCCATATATGTACTAATAGCTGCTATAGATAGCGTTTTACCTGTTTGTTCTCTTCCATCACTCCAAAATGTTACAACTGACATTTTTATACTCCTTTTTCTATCAATTTAATAGCTCTTCTTATTGTCATTTCGCTAACATCTCCTAATATTTCTTCTGACATATAAGCTAATCCATCTTTGTATTGTATGCTTAATTTTTTAAATTTTATTTTAGCAACTCTTTGGTTTTCATATATTACACTTAAATCTCCATTTTCTATTGGAAAATATATTCTATATTCATTCCAAATTATTTTATATCCTAGTGAAAGAAAATTAAGATAATCATCTTCTTCTTTTAACATTTCTTCAGCAAAAAGTACTTTTGTTAAACTTACAACAGTTTTTAATTCACTTAAAATTTCTAGTCCTTTTTTTAGTGAATATGCATCAAATGATGTTACAAAGTAATTTTTAAATGACTCTTCTAGTTTGAATATACTAAATCCTTCTATACTGTCTGTGTCTATTAAAACTATGTCATAATCCAAATCCTGTTCTTCTGAATATCCCAAATATCTTTTTATATCTTCTATATTTGGAAATCCAACAGCTATATCAATTTCTTCATATTCAGTTACATACATTTTTGTAGGATTTATAACTGGAACCACATATCTTGCTTTTTGTTTTGTAGTTGCATCTATTACCAACACTTTCTTTTTTAGTGTTGTTAGTATTTTAGCTATATATATTATTAAATCTGTTTTGTCATAAGCCCCTATAAATCCTATTTTCTTCATGTATGTATTTTCTCCTTTTCTATATTATTCTGTTGTAGTTCCAGATAATGAATCTAAATATTCTTTTCTTGAATTTTTAGAATTTGTTACACTTTCTTCCATTTTTGTTTCTAAGTTTGATTGTGCTTGTTCTCCTTGATTGTTGATTGAACTATTAATATAATTGTTTCTAATTTCTGCACTATTTCCATTTCCATATCTTGTTCTGATTTCTGTCATTGCTTTTTCTAGAATGTTAGGATCACTTTGTAATAGTTTTGAAGTACTTTCATTTATTGGATAAGTTGGTGTTGCTGCTTTTTGCATTCCTGCTTCTGTATATTTAGTAGCATAAATTTTAGCACCTTTTACTTGTGCACTATCAACAATTGCACAGCTCATATGTAATATTTCATCTTCTGATAAATTCATCCATATTGTATCTTCTGAATCAGCTGTACCAATAGTTGGTATTTCAACTTCTTTTTTTGCTACTACAATAAAATCTTGTCCATTTGGAAACATTACTCTTATATCAACATAGTCTCCTGTTACTAAATCTATTGGTAAAACTATCATATTGTATTCTTGTTTTCTAACATCATCTTGTACTTGATTATCACCTTTGCTTAATAATTCTGTTGTTAAAAGTGTATTTTTCTTCATTGTTACTTTAGCTATAAGTGGTACACTATTTAGTTCTAAATATTCCTTTGAATTATTTGAACCTATTATATAATAATTATCTGTTTCATCTTCTTTTTGTACTTCATATTCTTTATTATTTTTATTAATATATAGTTTAGGATTATTGTTTTTATCATATTTTGTATATATGTCATTTCCCTCTTTATCTTGTAATGCATAATTTTGAATCATTGTAATATCACTTGTTGCATTACTTGGAACTAAATTTTTATTAACAGTTTGTAGACTTAACATATCTGTGGTGATAACTTGTCCCGAGCTTACATCTTTATTCAAAACATAAGCTTTTACACTTGCTTTTAATTCTTCTTGCTCTTTTTTATTTTTATTCATCAATTGAATAAATAAAAATGCTATTACTACTCCTGAAATCAGTACCATTACTAACATTCCTAATAAAAATGAATTTCTTGCTTTTCTTTGCATTGGATTTGTTGCCATGACAAATTCCTCCCTTAAAATTTATTTGTATATATTTTTTTACAATCTTTTATTTAATTTTACCTCAAATATTACCTAAAATCAATCTAATCTCTTAACTGTAATTAAAAGTTAATATTCTTGTAATATTTTTGTAATATTTTAGCTACGCCTTCATCATTATTACTATCTGTAATATAATCTGCAACTTCTGTTACTACTGGTGTACTTCCCTGCATTACTACTCCTAGACCTGCATTTTCTATCATTTTTTTATCATTTATATTATCTCCAATTGCTATGACTTCTTCTGGTTTTATTTCTAGTTTTGTTATCAAAAATTTTATAGCATCCCATTTATCTACATTTGATAAAGAAATTTCTGTATAATAATATTCTATAGGAATATCTTCAGTTCCTTGCCTTATAACTTTTCTTGACATATGTGATACATCTAAAACTTCAATTCCATTTATTTTTTTTAATTTTTTCATTATATAATTAAATACTGTTTTATTATCGTCACATACTGTAATTTTTAAAAATTTATCTTCTTTCATTTCTTTTACATATTCATACATGTCTTTAACTATATTAATGTTTGTTTTTTTATTTTCTTCTTTTTTTAAATTTTCTTTGTAATAATATAAAACATTGTATTTTAATGATGTTGCTAATATTGTTTTGTCAGTATATACATTGTAACTTATACTGTTTTCTTCACATATTTTTATTATTTCCAATACTTTTTGTTTTGTAATATATTTTTCGTATATTGTTTTTTCATTTTTGATATCATAAATAAGAGCACCATTTCCTGCAATAAAATAATTGTTACTTCCTATTTCTTTTGCAATTGTTTTTATAGAATCTATTGGTCTTCCAGATGCTATAATTACTTCTGTTCCTTGTTCAATAACTTTTTTTATTACATTTTTTGTGTTCTCTGTTACAATTCCATAACTATTTAACATTGTACCATCTAAATCAATTGCTACTAATTTGTACATATTTTTCACTCCTCTTTTGATCGTATCTTATTATATATATAAAAATTCTAATTTGCAATATTTTAAATTATTATTTTTTCTAAAAATTTCCTGTTACAGATTGATTCAAATATCTCTCTTTACAGACTCAAATGTAAATGTATTCAAGAATTTTTTCGCCCGATCTGTCTTCGGGTGTTCGAAAAACTCATCTGGTGTTTCATCTTCTTGTATTTTTCCGCCTTCCAGAAATATGATCCGGTCTGCAACGGCTCTGGCGAACTGCATTTCATGGGTAACAATGATCATCGTTCTGCCTTGCGCTGCCAGGTCTAAGATTACGTCCAGTACTTCACGGACCATTTCCGGGTCAAGTGCTGCTGTTACTTCATCGAAAAGTAAGATTTCCGGGTGCATACACAATGCACGGACAATTGCAACTCGCTGCTTCTGTCCTCCGGAAAGCTCTCTTGGATAACTTCCGGCTTTTTCTTCCAGTCCAACTCTTCTAAGAAGCTTCATGGCTTCTTCTTTCACTTCATCTTTTGAGCGTTTTTGGACTTTCGTAGGTGCCAGTAAAATGTTATCTAATACAGTCAGATGTGGAAACAGATCATAGCTTTGAAACACCATTCCTATTTTCTGTCTGAGGCGGGTCAGAGATTTGCTTTTCGGGTCGATGACCTCACTTCCCAGTTTGACCACGCCGCCCTGAATCGGTTCCAGGGCATTGATACATCGAAGTAATGTACTCTTTCCACAGCCACTTGAACCAACTACCACAATGACTTCGCCTTTCTTTACGTCAAGACTTACATCATCTAAGATGACTTGATCTCCATATTTTTTTATCAGATGTTCTACTGTAAGTAATGTCTCTGCCACAATCTATCACCTCCATTTTCTTTCCAGATATTTTGCAAGCATACTGATTGGCCAGCATGCGAAAAAGTATAATAAAAATACTACAAGATAAATGCCAAATGCAGCATTGGGACTGCTCATTCGATTTGCTTCGATGATCTGCTGTGAGACTTTCAGCACTTCCACCACACCGATCATCAGGATCAGGCTTGTAGTTTTGATCATTCGTGTGATCAGATTGATGGATAGCGGAATGAGTCTGCGAAGTGTCTGCGGAATGATAATGTACCAATAAGTCTGCACTTTGCTCAATCCTAATGCCTCGCTGCTTTCATACTGATGTTTCGGGATACTGATAAGCGCCCCTCTTACCAGGTCACTCATTTCAGCTGCTCCCCAGAATGTAAATACTATAATTGATGCATTTTCTCCTGATAAGTCCCAGCCAAACGCTCGCGTTGTCCCGAAAAATACGAGAAATAACAGTACCATTTGTGGCAT